>Ga0307517_10008906_pt1 | contig 14329 bp, 10 predicted proteins | sample 23_EM_MG_FD_194515 | JGI IMG/M metagenome (GOLD analysis project Ga0307517, IMG submission 194515) | Populus trichocarpa ectomycorrhiza microbial communities from riparian zone in the Pacific Northwest, United States - 23_EM | ecosystem: Host-associated > Plants > Roots > Unclassified | place... | reverse complement strand
TAGACCTCGCCTTTGCAAACCCCCCCCTACTTCCCCTAATTATGAGCTGGGAAGCCTCCCTCCCCTCGACAGGCTCCGACCATATTCCGATAACAATCACCCTCGCCACACCCTCCTTGAACCGAAAGCCCCCGCGCCCGCGCTGGGCAGACACGGACTGGGAAGCCTTGGACCCGGTCATCAAGGGTTTCAAGGTCCCGGCCGCGCCATTATGCCCCACCCCCCCGCAACTGGACGAATGGATGTCAGAATCACTGAACCATTTGGTAGCTCTCCTCAAGGAACACACGCCAGTGTCCAGGCCCTCCCATCACTCCAAACCCTGGTGGACCCCCCACCGGTCCATCCTCCGCCGTGAATATCACAAGGGCGCGAGAACGGCCAGAAAACACGACACCCCACACACGCGGGAAGTCGCCGGCACCTCCAAGATGGGGTATTTGAAGGCGATAAAGGCCGCTAAAAACAAACACTGGTCCTCCTTCTTGTTGACCGCCACCCCCCAGAGCCTTTGGACGGCTAAGAGGTTCGCCTACAGGCGTGCCCAGCCGCGCTTCCCCTCCCTCCCGGGGGCAGAGACCCCTCAACAAATGAACAAGGTCCTTCTGGACCACTTCTTCCCCCCCAAAGAACCCTTCTGCCCGCCGCCTAGGCTTAGGCCAAACAGGTCAGCACCCCCCCTAACGACAGACGAGATAGCCACGGCTCTCTCCAAGTGCTCCCCGACTTCCGCCCCAGGCCCGGACGGGATACCCTACTCTACCTGGAAACAGGTCAACAAGATCAACCCCTCAATCCTGCTGCACATACTCGCCCCCCTGGTCCTCTTGGGGTACCACCCCGCGTCGCTGAAAGGCTCGAATGGTGTGGTACTCGACAAGCCAGGAAAACCCTCCTACGAGTCACCCTCCTCGTTCAGGATAATCGTCCTGATCCGCACAATCTCAAAGATCCTCGAAAGGATTATAGCAGCCCGCCTACTTGCGGCCGCCCGGCTCAGAGGGTTGTTGCACCCTAACCAATGCGGTTCGCTCCCTGGACTCAGTACCTACGACGCGTGCCTTACCCTCACCAACGACGTCAGAACCCTACAGAGGCCACGTCTTAAGGTCTCCTCCCAGTTTTTGGACATAAAAGCAGGGTTCGATAACGTCGACAACAACACTTTGGCCCGAATCCTGAGGGAGGGCCGGATACCCCCTTACCTGGTTTCCTGGGTTTCGTCATTTCTAGGTGAACGGAGCTGCACCCTAGTTTTTCAAGGGGCACCAGGAACACCATCCCCAGTCAACGTCGGCGCCCCCCAGGGTTCACCGATCTCTCCACTCATCTTTCTTCTCTACGTCGCGCCACTACATTTCGGGATCCCTCGGGGTCTGATGATCTCGTATGTGGACGACTTGGCCCTCACAGTGGCCTCCCTTTCCTACCGTGGTAACATCTGCAGACTCCAGGACCTATTCGACAGACTAGAAAGAAAGGCGTCCCGCTTAGGCGTCTCCTTTTCGGTCGCAAAGACGGAACTGATACACTGGAGAACCCCCAGCCAAAGGCACTCGCCGGAGTGCACCTCACCCGTTCAGATCAAGGGGGAACTGTTTCACCCAGGCAATTCCATTCGGTGGCTCGGGTATTGGTTCACTCCGGCCCTTGACCCCGCTGCACATTTCTCGCGCCGCCTAGCCCTTGCCCAGGGGGCGTTCGCCCTCATTCGTCAGCTCAGCCCGCCCGGCGCAGTCCTCCCCCCCTACTTATGCCACAGGCTGGCTACATCGTTAATCGCTCCCATCCTACTCTACGGCGCGGATCTGTTTACACCTAGTGTGGGTATGACAACCAGCCTCGATACATTCTGGCGGAATGTCCAGAGATGGACCACGAACTGCTTCTCGGCCACACCCACAGGGATACTCTCGGTTGAATCCTGCCTCCCACCCGTATCCCTCCTGATCAAGCACCGGCAGAGGCTGGCGGCACTCAGGGTGGTCTGCTCCCCTCCTAGCGTGAACCCGGCAACTGCCCGACTTCACCCCTCGTTCCCTTCGCTGTCGGCGCATCGGGCGCCTGACTCCTCAAGGGCCCTAACCAGAGGCCTGTCGTCCGTCTACCTCCCCCTACACTGGAAAACGCCCCGCCCTGTTCCGCCGATTAGGAATCACCTCCCGGTGGAAGCGGTAGCTCACAGGACAATACCTTTCACTCTCGGGCTATCCAACATGTCTATGATCAACTCCCACCTCGTGGGCCCCACGCCCACCCTCCCGTCCCGGTCCTTGATGGACAACACCTACTCCGCCCTGAAAAAGAGGGTAAGAGAGAAGCTCCTCGAGGAGTGGTCCTCCCTTTTCCCAACCCCGGGGTACTACCTGCACCCTCCCGCACTACAGCCAAGGCCTTTCATGGGCTTAGGCAAGTGTGTCGCAGGGAGAATCCACCAGATGAGAGCCGGAAAAGGTTATCTGGCCGCCCACCCAACATGGAGGTCCCCCGACGCCGACACCTCCTGCCCCCACTGCGGCTTAGAACCTGAAACCTTCGAGCACGCCATCCTCTCCTGCCCCTCGAGACATCACAGCAGGGCGCGCCTACTCCACGGCGTCACTGATGTTGGTCCCGAAGCCCCACTCTGGTCATCCTCCCGCTGCTAAAAAGACTCGCCACCTTCATAGGCGTCACCTCCACGGGATTTCCTCCCACGATGTTCCCGCCCACCACTCCCCCCTCTTCCCCTCCGTTTTCTCTCTCACCCCCCAGGGTGCCCCCCCCGGTTTTTCGTGTTTTTTCGTTAGCTGAGGTGTAGGGTCGTTGGGTTTCTTTCCTTTTTGCTTATGTAGGCGTCCCTTACGAGGCGACTGAGTTGTCGGTTGTGCTTTCCTTGTTATATGTGGCCAATGGCCCGGCGGAGGAGAAACCTGCGCGATAGTGGATACTTACTGGTGCCATGACTTTCATTTGTTTATGTTTTTGATTTATAGGTTATGTTCTCTCCATAGCTAGCGCTGCATGAGGCTTTTTGTACCTAGAAACAATGAACGCATGATTACAAAAAAAAAAAGAAAAGAGAAACGACCAAGGGATAGCACACGAACCATCTCTCCTCTAGACGAACCATCTCTCCTCCACCTCCGGCGATTGAAATCTCAACACCACGGGAAATCATCGTCACTTTCCCCCACCCACCTCTCTTCCCCCATCATGGCTACTGCCTAGCGGTTGACGTTAAGCCATCTTCCCTCCTCTCCTGGGGCACGCACTCCTCCCCTCCTTGGGGTTCTTGTTCCCGTTCATCGTTGACACCCGCTCATGAAGTTCGGTTCTCCCCCTTACCCCGCACTTGCGTTGCACCTCGCTTAGCATTTTGCACGGTCGGAAAGCTTCTGGCTTCGTTCACAGGCGGCGATATGGCGTCCGGACTCTCGGTCGAAGTAAGGCTTCGGTTCTGCTGGGCTTGTACCTCTGATGGGGAAAGCCTAGGTTAGTAACATCACGGTCTCGCTCGGTTTCGCTGTCGTCCCAAAAGCCCTTGCTATGGCCCGTTAGTCGGTTGTGGCTAGCCCGCTCGCGATCCTTCCTCCACCCCCCTCCCGGTTCCATCCGCTGGCACCGTACTGCCCCATAAGCTGGCACCTTACTGCTAAAACTCCCCCCCCGGCTGGCACCCTACTGCTCCCCTCTGGCTGTCACCCTACTGCTACTAACCGGCTGGCACCCTACTGCTCATCGTCGTTGGCTGGCATCCCCTCTGGCCGGTGGCCCCGCTCGCCCACCTGCCTCTCTCCCTCCTGCGATTTACTCTACGGTCGCAATCCTCGCTTAGGTTACGGTTGATCATGGTATTGCACTGCCTCCTTGGTCTGTCCTAAACGCTGACGCGTCGCCACCTTCCGGTCACTCCCGACCGTTGAGCCGCCGCCCCAACCGGATTTAACCGTACGGGTTCTTGGATTTGGCATATTCGCAATAGTAGTTATAGCTAGGCGTTTCTTTGATTCTTTTCTTAGTGTTACCTGGGGGCCTGCTGAAGGGTTTGGGTCTCTCTCCTGTACGTTTCTATGAGTTGTTTCCCTACGTGTCTGAGGTGCGAGTCTTAGGTGCTAGGCGGGGGAAGTTTCTTCTATGGTCTCGGGGGGTTTGATTTTTCCTATGACGAGGTGAAGCGGGCGGGAAGACGTTTGCTTATAGGTTTTTTATCTCCATAGCTAGCGCTGCATGAGTCTTTTGTACCTTTAAACATAATAATGATTTGATTAAAAAAAAAGAAAAAAAAAGAAAGAAAAGAACAAAAACGACCAAGGGATAGACCACGCTTCTCGCAAACTTCTTCCTCCCTCCTACATTTCACATACAATCGCAACTTTACCCCGCTTTGCGTCCGGATCAAACCCCTCGCCCACTTTTCCTCACCTGCTCGTCGCCATGGCGAACCCCCACAATCTCCCCCCAGGGAACGCAGCCTTTGGTAGGCTCTCTGCCCTCAACTCTCCCCTCCCGTCGCGTTCAGGAACACCCTCGACCGATCACCCCATCGAGTTCATGATGACGCAACTCGCTCAGGCGAGGAGCGCCCTCCGGCTCAGCAACCAAGACTTCCCAGACCTCAGCCCAGACGCGCAGGCCGGCACCCTACCCATCGAGTCTATCACGATCGTTCTCCTCTCCCAGCTCGTCCAGGGCCTGGTGACCGTCTCACATGAGTTGAGCGGGGTAACCCAGGCCGTCGCAACCATCTCCGAGGAAAACGAGAACCTCAGGGAGGAGCTCCATGACATCTCCTCTCAGCTCGCGAACCACTCCCCCGCCCAGGAACAACAAACTGTTCCGGGGATCGCCGATCTCCAGGCATCCATACGTGACCTGTCACATCGTGTGTCAGCCCCTACCCCTGCCCCCCTGGCACCTGCCTCCCCCCCACAAAGAATTCCCCAACCTCCTCCAACTGCCGGACCCCCTCCCTCAAGGAAGGGAAAAGAAAGGGCCCGTGCCCCACCCACACCTCCCTCAGCTGCGGCTGACGACCCCAAATACCTCATACCATTCTACGATACGAGGCTTGGCAAGGGGTTCGGTGACCCCAAGAAGTACGCCAAGCTGTACCCCAACTCCTATGAAGCCAGAGAGTTCCAGAATGGTAGGTACGACCTCGACTCCTTCACACCCGGCCACCTCCACCCTGACAATGTCGTCCCCCCCTCTTACGCGCAAGCAGCCTCCGGCTCAGGCTCGGGCGGCAAGGGCAAAAGCAAAGCTGGGAAGTCTCCTTCCCCCCAACAAGTTGCGAGTGCGACGGTCCCTCATGTTAAAAAGGGGCCGCCCTCCCTTCCAGGTGCCCAATGACGCTTCTTTGCTCCTGGCCAGTCCCCTGCCCCTCACCCAGACGCTCTCACTATTGCCGCTACCTTTCCCGACATCGCCGCTCGCGTCCTCCGCGAATCAAACTGCCTCCTCCCATTAGGCTTCTCTGCTACTGTCAACCCTCGAGGCTCTGTCTCCCTAACCGTCACCGACAAAGCAACTCCCGCCGCCTCCTACGCCCCATACTTCGACTCCCTCACCAGGGCCCTCAATCAGTTCTTCCCCGTAGGCAAAAACCCCTGGTGCACCCTCGTCCTCGCCCCCACAGCCGTGCAATTAGCCATCCACGGCCTCCCACTACGTTTCCTCCCCCAAGATGAAGAGGAACTCGTCCCATATATCCGGCAAGCAATCCTCAACGACAAAGCGACCCAGATTCTCTCAGCCAGGTACCTTAACCCGAGCAGAGATTCTAGGGAGACCAAGCAGGCCACTTCGGTGGTTATCACTGTCGACCCCCAGCACGTTTCGGCCCTCACTTCAGGGGTCGTCATCCTCTCACAGAAACGCAAGGTCGAACTTGCCTTCTCCTCCTCCAGAACCTCCCAGTGTAAGAACTGCTGGAGATACGAACACGCCCATCAACGATGCCCCGCCCCGCACCCCACGTGCCCCATTTGTGCGCTTCATCATACTCGCGCGGCTCACAGATGCCAGAATCCAACCTGCCCCAGGAGCGGGCACAATAAGCCAGTCCCATCCTGTTGTCCGACCTCGCCCCCCTATTGCTGTAACTGCGGTGACGACCACACTGCCACCTTCAGAGAGTGTCCGGCTCGACCTCTCCTGACTGTCCCCTCCCCTACCATCACGCCAGCCCCCGCCCCAACCGGTCAAGACCCCATGGATTTGGCGGTCAATGGCGGCCCGACACCCACTACTCCCCCGTCCGGGTCGGGTCCCCATGAGGTGGACCTAGTGACCCCCAGGCAACCTCCCCCAGCTGGACCCTCCACGCGTCCTGGCACTACTCACGGATTTGGTGGTCCTCTCCCCCTGGAGGAGCCAAGCCCTTCCCCTGCCCCTTTCACCCGTCGGGTTCGTCCCGGTAATGAATAATCGACCTGCGCCCCCTCCCCTGGGTCAAGGGCCGGCCCCTGCCCCTGCGTTTCTTTCCATCGTTCAACATAACTGCCTTGGGAGCTGGAATGTTTTTCTTTCCCTGTTTGAGTCGTTCAAAGAAGCGACCACATACCCCTCACTGGTCCTTCTACAGGACCCACCAGTCAACAAAGCCCGCCTCCCTTCCTTTAATGGTTTTAAGTCCTTTTTTCCCCCGGGTAGGAAGCCACGAGTGGCTGCCTACGTTCATATGTCTTTGCTTTCCAACTACACGGTGCTCCCCAGGTTCAAGGAAGTGGCCGACGTCCTTGCCCTCGACGTCTCCTCTGATGAGCCACTTTTTGGCACCGCCTTCCATTCATTTAGGATTATCAACGCATACTCCACCAACACTGCGGACCACAGAGTCCACTCCGTCCAGCCAGAAGTTCTTTTCCCTGATCTTGGGTTTCCCCTCCTAGTCTTGGGAGACCTCAACATCCACAACCCCCTCGCTGATCCTCTGCGGCACTTCTCATATCAGGAGATTGCGTCCTCGACCCCCTATTTTGAGAAAGCGGCAGAATCCGGCTTCGCCCTCCTCAATCCGCCAGGCGAGTACACGAGGTTCCCATTAGTGGGAAAAGCTAGCCCTTCGGTCATAGACCTCTCCTTTGCCAACCCCCCCCCCTCCTTCCCCTGCTTAAGAGTTGGGAAGCCTCCCTCCCCTCGACGGGCTCTGACCACATACCAATAACGATCACCCTCGCTACACCCTCCCTGATCCAAAAACCCCCGCGTCCGCGTTGGGCAGACACGGACTGGGAAACCCTGGACCCGATTGTTAAGGGTTTCAAGGTCCCGGCCGCGCCGTCATGCCCCACCCCCCCACAGCTAGATGAGTGGATGTCACAATCGCTGGACCTTCTGGTGGGTCTCCTCACGGATCACACGCCTGTATCCAGGCCCTCACACTACTCCAAACCTTGGTGGACACCCCATCTGTTTATCCTCCGTCGTGAATATCACAAGGCCGCCAGAGCGGCCAGAAAGCACGATACCCCTCACATGCGGGAAGTTGCCAGCACCTCCAACGCGGGGTACTTTAAGGCAATCAAGGCCGCTAAGAACAAACACTGGTCCTCCTTCCTGCTGGCCGCCACCCCCCAGAGCCTCTGGACGGCTAAGAGGTTCGCCTACGGCCGCGCCCAGCCGCGTTTCCCCTCCCTCCCGGGGGCAGAGACCCCACAACAAATGAACACCGTCCTTCTGGACCACTTTTTCCCCCCTAAGGAGCCCTTCTCCCCGCCACCCAGGCTCAGGCCGAACAAGTTGGCACCCCCCCTAACAATAGACGAGATAGCGGAAGCCCTCTCCAAATGCTCCCCGACTTCGGCCCCAGGCCCGGACGGGATACTTTACTCTACCTGGAAACAGGTCAACAAAATCAACCCCTCAATCCTCCTCCATATCCTCGCCCCGCTGGTCCTCCTAGGGTACCACCCCGCGTCACTGAAGAGTTTGAACGGCGTGGTACTTGACAAGCCAGGAAAGCCCTCCTACGAGTCACCCTCCTCCTTCAGGATTATCGTCCTGATACGCACGATCTCGAAGATCCTCGAAAGGATTATAGTAGCCCGCCTACTCAAGGCAGCCCGACTCAAAGGGCTGCTGCACCCAAACCAATGCGGTTCACTCCCTGGGCTTAGTACCTATGATGCGTGCCTTACCCTCACCAACGATGTTAGAACCCTGCAGAGGCCCCGTCTCAAGGTCTCCTCCCTGTTTTTGGACATAAAAGCAGGGTTCGACAATGTCGACAACACCACTCTAGCCCGAATCCTGAGGGAAGGCGGGATACCTCCCTACCTGGTCTCCTGGGTCTCGTCCTTTCTGGGCGAGCGGAGCTGCACCCTAGTCTTCCAAGGGGCCCCAGGGACCCCGGCCTCCGTCAACGTCGGTGCACCCCAAGGCTCTCCGATCTCCACGCTCCTCTTCCTTCTCTACGTTGCGCCACTGCATTTCGGGATCCCTCGGGGTCTGATGATCTCGTATGTGGACGACTTCGCACTCACAGTGGCCTCCTTTTCCTACCGTGGCAACATCCGCCCTCTCCAGGATCTCTTCGACAGGCTAGAAAGAAAGGCATCCCGCCTGGGCGTCTCTTTCTCGGTCGCAAAGACAGAACTGATACATTGGAGGACCCCCAGCCAGAGGCACTCGCCAAAGTGCGTCTCACCAATTCAAATCAAAGGGGAATTATTTCACCCTGGCAACTCTGTTTGGTGGCTCGGGTACTGGTTCACTCCGGCCCTTGACCCCGCTGCTCATTTCTCGCGCCGCCTGGCCCTCGCCCTCATTCGCCGCCTCAGCCCGCCCGGTGCGGGCCTCCCTCCATACCTGTGCCACAGGTTGGCTACGTCATTGGTTGCCCCTATCCGACTCTACGGCGCGGTTCTGTTCACACCTAGCGTGGGCACGACAACCCGCCTCGATACATTCTGGCGCAAGGTCCAAAGGTGGACCACAAACTGCTTCTCAGCTACGCCCACCGGGGTACTCTCAGTGGAATCTTGCCTCCCACCCGTCTCCCTCCTGATCACCTACCGACAAAGGTTGGCGGCGCTCAGGGTAGTCTGCTCCCCTCCTAGCTTGAACGCGGCAACAGCCCGCCTTCACCCCTCGTTCCCCTCGCTCTCGGCGCACCGAGCGCCCGACTCCTCCCGGGCCTTAACCAGAGGCCTGTCATCAGTATACCTCCCCCTACACTGGAAAACGCCCCGCCCTGTCCCGCCAGTGAGGAACCACCTGCCGGTGGACGCGGTGGCCCATCGGACAATACCCTTCACCCTCGGGCTGTCTAGGATGCCCATGATCAACTCCCGACTTGTGTGCACTGCCCCCACCCTCCCGCCCCAGTCTCTGATGGACAGCACCTACTCCGCCCTGAAGAAGAGGGTAAGAGAGGCACTCCTCACGGAGTGGGCCTCCCTTTTCCCTACCCCGGGATACTACCTACACCCTCCCGCGCTGCGTCCGAGGCCTTTCATGGGCTTAGACAAGTTCGTCGCGGGGAGAATCCACCAGATGAGTGCCGGAAAGAGTTATCTGGCCGCCCACCCGACATGGAGGTCCCCCGAAGCGGACACCTCCTGCCCCCGCTGCGGTTTGGAGCCGGAAACCTTCGAGCACGCCATCATGTCATGCCTCTCGAGACAGCATAGCAGATCACGCCTCCTCCACGCCGTTACTGATATCGGTCCCGAGGCCCCACTCTGGTCATCCCTCCCGCTACTGAAAAGACTCGCCACCTTCATAGGCGTCACCTCCACGGGATTCCCCCCCACGATATTCCCACCCACCACCCCCCCTTCTTCCCCCTCTTTTTCACTCTCACCCCCCAGGGTACCCCCCCCGGCTTTTCGTGTTTTTTCGTTGGCTGAGGTTTAGGGTCGTTGGGTTTTCTTTCCTTTATCTTATGAAAACTTTCCATTTTTGAGACGACTAAGTTGTTGGTTCGTACTTTCCTTATACATGAGGCCAATGGCCGGGCGGAGGAGAAACCTGCGCGATAGTGGATATTTAACTGGTGCCGTGACTTTCTTTTATTATATGTTTTTGATTTATAGGTTTTGTTCTCTCCATAGCTAGCACTGCATGAGGCTTTTTGTACCTAGAAACAAGGAACACATGATTACAAAAAAAAAAAAAAGAAAAAAAAAAAACGACCAAGGGATAGGCCACGCTTCTCGCAAACTCTTTCCCCCCCCCTACCTTTCACATACAATCTCAACTTTACCCCGCTTTGCGTCCGGATCAAACCCCTTGCCCACTTTTCCTCGCTCTCTCGTCGCCATGGCAGACCCCCATAACCTCCCCCCAGGGAACGCAGCCTTTGGTAGGCTCTCGGCCCTCAACTCCCCCCTCCCGTCACGTTCAGGTACCCCCTCGACAGACTTCCCCGTCGAGTTCATGATGAGGCAGCTCGCCTAGGCGAGGAGCGCCCTCAGGCTCAGCAACCAAGACTTCCCGGATCTCAGCCCAGACGCGCAGGCCGGCACCCTCCTCATTGAATCTATCACAATCGTTCTCCTCTCCCAACTCGTCCAGGGCCTGGTGACCGTCACACACGAGCTGAGCGGGGTAACCCAGGCCGTCGCAACCATCTCCGAGGAAAGCGAGAACCTCAGGGAGGAGCTCCATGACATCTCCTCCCAACTCGCGAACCTCCCCCACACCCAGGAACAACAAACCGCTCCGGGGATCGCCGATCTCCAAGCATCCATACGTGACCTGTCACATCGTGTGTCAGCCCCAACCCCTGCCCCCCTAGCCCCGGCCCCCCCCCCATAAAGAAACCCCCAGCCCCCTCCAACTGCCGGCCCCCCTTCAAGGAAAGGGAAAGAAAGCGCCCGTGCACCACCCACACCTCCCTCAGCCGCGGCTGAAGACCCTAAATACCTCACACCTTTCTACGATACGAGGCTTGGCAAGGGGTTCGGGGACCCCGAGAAGTACGCCAGGCTCTATCCAAACTCATACGAGGCCGGGGAATTCCGGAAGGGGAGGTACGACCTCGACTCCTTCACCCCAGGCCACCTCCACCCTGACGTCCACCCCTCCCCCTCCTATGCGCAAGCTGCCTCCGGCTCAGGCTGGGGCGGCAAGGGCAAAAGCAAAGCTGGGAAGCCTCCTTCCCCCCAACAAGTTGCGAGTGCGACGGCCTCTCCTGTTAAAAAGGGGCCGCCCTCCCTCCCAGGTGCCCAGCGATGCTTCTTTGCTCCTCACCAGTCCCCTTCACCTCACCCAGACGCTCTCACCATTGCTGCCACCTTTCCCGACATCGCCGCTCGCGTCCTCCGCGAATGGAACTGCCTCCTCCCCCTCGGCTTCTCCGCTACTGTTCACCCTCGTGGCTCCGTCTCTCTGACCGTCACCGACAAAGCCACCCCCACCGCCTCGTACGCCCCTTACTTCGACTCCCTCACCAGGGCCCTCAACCAGTCCTTCCCAGTAGGGAACAACCCCTGGTGCACCCTCGTCCTCGCCCCCACAGCCGTTCAATTAGCCATCCACGGCCTCCCCCTACGGTTCCTCCCCCAAGATGAAGAGGAACTCTTCCAATATATCCGGCAAGCAATCCTCAATGACAAAGTGACCCAGATTCTCTCAGCCAGGTACCTTAACCCTAGCAGAGATTCTAGGGAGACTAAGCAGGCCACTTCGGTGGTTATCACCGTCGACCCCCTCAACGTTTCGGCCCTTACTTCAGGGGTCGTCATCCTCTCTCAGAAACGCAAGGTCGAACTTGCCTTCTCCTCCTCCCGAACCTCCCAGTGTAGAAACTGCTGGAGATACGGACACGCCCATCAACGATGCCCCGCCACCCACCCCACGTGCCCCATCTGTGCGCTTCATCATACTCGCGCGGCTCACAGATGCCAGAATCCGACCTGCCCCAGGAGCGGGAACAATAAGCCAGTCCCATCCTGTTGTCCGACCTCGCCCCCCCATTGCTATAACTGCGGTGGTGACCACACTGCCACATTCAGGGAGTGTCCGGCTAGACCTCCCCCGCCTGTCCCAACCAGAACCAACTCGCCTGCCCCCGGGCCAACCGGTCAAGACCCCATGGATTTGGCGGTCGATGGCGGCCCGACATCCACTACTCCCCCGCCCGGGGAGGGTCCCGATGAGGTGGACCTAACAACCCCCAGGCAGCCTCCCCCAGCCGGGCCATCTACGCGCCCTGGCACTACTCATGGTTTCGGTGGTCCTCTCCCCCTGGAGGAACCAAGCCCTTCCCCTGCACCTCGCGATCGTCGGGTTCGTCCCGGTAATGAATAACCGACCCACACCTCCTCACCAGGGTCAAGGGCCGGCCCCTGCCCCTACGCTTCTCTCCATCGTTCAACATAACTGCCTTGGGAGCTGGAATGTTTTTCTTTCTTTGTTTGAGTCGTTCAAAGAAGCGACCACCTACCCTTCGATAGTCCTTTTGCAGGATCCACCTGTCAACAAGGCTCACCTTCCTTCCTTTAACGGTTTTAAGTCCTTTTTTCCCCCGGTTAGGAAGCCACGCGTGGCTGCCTACCTTCATATGTCTTTTCTTTCCAATTACACGATGCTCCCCAGGTTCAAAGGGGCGGATGATGTCCTCGCCCTCGACATGTCCTCCAACGAGCCTCTCTTTAACACCGACTTCCACTCATTCAGGATTATCAATGCTTACTCCACCAACACTGCTGACCATAGGGTCCACTCCGTTTCACCAGAAGTCCTTTTCCCCAATCTTGGGTTTCCCCTCTTAGTCTTGGGCGACCTCAACATCCACAACCCCCTCTCGGACCCCCTACGCCACCTCTCATGTCGGGAAATTTCGTCCTCGACTCCCTACTTTGAGAAAGCGGCAGAGTCCGGTTTCGCCCGCCTGAATCCCCCGGGTGAGTACACGAGGTTTCCCCTAGTGGGCACCGCTCGCCCCTCGGTCATAGATCTCTCCTTTGCAAACCCCCCCCTCCTCCCTCTGGTTAAGAGTTGGGAAGCTTCTCTCCCCTCAACAGGTTCCGACCACATACCAATAACAATCACCCTCCCCGCGCCCTCCCTGAACCAAAAACCCCCGCCCCCACGCTGGGCAGACACGGACTGGGAAACCCTGGACTCGATCGTTAAGGCTTTCAAGGTCCCAGCCGTACCCCCATGCCCCACACCCCCGCAACTGGACGAATGGATGTCGGAGTCGCTGAACCGGCTGGTAGCTCTCCTCAAGGAACACACGCCTGTGTCCAGGCCTTCCCACCACTCCAAACCTTGGTGGACCCCACACCTTTCTATCCTCCGTCGTGAGTATCACAAGGCAGCAAGAGCGGCCAGGAAACACGACTCACCACACATGCGGGAAATTGCCGGCTCCTCCAAGGCGGGGTACTTCAAGGCGATCAAGGCCGCTAAAAGCAAACACTGGTCCTCATTCCTGCTGACCGCTACCCCTCAGAGCCTTTGGACGGCCAAGAGGTTCGCCTATGGGCGGGCCCAGCCGCGTTTCCCCTCCCTGCCAGGGGCCGAGACCCCACAACAAATGAACAGTGTTCTTCTGGAACACTTCTTCCCCCCCAAGGAACCCTTCTCCCCGCCACCTAGGCTCAGGCCAAACAGGTCAGCACCCCCCCTAACGACGGACGAGATAGCCCCGGCTCTCTCAAAGTGCTCCGCGACGTCGGCCCCAGGCCCGGACGGGATCCCCTACTCCACCTGGAAACAGGTCAACAAAATCAACCCCTCAATCCTCCTCCACATACTTTCCCCGCTGGTCCTCCGGGGGTACCACCCCGCGTCGTTGAAGAGCTCGAATGGAGTAGTGCTCGACAAGCCAGGGAAGCCCTCCTACGAATCACCCTCATCCTTCAGGATTATCGTCCTGATCCGAACAATCTCAAAGGTCCTCGAGAGGATCATTGCAGCCCGACTACTTGCGGCAGCCCGGCTCAGGGGACTGTTGCACCCCAACCAATGCGGTTCGCTCCCTGGGCTCAGCACCTATGACGCGTGCCTCACCCTCACCAACGACGTCAGAACCCTACAGAGGCCCCGTCTAAAGGTCTCCTCCCTGTTTCTAGACATAAAGGCAGGGTTCGACAACGTCGACAACAACACTTTGGCCCGCATCCTGAGGGAAGGCGGGATACCCTCCTACCTGGTCTCCTGGCCTTCGTCCTTTCTAGGCGAACGAAGCTGTACCCTAATTTTCCAGGGGGCACCAGGTAGCCCAGCCCCAGTCAACGTCGGCGCTCCTCAGGGCTCTCCGATCTCCATCAGCAAAAGTACACATTTGCCCCCTATACCTCATGAGGCATGTGAGGGATGGGGGGCAAAATTATCAAACTCCAGTTGATGTATGGGTCATCCATACCCTCATAAACCTCGGTTAAATCCT
>Ga0307517_10008903_pt1 | contig 14332 bp, 11 predicted proteins | sample 23_EM_MG_FD_194515 | JGI IMG/M metagenome (GOLD analysis project Ga0307517, IMG submission 194515) | Populus trichocarpa ectomycorrhiza microbial communities from riparian zone in the Pacific Northwest, United States - 23_EM | ecosystem: Host-associated > Plants > Roots > Unclassified | place... | reverse complement strand
CGAGATTATGCTCTACTCAGCGCTCACCTCGCTCACGGACGCGTTAACGATGCTACTACGGAATGCATTGGAGAAGCGAGGGGTTCTCGAGAATCTCGACCTGGTCCTGCTCTGCTTGGATGAGACCATTGATGATGGGTACGTGTCGATTTCCTTTTGCTTGTGGCCATTATATAACTCTTGACCATGAAATGTAATGAAATTTGAACTAACGACGATATCGTAATTTGCAGAATCATCGTCGACACTGACCCAGCTGCTATCGCGTCGCGCGTAAGCCGACCACGACCAGACACAACCGAGATTGTGATCAACGAGCAGACGATCATGAGCGCATACCAGACCGTGAAGGAGAAGATGCAACAGAGAATGGGGCAACTGTGATTGGGCACCGTTGATTGGGCAGCATCTGCTCGCTTAGTCTCTCTTCTACACTTCGCTTTCCCCAGATTCGGCATTCATATATCATGATCCGTAGGATATCACATATAGCGAAGACTGTCTACGAGAGACTAGGTTCGGCGCTGTATGTACACATCCTTACGGACCTTAACTTCTCTGTCATACCGGCCCTCTTTAGAAGTGCATTCATTGGAATACTGCGGCGATCCCTGCAGCGGGAATTTCCGTGTGTGTGGTCAGCAGCTCTGAATCCTCCTTCGCGATATTCCTCTATACCGATCCACGATATGGCATGAAGTATATTGATATTGAGATAGAGACCCAGAAACAAGACATGCATTTCCGAGATTTGATGGCTGCTAAGCATTATCTTATCCGATAACTATCGAGATTTACCGATCTATGCAGGATTGGATTTCAGTAAATCTGGATTTCCCTTCTTCTGCTCGACATGAACGATGAAATCTCAAATCGTGCCTGTGATTGGAACATGAGGCCTCGAGGCCCTAAGCAGTCCATGACAAAAATCTCCCAATTATGTCACTGTTCTAATACTCAACAGTGGTACTGACACTTGACGTTAAGCTTGCGTTCGGCACTAGCACCATACAGCCCTGCGCCATCGTGCCTAAGGTGCTCTCCTAAGGTGGTGATGCCATCCAAAAATTTATGCAACAAAGTACTTGATAGCGGAAAAGCCGCCCTCCTAGCCACATCAGACCCACCAGAATGTAAATTCAGAAAAGTGGTAGTTCTCGCGCTGGAGTTGACGAGCGGCCGCTGGTGCGGCAAGTCCTGCCGCACAACGATCACCGCAATCTAAGTATGCCGCAGTTTCCGCTCTGTACGGCACCTCTGTTACAACACATCCACTTCCCTTGAGCACTTCCAGAAACGCCACTGACGTACATAGGCAGGATCTCGACAATGACGTTGGATGCTGTTGTGTACAATTGTTGTACAGAGGTGAAAACTGAAAGATGGTATTACATACAAGAAGTGCATACAGTAAAGGAGACCAGATCGGACTAAACTATGGGGTCGTATTCGTGTGAGAAAGGCAAGCCATGAAAGCAATGATTGAAAAGGAAAAAAGAGGGAAAGGTGCAAGAGATATAGGGTAGTGGATCGATGGGAGATGCAAGCCCTTCAAATAAATAAAAATCGGCGGCCGCTTCTCTAGCGTCCGACCTCCGTGCCTATGTAATTTAACCGGAGTAAACGCGGGCAGGGAGGATGTGGTATGGACTAAGCAATCCTTGCGGCTAGGGCCAGCTGCGGCCCTAGGTAACGCTATAGCGTTGTGCGGTGAAGGAAACTATAGTCACGAAATCAAGGTCAGCGAGGGTGTTCAAAGCGAATAGCACGGACAGAAAGAAGATATGTATCACGCGGGGTACAACATAGCCACTCGGGCCCAGTTCAATAACAAGGTAGGAAAGAAAGCCGGTAGGCGAGCACTAACCCTGTAGGGACCAGATCCACTATTCCCGAGAAATGGCACGCAGCGAGGGTGGTGAGGACTAAGATCGAGAAGAATCCCATCGTCATGAGCACGCGAGTTGTCCCAGATCGATTATATGCATCCTTGGCCCAAATCTCCGAGTTTGAGAGCTCAGGATGTTCGTAGAGGTCGCTGACGGCGCGCATTGTCGGATTGTTATTGTTGCGATATAATAGTCGTAGACGCGGAGGGAGATTCCGAGGCGTTAGTCAACTGGCCGGCCGTTGCTGGGGTTGTGCACGGGGAAGGAAGGGGCCGTTGAAGAATCAAGTGGGTGGTGGTTGACAACAATCGATTGGACCGATTCCAAGAAATCCGGGCTGGTTTTATGTAGGCAAAAGGTCCGGGGTAGAGTAGGGTAAAGTTCTTGAAAAGGGTCAAGGCACCCAGATTATGCGCAAGGTGGCCTAGGGTGGCCTGAACAATGTCCTGAATCGTAAGCATCGACCTCATGTTTTTAATAACGAACTTGGACCTACAATCACTGTACTCCTAGGTTTCCTTCTGGAACGGTCTATGGGCCTTAGCGACCTGCAGCAGCGCGATAACGATCCTCTGGAATCCAAAAACGGACTAGTACCAATAAAATGAGGCTGGTATAAATATGGGGTTTGTCGTACCGCTGGCCAGGGTTCGACGTGCAGCTACTTTTGTCTGCAGCACTGACAGGGCGTATGACCAAAAACCTTACGACAGCCGGCGAAACGTGTTCCGGCAGAGGATGGGCTGACAACTGAAAGAACCAGGAGAGGTTGAGACAATAAGTCAGTGTGAAGAGGAAGATCCTGTAATTAATACCTTCAGAATACTTCTTCAATGGGGAAAGGGCGCACGATGATCCGGTTTCAACTTATTAGTTTCCCGGTACTTACGATGGCATCGATGACAAATCATACCCGAGGATGCCAATTTACACACAAAATTTAAAGGTTAACACCCTGGTCCACGACAGAAGGTTGAGGACGTGAGAATCGGAGTGATTAAGTTGCATGGCATAGAAAACAGAGTAAACGGAGGTTCTTGGTATACACTAAAGCTCGGTGACTAAAGGCAAACAGAAAGACAATTGCAAAACCGCGGCATTATCGCAAAACAGTAGTATATAACAGGTTGGAGCACAGCTCAGTGAGGTATGTGGTAATACAACGACAGATGGAGGGGAAAGATATGTGAGAGAGAGATGGAGAGATGGAGACCACGAGAGAGTATAGATGAACGTCATGGGGATATCTGGGCGTGCGGATATGGATGGGGGAAACGACTAAAGTAAAAGCTTACAAGTTTTACAAAAGAGAAAGGCAAAGAATGGCAGGGGCATATCAAAAAGTGGGGAAGCACGAGCGCTTGGACAGACTCCGAGTGAGGGGAAAGAGGGGAAGTACAGGAGAGAAGGATGGATATGAAAGCAAGAAACCCTAAATGACAATGCCTGTCGTAAATTGTTACGGTATCGAGAGAGAAGAAAGGGGAGAGGCCTTCGTCTCCATTGTCCAAGGAGATGAAGGAGACGGAATGTCAGCAGCAAACGAGAATCCAACACCGGTCGAGAAACCCCCGAGCGGAATTAGAACAAGCAAACGAAATTGCTTGGGAACACATTCCGTCCCTTCTGCCTGCGCGCCTCATCTAGCAATTCGCCACTCCACCACCCATCTTCCGGTGTGGCAGTGACGGCAATGATATCCCCAGCCTGGAAGTCGAATTCTTCCTCGATCGTAGCAGTATAATCATATAGCGCTTTTACTAAAGAAGGGTGCATTGCAATCAATCAGTATATGCACAGAATCTGTGAGAGAGGGGCCGTTTACGAACCATAGAACAGCACAGTATTGCCATCATCCGTAGACTGGGATGGCGGCTGAGGAGACGGTGACCTCCGAACTGGTGTAGGGTCATGGTACAACTGAGACTGCTGCTGATATGCTCGTTGCTGCTGCTGCTGCTGAACCATCCGTTGTTGTTGTTGCTGCTGCTGCTGAACCGCTAACATCTGCTGTTGTGGCTGTTGTACAGGTTGGATCTGTTGCTGTTGAGGAGGCGTATGATTCCCATAATACGATCCTGAGGTAGCAGCGGCCGACGTGGGGTTGCGTTGCAGGCCATTCACACTCCCATACCCCACCTGCACAGATTGTTGCTGTGGGGTTGCATTATATCGCGGCTGTTGCTGTTGTTGGGGCGGTGGCTGATATTGCACAGGTGGCGGGGGGTTATATACAGGAGCAGGCTGAGGAGGCGGTTGCTGTTGCTGTTGCTGGACATAACTCGGCTGCGGCGATGGTGTCGGGTACATAGCGGGTGGTGGAGGCGAAACACCATACGTCTGAGGTGCAATAGGCGGCGCAATCGTATTGGACGTCAATGGGCTGATATAACTATTCCTTCTGTGTGGTTGTTGCTGCTGCTGGACAGGCTGTGGTGGTGGTGGTGGAATCTGCTGTTGCTGCATCGGTGGTGGAGGCGGGTTGTACGTAAGATGTTGTGTTTGCAATGGCGGCACCGTCCTCTGTTGCTGCTGCTGCTGATATTGTTGATGAGGTTGGTGTTGCTGTTGTTGTTGATACCTCTGCGCCATCTCGTCATGCAAGACTCTCCCACTCGGATCGAGGGCAATACCTACAGTATTCGGGCTCGGAGTACGCGCAAGCGCTTGGCCTACCTGCGCGGGCGGCTGAATAAAGCTGTTCTTCCCATGGCTCGGGGTGGGACTTGGTCCTCTCGACACTGGCTGGGGACTATTACTCCTCGACCCGTGCGCACCAATACCCGCATGTCCCAACTGGCTGGGCGGTCGGGCGAGATTTTGGCCTTGAACAAGACCTACAGGCGATGGGGCTCCACTACCACCACCACCAATGGATACTTGGCTCAGGCTCGGGGTACGCCCTCTGGTAATGCTATTGCTCCGACTTATCGACTTTCGTTCACCAGGCAATGATTGATGATAGTCCGCCAACACCTCCTGCACGGCCTCCGCATTGGCAGGCTGTGCGGGGTTAGGAACCATAAAGGCCGCAGTAGGTGGGTTCGGTGAGGTTGGCCGCGAGACGGAGGGATGGGCGCCGACCACGTTCTCTGCAGAGTTTCGGTAATCCCGAGCAGGAGATGGAGAGCGCCGTTGCTGGTGTTGCTGTCCAGACGAAGAACCACCTACAGCGAGCGATGAACCTTGGGTAGGAAGAGACAGTGATGAGGACCCGGCAGCTCCGGTAGCTGCGGCTCGAGAGGAAGCAGACGACGAGGAAACGTGTCCTGATTTCTGTTGTTCAGTGATAGATGATTGCTTTGGCTTGTGAATGGTGTTTCGTCTTACGCTGCCAGATGTAGAAACAGCGTTTTGCAACTCCTCTAATTGCTTCATCAAAGGATCGACAATACCATTCTGTTTCGTTGGCGAGACAGCGAGGTGGTTATTAGTGGTTTGGCGAATAGAGGAGGAAGGTCCTGGATGTTGCTGTGACTGGGGATCATTCGAAAGGTCGACCTTATAGGCGTGGTTTCCGACCTTGATGTATGTTTCTGCATTGGGGTCTATGGGCTCCGCGTATGGATCTTGCAACACTCTCTGGAGTTGCTGTTGTTGCGCCTGCGCAAGAGGCGATGAAAGGGTCGATTGCCTTCGAACCGCTTGGTTTGGCGATGAAGCAGCATTTGATGGGGAAATGCTTGGCCCGGAGTGGTGGTGATGGGAGGTGCCATTGATATAAGGAATTGTTTGGGGTTGACTCGACGCGGCAGAATTGCGCATTGGTTGACGAGAAACGTCTGTAACACTTTCGCTCGCGTACGGATCGTTTCTCCTGGAAGCTGCCGCCCCTCCTCCCCCTGCGCCAATGCCCGCGGTGTTGATTACGGGCTCTTCCTCTGGTGGCATCGAATATTGTCGTAAGGGCATTTCCCTAGATGTAGAGCGATTAAATTGAGCCGCACGGCTGGTAGGCCGAGCCGATGATGATGGGATGGCATCTGGTGCTTGATAATTGACGAAAGCAGGGGGATCCGGAATTTGATTCCCAGTGCCATATTCCCGAACAAAATTTTCCATATCTTTTTCAGCTTCCATCTGTTCGAGAGCAACTCTGATTGATTCACAGGACTGTTCCGATTATGATGAGAACAGTGACCCATAGAGTGCATCAGGAGACATACCGCGTCATCGGCCACGCAGACCGTCGAGACGGCGTTGGCATAGTTCCAAAGGTTGTCCTTCATGAAGTCCATACGTTCCTCTTCCAAGTCCTGACAGCTATCACAGAACGACTTCCAATCTTGCTCCCATTTCATGACGGTCTCGTGCAGGGCCTTTGAGAAATTTGAGAATTCGCGTTCATTGGTCTGGACGGTCTGCTGGGTACGTTCGAGTTTGAGATTAATCTTTTCAAGGTCCTTCCCTTGGACTAAAGATGCTTGAGCCGTAAACGAGTTGATCCGTACACAATCCTGTTCGTATTTTTCGCGAGCCTTGTTGACATACGACTCCTGGGTTTGTTTTGTCTTGAACTCCTTCTCGATACCAACTTGATATGTCTTCTTGTGATTAAGCTGTCGCGCATGGAATGCTGTTGTCGGTACTTCGAACTCTGATCGGAATTGTTGAGCAAGATTCAGGTGAAATCCGGCTTGAAGCTCGGTTTCGGTTCGAACGGCGTCTAGGGATTTCCGCAGGTCTCTGTGGCATGGGATTAGATATTGGTTGAAAAAGAAATTATTGAGACCGAAAGATAAGGGAATCCCTGAACGAATAATCGCAAGCCATGCTAATAAGCGCGACAGGGAGCCCTTTTATGGAAGCCTCGCCTCGGCGAGATCAATGGGTAGCGGCAGGTCCATGAATAAGAAAGATATAACGCAAAGACGTACCCAATCTCATCTCGTCCGAGGATCATTTTAGCTAGTTTAGCAAGTCGTTTTGCATATTCCTCCTCAATAGATGCTCTGTCGACCGGCCTGCGTAAGCACAAGACAATTTAGATAAGGCGGGATTCTGACCTCTCCTTCCAAAATGCTTTGAGCTCCTCCATCGTACGTGCGGCCCCTCGCATTCGCGCAAATAAAACGTCCACACCCCCATCGCCTAAGCCCCAAAACGAGTTGCAGAAATCAAGAGATCGATTCTGGAGGATGGGCGAGTGTGTCCGAGCGAATTTAGAGAGAGAAGTTGATGATGACTGTCGCCTTGCAGACATAATGAGCTGTCAAGGAAAAGAGAGAAAGGGAAGGTCGACGTCGACGTGGCGGATCTCTCTGAAATAAACTGAGCTGGGACTGCAGCACTGCCAGTAGGCCGTTGTCCGTCCAACGAGCACGTGCTACATTTACACAGCCCCATCAGGCTTGCTCTTATTTTTAAACGCTCATCGTCTTTCTTCGAATTTTCTACTCTTCTATCCCTTATCGATATATCCTCGGATATACTCCTCACATAGTTCCAGTTATAAGCACAGGACGCAGCTCGGAGCCTGAATCATCTTACCGTGTATACAGTTTCAAAGTCGCGTTGGCTTCATTTTCACCTATTTTCCTATTTTCACTATGCCTGCTACTAGTACCTTCATCAAACAACCGAGTCGGGTGGGAATACTTTTATAAATTTAGTAGCCGTCCACGATCCTCGGTCTTCCCCGTTTTTGACAGGCCATTACAAGTGCAGGCCATTTTCTCCTTGGACTCTCTCACCTCATTACTTGAGTCGGCTTGCTATGGCCGCCCCTGCTCCCCTTATCGTGCTCTCCTCTACACTATTGATGATATCCCGGTCACAGGCCGCACCCACATTCTATGACTAATGCCGCCATTTTTCTATCCTTCCTGCTGCACAGATTCTGTTGGGGTACTTCCGATTTCATTGTTACTATCACGTCATTCGCGTCGAACAATCACGCTCATGTTGGTGTCCTACTTGGTGGTAACTGATCCAACTACTGTTGTCTGGGATTGTAGCGCTACATTGGATACCTCCACAAAGGACTGCCTCGACTTTCTGCATCATGTCGTGATCTGCTTCACTAAGCGCATACGATCCGTTTCCTGACTTTGTTTGAAGTTTATCGGTGTATATTTGATATATTGCTTGGACATGAAGGGCCGTACTTCAGTCATAGACGTATTGAGCTTGTCCCATTGTCTAACATCTGTGATATCGATGGGATCCTCATTCCCACCTAGAAATTTCCCAAAAACCCCATCCTGGGACTATTGCCCTTGTTGAGGCCAGATTCTCATGCTGGCCGCTCGACGAAAGAGTTGAAGGACTCCGCCCAAATATTTCATGACTATAGCGTATTTTCTGGATTTACGTAAATGTGCTAATTCTGGGCTTTCTGTCTCCGCATCCTCGCAGCGTGGTAGGGATGTCAAATTCAGAGGCATCCCCCCTTTCTGTCATCTCCAAAAGGCTACCAGCGGTGTCTCAGATTTCGAGTAGGCAACGGCTGACGTGGAATGCTAGGACGTTGTGAGGTGCATTTATTACCTGCTCTGGGGGTGAACTGTGGCATATGGCTGCTTGATGTTGAAGCCGGAATCGTTGCGCATCATCTCGATCTTGAAAGCAATGTCGGGAGTAGTAGAGAGTCCAACGCCCCAGTAATTAAGGAAATCTGGCGCGTTGATTTGAGCGTTATCACTCTCTAGTGGCTATTCTTCTCCCACCTTTCTTGCTTGACTCCAAGTGCCAGTGCCGACAAAGGTCCGTCCTCCAGGAGGGCAATCTTGGATGCTGTCCTTGATAATGATCTCTTTCCCGGTCTTAATGAAGATCCTTCCACTGCCAATGCTGCCCCGGAAATTGTCAAGGCCAGCAGTGAAAGTGCCATAGAGGAGGGTGGGTGCCTTGTCGTTGGACCAGGACTTAGGGAGAGCGACTTCCGAGTTCGCGCTTTATTTTTCTCTTTCCTGGTTTATTTTATTTTATTTTTAAAATCCCATTTTGCTCGTTGGGCCTTTGGCCTATGTCGAGCGTCGCGTATCTACATCTCTTTCCTGTTTCCTGATGGACGACGATGTTGTAGTGCGAATACATTATTGATTCTGTGATTAGGCGGTCCAGACTCAGACTCCTTTGCACACGTTCAATGATCTTCAGTTCGGGGTGTACTATGTAGAAAGGACATGTATTCAAGGTTTTTCTTTTATGTTTCTTCTTATTCGCCGCGAATACTGTACATCAATCAATCAGGAATTTACAATGAGATTTTATCTCTCAAACAAGACAAGGGTCCACTAGCACTTCATGCCGGTGTATCCGGCGTATGGCTGGGTGCATAGTCTAAACAGGTCCGCCAACGTTTTCTCTGGTAATGGATTTATTAGACAAGCAACGGAGTTTACGCTACATGAAGGTACTCACGGAAATTGGCCTTGAACGTTTCCAGGAGGTGTGTACCGACAGACAATGTAGTTCGAGTCGTTGTTTGGAAATATGGTACCAGCGGGACAATTTGCTAAGGCGCAAGTAACCTGCGTTGTGCTCTTCCAGACGACCTAAATGAAACGAGAGTTACTTCCGGCCCAAAATAAATCAATTTCAAAATTGGAGGACTGACTTGAGTGAAGTGGCCAGTCGCGGAGGAGAATCCGGGGTTATTATCTGTTAAGGAATCAGAAAATGTGCGAGCTAATTGGAATTTTCCATTTCCAGCTCACAGTCGTAGCTCGCTAATTTTTGCGCCGTCAGTTCGCCGTGGAACTGCAGCTCAGAGAAAGCACTTACCTGCTTCATCCATCCAGGCCTTCATACCTTCGGTAATTCCTACATTACCTGACCCAGCGTACTATTTGGCCGTCAACCCCCCGCAAATTCCCAAGAGAGCAAATGACCTACCAAATTTTCCCCGTATTGGCCTTGTGAAGCACTTGTAACATAAATAATCAGCTCCGTGGCCATGCAAGAAAAAAGCTGTTCACACCTGTGAACAAATATGCAGCCCTGCGCGTAGGACAAGGTACTGGAGTATAGCTCCGAGTTCCAAGTCACAGGTCCAGCACCGTATTGCGCACGGGCTTGGTCGTGCAAACTGACAACTTGGTCGGACCACGCATCTGTGGTGACGAAGGTGAATATCCGGAGTGCCTGTGTATCATTATTGAAGTAGCCCACCGCGCATTTCGAGATGGGGTGAACCCAACACAGCAGTAACGCAGACGAGAGAGAGGAGTATAAAAATCCGAGCCACTGTTGATGCGACCATTCTTGGGATTCTGGGGAGGAAACTGAAGTTGAAACTACCCACACCTCGCCTTTTTAACTCTCGAAAGTCATAATCTGTAATAACCTAGAGCCTGGGCCATCTACCGAGGGGTATGGGTTATGACAGGTTCGACTGTCTGTCAAACACCACTTGACCAAGCACAGACGTTCTTCGCTCCCAGAGCAGCTAGAAGGATGCACTACTCTAGGTAGTTTCGTGCCAAGAGCGTCCACTTGTGGACGGAGAGGGCATTTGATTGAGCCTACTACTCCACTAGACTAGGACGCTGGTGACTAAAAGGGGATAGAACAAGCGCCTCGCTGAGTCCACAGACCAATGGCAAAGGTCACCAGTCACTAAATGGTCCACCTGAGATGCTGGAATCGTCCAGATGACATTCATAAGTTGGGCGCGGCGGTCGCCTTTGGTTCACCAACTCAGTATTAAAAATGGTGTATTCATTCTTTTATCCTCCCCTTGTCAGGAGTCCGTTATTTTTGTATCTCGATAGGTAGGAGAGGAAATTAGGAAAGAAGTGACGAAAGATCCAGGAAAAGAAAAGCCATAGCCAAGCTGAAGAGGTCGAGCACCCGCATTGCGCACGGGCTTGGTTGTGCGGAGCAAGAACTTGGTTAGACCATGTATCTGAGGGACGAGGGATGAATGGTATATCTTTATTGGAGTAACCCCGGACCATGCTTTTCAAGCGGGGGTGAACCCAACGCAGCAGCGAGGCAGACGGCGAGAAAAAAAGACATGATCCGAGTCACTGTGGAGGCGACCATTTCTTGGGAAGTCGAATCCACGAGGACTTCGCCTGTTAGTTCGACCAAGCTCAGAAGTTCCTCGCTCAGTCCGGTGTCTTGGACAACGTCGGAAATTGGACTAGAATGCCCCAAGTACTTCGATATGTCAAACGCCACTAGACCAAGTGCAGAAGTTCTTCTCTCTCAGAACAGCTAGAGAATGTATTGCTCAAGGCCGAGACGGTTGGCAATATGTGACATATGTCAGAGCCGGTGGCGACTGGAAGGAGGTAGATCAAGATCAGTCCGCCTGAGGCGCAGTCTGGCGCAGTTGTCGTTGAGTTGTCGAGTGTGAGGTATCGGTGCACATGGTGTTCTAACTTGACTCAAGTGGGTCCAAAGAGTGGAGGTACTAGTAGTACATGATGTACGTCAGGTGGATCCGAGTCGAACGTTTTCGGTGGCCAACTCAGCATTATATATGTCACGTTCTTTCGGCGTTGTCGGAGATTTATGACACCTGTTCATGTTCTTTGTTCTTCCTTCGACGTTGTCGGAGACTTTCTAGGTCGAGCTAGTAATGGCTTAAGCATCTGACGAAGGAGGTCATGAAATACTATTCAATTGGTCCAATGGACCGACATTCAGGGGGACGTCTAACTTGTATAAACATTTTATTGCACTGCGCGCACAACTACTCTTCGGCAGGAATGGAGTTCAAATACCCTCCTTGCACGGCCTTTCTGCTTTACATACCACCATTCAGCGGAAGGCACTTCAGGTACGCAGCACGACTGCGGGCGCCGGCGCAACCACCCTGCCCTTCCCCTTATTGATAGGCGCCCATGTCATCGCCGATCGGCCACTTATGAGCTCATCGCTGGGCATGTGGTCATGCTTCTAGCTTGCTGCGAGTCTCGGCTACGAAGGTGGACGATTACATCATCTTGGATATTCATCTACCGCCCCCAGCCTAGCAGCTTCCGATGAAGGTTCATTCTAGAAGCGAGGAGCTTCTGAGCTCGGTCGAGTGCCCCTCTTAGAGTTAAATAAAAGGCGAGATGCAGGTGGTTTCGACTTCAGTTTCCTCCCCTGAATCCCAAGAATGGTCGTATCCACAGTGGTTCGGGTTATACTCCTCTCTCTCGTCGTTTGCGCTACTGCTGTGTTGGGTTTACCCCATCTCGAAAAGCGCGGTGGGCTACTTCAATAAAGATACATAGGCACTCCGGATATTCACCCTTGTCAGTACAGATGCGTGGTCTGACCAAGGTGTCAGTTTGCACGACCAAGCCCGTGCCCGATATGGCGCTGAACCTGTGACTTGGAATTCCGAGCTATATGCCAGTACCTTGTCCTATGCACAGGGCTGCGAATTTGCTCACAGGTATGAACGGCTTTTTTTTTGCGTGGCCACGAAGCTGATTGTTTATTTTATAAGTGATTCACAAGGCCAATACGGGGAAAATTTGGTAGGTCATTTGCTCGCTTGGGAAATTCGCAGGGGATTGACGGCCAAATAGTACGCAGGGTCGGGTAATTTAGGAATTACCGATGGTGTGCAGGCCTGGATGGATGAAGCATGTAAGTGCTTTCTCTGGGCTGCGGTTTTACGGAGAACTGACGGCGCAAAAATCAGCGAAATATGATTGTGAGTCGGAAAGCGAGAATTCCAATCACCTTGCACATTTTCCTGAATTTTAAACAGATAATAACCCTGGGTTCTCCGAGGAGACTGGGCACTTTACCCAAGTCAGTCCTCCAATTTTGACATTGATTATTTTGGGCTGGAAGTGGCTCTTTATTTCATTTAGGTGGTCTGGAAGAGCACAACGCAGGTTACCTGCGCTTTAGCAAATTGTCCTGCTGGTACCATATTTCCAAACGACGCCTCGAATTACATTGTCTGTCGGTACACACCTCCTGGAAACGTTATAGGCCAATTTCCGTGAGTACCTTCATGTAGCGTAAACCCCGTCGCGTGTCTAATTGTCTAATAAATCCATTACCAGAGAAAACGTTGGCAGTCCTGTTTAGAATGTGCACCCAGCCATACGCCGGACACACTGGCATGAAGTACTAGTGGACCCTTGTTTTATTTGAGAGGCGAAATCTCATCGTAAATTCCTGATTAATTGATGTACAGTATTCGCGGCGAATAAGCAGTTGACGAAACATAAAGGGAAACGCAGGTCCTTTCCACATAGTACACTCCGAATTGAAGATCATTGAACGTGTGTGCAAAGGAGCCTGAGTTTGGACCGCCTAATCACCTTGAGAAGAGAAACAATAATGCATTCACACTATGACATCGCTGGCCATCGCTGGCCAACTTCGCAGGGTGCTGAGAAGCGCGCGAGCGCGAGCAGGCGGTGGACACATGTGGATGGGTTGGAATACGCGAAACACGCGGAGTATATTATGTAGGGGATGCTGTGCCCCCGCCGTATGAGGGCGGTGGGTATCTGTTGCGTATCTGTATATGTCGTCGCTGAGCAGTCACATTAGAGCAGGCAGCGGTTTTGACGAAGACAACGCGGATGATTCAAAATTCGCAGCCGTGGGCGTCGACCTCGATGAAGGGCCTTCAGCCAATCTCGGAGAACACAGCACCGGTGGGCAAGGGGAAGCAACCCTGGTGAATGTGGCGGGGTATATTGTTGAACAGGACCGGGTGTATTGCTAACCGCCGCTGGGGAACTCGTGGAGGGGAAGGAGCATCAAGCGCATCCGAAGCAACAGCGGCAGCAGGGGAGATGAGGGAAGGAAAAGAGAACGACGTTCAGCATCGAATCGACAATTGGTGGCAATATCGAGAATGTCGGGGTAGCCTCAAAGACTTTGTTCTTCTTCACGTCCTTCCAACAAACACTTCCCGTACCCAATTCACGCCACTCACGCATTGAATCGAAATCGACCGCACCAAACTTATCAGCCGCAACATCCCCAGCAGCCTTCCATTCCTGATGCCGACTGGAACGCGGGGCAGATGGGCTTTGTGGGGTTGCATACTGTGGCACAGAACCGATTACTGGAAGGTTGAGGGATTTCAAGAGCGTTGGCGTTGGCGTTGGCGATGATGAGGGTGGCGGCGACGAGCATGGCTGTGGTGAGGAATTTAAAGGACTTCATGGTGGAGTAAGGGTACTACAGCAGGTGTAACACACGTAACGTATGGATCCTATTTTCGGTTTTACAAAGTTTGGCGGCTATGTAAGACACCTGACAGAATTATAAATAGTCGTACTTTTGACAACGAGTGTGAAACAAAACTACAAGACAACTTGGCTGCTGTACACACCAAAAACGGCCTATTTGAATAAAGAGCCTCGGCAACCTCAAACGACCTTCTTCGCTCCATCTTCTACAAGAATCGAGCTGGAGAACTCAAATCGCCCGGTCTCTTCAAGGCGCTGAATCAATACATCTCCAAATGCCGTCATGGGAGTCAAAAGGCCTCCCCCCTGAGCGAGATCTGGGAGAGCGTGGAT
>Ga0307517_10008902_pt1 | contig 14333 bp, 19 predicted proteins | sample 23_EM_MG_FD_194515 | JGI IMG/M metagenome (GOLD analysis project Ga0307517, IMG submission 194515) | Populus trichocarpa ectomycorrhiza microbial communities from riparian zone in the Pacific Northwest, United States - 23_EM | ecosystem: Host-associated > Plants > Roots > Unclassified | place... | reverse complement strand
CTGTCTGGTATATTTTGAATATGCTAAACATATGCCAGTTTGGTACATGATTAGTTCTTTAGCCCCAGAACTTGCAATGTACTTGCAATGTACTATGTCAGTACATCACCCCTTGCCCCCAGTGTACCCCAATCTTGCGGAAAATCGGGAGTCACGGTCATCGTCGAAACGCGAGTAGGGACGCATAACCCTCGTCCGTCGCAACGCCATTGGTGTCGATGGGAAGGATGAAGCGAAAAGTAAACTTCGTCATCAAGTCTCGTGTCGCGAGGTCCGCCACAGGTTGTTCCCACGCTTGCTCCGCTCGACAAGGTGGCAACAGGCGGTAGATAACACCGACAAAATTTATTACAAAACAACAGACGTGCGGATGCCAGCTCTTCCATACAACTCCAAACCCGACAACAGCCAATACCCAGAGGAAACTACGACCAATCAGCAGGGGTCACGAGAGACACAGAGCCGACGCACGTCTCCTTCTGGTCAGAAATGACGATTTCGTGTTCGTATTACTGTTCCACGAGTGAGAATGAGCAACACGATCAAGGGGATGTGATTGGGTATGGCTAATAACCGCACCGATTCCTAACAGACGAGATATTACAAGGTAGCACGGGGAGATACGTTGGAAACGAAATAACACCGGGTGGGGAAAATCGGTTAAACATCAAACATCAACCACCCTCCTTCACTTCAGAGGGCGGGGTCGAGGGATAATAACCACGGTCTCCACTTGAATGAACGACGCCACCATTTATAGTCAGGTAGTGGTCTTGATTCGCGTGTCCACCGTCCTGACAAGGAAATCAGGAGTGGGCTGGGTCAACCGTGAAATAACGCTCACACATCGTTATCGACGTCTATGCACACCACCGGGGTGTGTTCTGCAGCGGCACCTTGGATCGTGAAAGAACCGGAACCGTGGCTCGTTCTGTGGGGAAGGTGTTAGATGGGTGTCGGGGAGTCAGAAGTAGCGGCTGGGGTTATGCGTTCTGGTTTTGCTGACGCTGGTTGGGGTGGGTTGGCATGGGACGGATCCTATTATGGGGAAGGGGATCGGAGAGGCCAGCTGACACTGCCCGGAATCCCTAACGCGGTTGAGAATCCCCCACCACGGGTTTGAGAATCTGTGTGGGTCTGAGGACTCGGTCTCCACCAACCACCGGTATCACCAAAGGATTCGGGACCATGAGTGGTATCTCGCGCGTTGAAAGCGTCGTCTATAACCTGATACAATCATGGACTCCGCCAGCATTGGGGCACGCAAGCCGCTTCAATGATTAAAAAACCCCTGCAGATGTGAGTGAACTATACCGCCCAACAGAAGACACGTTCCCCACCGGGCGGTAAAACCAGGCCAACGCCATGAGAAATAAGTGCGATGTCTAGGACTTGAAGCGGAGACGCATGATATCAGATTGCACTTGGGGGGCGGAGAAGTTACGACCAATGAGACACTTTGGAGAGGATTGGCACGTCGATCGACTGATGTAGAGCCGGACTCTCCTTGTGCGGGTTCATTACGACTTGACTTTTTTGCGTGGTTGCCGATGAGATGTTGGGTGCCCAACAAAGAGGCATAAGAGTGGCTTCCCCGCTACCCTGGTCGTTGGCGGTGATCTCGACACGATCGTTTAACGGGCACCAACGCAGACGTTGGGTCGGGGAAGTCGACTTGACGCCGGGACCGTCCTCTCCACCACCACCACTGATGCTGGGTGTAACTTCCGCACCATGGAGTGAGAGGGCATACCACGACAACAGCGGAGGGCCTGGTTCTGCAATGACCCCCCACGCCTCCAGATATCCTGCTATGACGCTCCTATGAAATGCAATGGAACACATGAAAACAGGATCAAAGAGATGGAACCCAAGAATGCGGAAGTTGAGGAGACGAGGGGTTGGAGGGGTGGGAGACCGCGTTGGGGTAGTGAACGCCATACTCACCAGTGAGAACCTCCTCGAGAGATTGATCCGATAACCGTGCCAAATCGCTCGTCGTCAAAGTCGTCGGAACAGTGGCACGAATGACATACTCGCCCGTTGTGATGCCATTTGACGCAGATGGGGGAGGATAAAGGGAACAATGAAGTTCGTCGTCAAAATTTTCGACAAGTCACGAAGTCTGCACGCGTCACAAGCAGTTTCCCACACTTGCTCCTCCCGACAAGATGGTCTCAAACCGTAAATAACATTGATGGAATCTATTATTATACGTACAACACAAGCTATGAAGCCCTGTCCTTACAGGTAGAACGTCAAACGGAACCAAAAACATGGAAGATAAGATTCGCAAGATCCTCAAACCAGCTCAATTCAGGACACCTATGACTTCCAGAGCTGCATCTTCGGCGGCGTTAAGGAAGATATATCCAATTCTGATGGATATTTTCACGAATGTTAATATGGCTTGGTAACAGAACTCCGAAATCTGGGGTACAGGTTAACATGTTTCGTCAACGTTGACTAATGGGTATACCTCGTGGATCTTGACAGGCCTCTCTATTTTGCTCAGCGCGGCAGCCAACACAGCAAATAAGACAACGATAACACATCCTTGTCGTGTAAGTGACACCTGATTCGACTAACCGACTGTTCAACATTTTGAATTATCGCCTACTGAAATCACTCACCTGATGGGAGGACCTCCGTGCAGTCCAGACCTTAATTGTGGCATTCTCCCCACAATCCGCTGTTGCGATGCTGTACTTGTCGTTCGAGATATGATAGGCCTTCACGGATAGCAAAATAGTGAGTATATTTTCATTCTCAAGTAGAACGGGACTCACCATCACAGAGATCTGTCGATCAGCGATTGCTAACGCGGGTGGATGTCAGAAAGTGCTGCGGGAAACAACAAACAATAGATACCTGTATGCTTCAGTAGCTGGATTTCACGTTGTGTTATGGTATCCTTCACTATCGCAACACCAAGTGCAGAGCCCGATAGCGTTGCCATACCTCCATTGATGAAGAGAAACGGGAAGGTGTCTCCATTCACATGGGGCGCGCTATCGTGAACCCAAACACGTGTCAGCCGGTGGACCTCATCTTCGCTTGCGGAGGTGATAGCCTTCAGTAAGGGGAGACCAGTATAGTCGCTACGATGTTGGCTGGATCAGCAAGTAATCAGAGACCAGAAAGGTGCGCTTACATCTTCGCCGTCTGGAACGAGGAACGAAATCGCGAGTCCCCATCAAAGTCGAGCACGATCGATCTGATAACAGAAGAATGAGAAGTTGAACCCCCAGGTGTGTGATCGTGCACCTCACGCTATATTCTGGCGACAAAATGTAATGACGAGTGTGTTGTTAGGGGTAAAACAGATTGATCTTGGGAACGGGGGGGCTGGGCTTCCGGGGTCACTTTTAAAATTGAAGCGGCTTGAGATGTTGGCGATGAAGCGGAATTCACCTCGAGCCACGTGAGTCCACTACTGCCCCAGTTCATCAGTGAATGAAACGTACTTGTTGTGCGGATCCTTCGAAGTGCAAAGACTTCTGGACCTATGGATAACACCAGTGTCTTGGATTCCACATCGAGTGCAATTGCGGTAACAGGGAACACTCCGTGGAAGATGCAATTCACGGCACCTTTCACCAGTTTCCTGCCCCCGAGATCTATTTGGTAGTAGATGAAGTGGCCATTACCCAACCCGATGTAGAATGCCTTTGCGGCCTCCCAAACGAGGGCTGTGGGACTGGACGGCATAGTGGAGGAAATGGTCGGGTGGAACCCGGCGAGCCTGTCGAGGATGAATAGGGAGGAGGAGTCTCGATCTCCAACTGCAAGGAATCGGCCATTTGGGGAAAACTCGACGAATGTAGTAGATCTCGCAGGAGAGGCGACGGTAAAGTTCAGTTTGTAAGAGGCCATAGTCGGTTGAGAGAGGGGAGGGGAGAAGAGTTGGTGAGCCACTCGCGCATCGTGGCTGCTCATGGTTCCTTTAAAGCGTCACGGATAGTTCCGAGCGTACCGCCGTTATGGCTAGCGGACCTCGCGCGCGATGGAGTCTGTGGGGGAAAGCAGAAGGCCCACTATCTGGAATATTTAACCTTCAAAGTTAAGGCTGAATCTGCCTGGGAGTGGGCCGCGTGAATCGCGGGCCGGATGAACGTATGGTTGGGGGTGATCGGTACGTGGTGTTTGATCATGTCTGTTCGTAAACGATTGGCACTGGCGTAGTCACGTTGACCGAGAATCCACTTGAGTTGCAGGGACGGGAGTCGTGGCGGAAATGGAGTGTTTGAACGATTCGGCCACGGGTCGACACTCGTCCTCTTCCGAAACCTCGAAGATTGAAGAATCCAGCTGAGTTTTCGGAACTGGGTATTCCCGGAGCGCGACCTTTGGTGTGGTTTCGGATTCGGACATTCACCGAACCCGAAAACAGTCAAGACCCAAAGGAAACTACGGTAGATCAGCAGAGGTCGCGAAAAGACGCAAAGCCGGCATACCAGGAGACTACAGCGAGAGACACGACGGGGTCCTGCGTTCACCTCTCGCGAATTTTGCCTCGGCGGAAATGGCTGTTTCTGTGTGATCTACCTTCTCTCCTGGTGCGTCAGGAAGTTCATCAAAGCCCATCGGTCGTACCCGGTGCCGGTGTCGAGACGTCTGGAGTTCGGACACGTCGAGGGGGTGGCGTGGCAAAAGTCGCCTTGTCGCTACGGTCAGGCGGGTTGGGGATGTCACTTGGACCGCCAGCCTCCCGCGAGTGAGCCGAATCAATCCATTCGAAATCGACGCCTAGCAGGAGTTTTGGCAATCGCTGGCGTGGAACCACCCCCTGACGTATTAGATGCGTCGTCCCTAGGGGGCTGAGTCTCTGGATCTTGATGGGGTGGATCGTTGGGACGGAGGTGTTAGGCTACGGGGAACGCGGAGGCCGGTGGAAAAGCGCGCTCACCTAGTAGACCATGCCTCTCCGGACGACGTCGATATTTGCTTCGAGGATTCTCTCTGAGGACAAGGTTGAGCGCCTGGACGCGTTCAGGTGGGGATGCCGTCGGGTCACGCACCGACATCGACCGGATAGAAGTTAACACCGAACCAGGATTCACCATGTTTTTACCAGCGGTCCTAGCATATCCCGCTCTTTAGACTTTCAACTCGAGACTTCCGCAACCTGAGGAGAAACCGGTGAGTTTAACGCAGGGTGATACGACGACCATCACACACCTGATACCCCAACCTTGCGGGGAATCGGAAGTCCCGGTCATCGTCGAAACGCAAGTAGGGACACATAACCCTCGTCCGTCGCAACGCCGTTGGTGTCGATGGGGAAGGATGAAGAAAAAAGCAAACTTTGTCGTCCAAGGTTTCGTGACAGGTTCCGCCGCAGGTTGTTCCCACGCTTGCTCCTCTCGACGAAATGGTAAATAACGTCTATAATCGCAACACAAAAAAATACATCCATGCCACAAAATGGGAGTGATACAAAGTTTTTCCAAAGGTATGAGCATACAAGAGAAATAATAAGATTGATTTGGTACAACCATATCTAGAGAATCAAGACGCGAACGAAGGGGGAGACCAGTCCCTAAGACGGACGTGTGTCAAAGGATGGGCCCCTTGATTAGGTATTAGAGTTATGTGCTCTGCGGATGAAAGGTTCAGCCGGGTGAGGGATATTTCAGCTCTGGGTGAAGTTACCTTCAATAACACAAACGCGGCTGAGCAGCCGAACAAGATTTCGGCGGTTATCGGTACTCAACGCTATAACGAGATTCCTGCGGAGTCGGAGAAACCTGGGAATTGAGTGAATGACCTTTTCGGTTAAATCATCTTCTTCCGGGATGGATAAGAGCTTGAGGTTCGGGAACCGTCGTGCCTTGCCACTACCTAGGACTTTCAGGAGTGTTTGAAACTTTTCGCCTTCCACCGTGAGATGTTCGATAGTTTCAAGGTAAAACAAAGGGTTAGCGTAGTCGATTGAAAAACCATATGTCGGCACCGTAATTTGGAGTAAAGCTCCGGAGACGAAATGCATCTCCGACAGAGCAGAGATCGACCGTCGGATGTAACCTGCCTGACCATTAATACTGACACCACCAATCCATTCCAGGTCAATATAGAGAACCGAATTCTCCTCCGTGGCGATAGAGATCGTAAACATGAACCCTGACGGTGTGTGATCCACCACAAGGGAGGCAAGCACGATGGGTTGGCCAAATATTGGTAGTCGAGGCGTTGTTGAAACCAGGCCTACGAATGGGTGGGGGGATTCGAATGCGGGCCTGACTTGCACACCAGGGGCACGACGATCGTAGACACTGGATACAGTTGCAATCCGTATGTTGGGAACGGAGAGAAGTCCAACGATTGCATAGAAATCAGGGTTTTTCACCTTGAGGACCTTCAGGTGGGGGAGACTGACAACTTCACCAGGTGGGCAGTTGTAGAGAGGGGGGTTGGGAGAGACGATGACCATTTCCTCCAATTGTGGTGTAGAGCGAAGCACGGTGAGAAGCGATCCGATGGAAAGCCCTGCATCACAATCCCAGAGATCAAATACCCGAAGGTTGGGAAATGCTGCTGGCTGCCAACTCCGTAGCGAGGATGTGATGAGGGATCGGAGGATTGGGGTGTGGCCTGCGAAGAGTTGACTCGTTTGGGTGAGGTATATATCGCTGAGGTCGTGGTTGTCTGAGAAATATTGCAAACTTTGAGCCGGTAGGTCCAGGTAGTGGCGGTATGGGTTTAACCTTCCAGAGTATACGAACATTTCCCAGCGGTGGGTTTGTTGGCGGAGCTTGAGTAGTAGAGTGACGATGGTCGGGTCCGGATGATCGCCAAATGGTAACCCCGCATAAATACGCAGAGGTATATTGTCGTTCTCGACCTTTGCAAAGAATAACATAGCAAGTTGGACCCCGGTTGATGAGGTATCAGCGCTGAACGCGATGTCACGCCAAAGACGTTTCGAATCGACGAGGTTAGCCCTCCAGCTCTGGCAAACATGGGACATTGAAAAAGTTGACTTGTTCTTCTGAAGTTTCTTAAGAGGGATGTCGGTCCATACATTGGATTCCGAGGGGATGTCAAGGGTGGCAAGGTCGGCTTCGTATTCCGGTTGTGGAACGGGGTGGGAGCCGAAGTGCCGGTCGGCGACCTGGCGGGTAACTTCTTCGTATTCTGGGTCGATATCATCCGAACTATTGCAGATTGATTCAAGAATCTCCCAGGGGAGATTCGCAGCAACGCATTCCCTAGTACACGAGGTTAGAGTTAACGCAATACCAAGGGTACGTAAATGCACACACGCGTTGGGTGGTACTGGAAGGGGATGGTGGGGCGGGGGTGACTGCATTGGAGGCGATACGAAGCGCAGGTGGGGGAGGGGAAGGCTGGCTAATACGAGGGCAATTTCGTGTTTTAAACCACAAAGATAGGAGTAGGTGGCCCAACAGTGGCTGACGGCGGGTGATCTAATCACAAAGGAAAAAGTTGAAAGGTGTCGATCCCGGTGGGCGAACGGGGGTAGTCCATGATATTGCGAGGACTTGCGGGGACGTTCGGGACTGAGTGATGGGGGGGAAACGACAGAAACGGCAGAAACGGCAGTAACCTATAAAAAAAGGGTTGTGTGACTGTAAGTCCATCTGCTACACCGAGTACCAAACTCACCAACGATGGTCCATTCGAAAGGTTAAGCCAGCTATTGCAGAAAATCGAAAGTTACGGCCGTCGTTGGAATGCGAGCAGGAACTCAATCCCCGTCTGTTGCAGCGCGATTTGGTGTTGAACGTTGATGGGTGAGGAGGAAGGGAGCAACTCTGAAGTTGTCCGGGGTTCCATCAAATCGCGAGGTCCACCACGGGTGCAAACAAACAAATTCGGAGTGTCATAACATACATAATAGACTGCACTACAATATATGGTATGCAAACCGTTGGCGCAATGAGCAATAGCCTGAACCTCCCCTCACGTACAAATACCAAGTATACTCAGGATCTATCCTTCCTGTAGACGTGCTTGTCGGATCGACGAGTTACACCTTGACGCTCAACGAATCAACGACCACGTTTGAGAACTGATGAACCACAATACCTTCCAGTGCCCGCTCAGTCTCCCTCATTATCTCTACATACGAATTTAAGTTTTCCAAGGATAGAGAATTACCGCCGATCATCGTCTCTGAACGCCTGTGAGAATCGTAATCCTGACGGCGTAGAAATTATACATACGAGGCCGAACTGATGTGCTATTTGATTGACCTGGAGTGCGGATCGAAGGTTGGGCGGATCCGGTGAAAACGCGAGTGTTTGTCGGGACTCTGGTAAATGTTTGGCGATGGTTATGTTCATGATGAGGCACTCCCCGCGCTGGATAGTCCGCCCGAGTCGGAGCCTGGAAATAGAAGGTCGAGACAGCGGGAATAGTACTTTGATTAGGCTGAAATACAGGGAGGGATGAATTCGTTCCTCGTTGTTCTTGGTGTTGGGTGGGCACCGGTAGACGCGAGACTTTGTGTCGCCCGGAAACATCCCGCAATCCCTGAGTTCTTTGATTGACACTAAGATGACTACTGTGGGGTTCCGGTGTACCATCAGGTTGTGGCTGTCGGCTGATCTGGGTCGGATGTTGCGACTCGGGGGGGGGCGGGGTTTTGGACGAACTTGGAGGTATTACAGTTGGCTGTTCGGAACCCTCCCCTGCAGCTTGTCCCTGTACCGGAGCCGTCGGGAGTCCACGTGTGGAATGGGCCTTCAATAGTTCTTCCCAGGCAGAAAGATAACTAGATGTTGGACCGGCCTTCGATGGAACGGTAAGGATGACCTCGATCCCAACATACTTTGTGACGGGTGGTGTATCATGACGTACCTCTTCTCCCACCTCCAGATCGGTATCGGGATCAAAGTGTGCTAGGGGGCGATGAAGAGGACTCGACAATTGGTCACCCTGTGGGAGCTGTTAGCGGGAGCTCAGTGTGATACAATTGAACGGTACCCGATGCAACTTTCGACTGGATTCTTGATACCTTCGGACCAGAGGGCGCGGGATAGGGGTGGCGCGACCACTGACCTGTTCCTTGGATGAATTGTCGGTCGGCGACACCCTATCCGCCTGGAATGAAAGTTCATATCTTGTTGACAAACAGACTTCATAACTTACAGAGATGGGCGCTTCCTCTTTCATCTCTCCGTGAATCGTCTCCTCAGATAGCTCAGCAAGGCGGGGGCGTTTTCTCGTACTTGTACCTTCCCTCTCTTCTTGGAGGGGACTATGACCTCTTTTCCGTGAAGTCGATGCTCCAGCATTGGTGGAGAGTGATCGGGTGCTTGAGTTTCGTCGAATCCGTGTTCGTTGCGCATCCATCTCACCTATCCCAGCTTCCTTTGATCCAGAAGATTGATGTGAGGCATCCGCGGTTGCCTATGCAATATCATTCAGCAAACAAACCCCTAAAACCAGAGACTGAGAGAACAAATACGGCATTAATTTCCGTGGCTGGAGTATCGTAAAACCCTATGGCCACCTCCCGGCTGACCGGCGTTGTTGATGCGAAAGTTGAGGCGTAATAAGTAAGGCGATGGGATAGGGCGTATATCGCCCCGTCCCTAACCGCCTCTTTTAACTGAGCAAACCCCCTCGAATATATGTCTTTCACCTCTTGGTGACAGTTATGCCACCTGATACTATCCGTGTCTGTAAGATGGGCTTTCAGTGCCTCCACGGAATGGACATTGTACATGGAAAGTATGTGTAGGTAGCACCGGTTTGCGTGACAACGCTGGCATTTGATGACCCAGGAGCGCAAGACAGGATGAGGTCGGGCGGGCTTTCGTGTGCAAGAACGGTACGATGGCTTTCGGGGTGGATCAGCGCGAACCGGACCACACTAATATGATACTAACCTGTGTGTCTCTCGCCCTGATTTCACAGAGGGCCTGCGCTGCATGAAAAATCCCATGTTCCGGCGCGTTCTGATTGCTAGAACACAGGATGAGCGATATGGCTTGAAGTAGCCAAGTGTCCACACCCACAACCACCTCGAGCTATCTTCATCGAGTAATGCATCGAGTAGATCAGCGATTCTTCCCCTGAGGTCGATGAGTTCTTCCAACGACTGCAACCGGTATGGGATCATGGAACCGCAACGACATCCACGGCCATCAACAAAGCAAAGATTGCAGAGAATGATCTTGGAATCTACGACGTCATCGCGGATACACGAACCAGAGCAATAGAACGCGGTCCGAAACAGCTCCCCGCCACAAAATGAACAAGAAGGGTGAGGAGAAACAGGTCCAACCATGGGGAGCTCGTTGTCGTGTGAACAAAAGCTGAAGCCGATCACTTCATCGAACAACCCAAGACCCTCTTCAAGGATTCTTGATTTTTCTGATAGCAGTTCCAGCTCATTCGGTTGAGAATCCTTCAGGACTCCCAACTCCCCGCAAAGACTCTGCAAAAAGTGATAGAGAACTTGTTGGGGGCGGTAACGAATCCGTGCACAAACCCTAAGGGGTAGTCAGTTCGCAGAGTACACGGGACGTGGAACTGCGTCCATAAACATCGTACCGTTGTTTGAAGTACTGGTCGTGGTAAAGAAAAACCCTAAGTCCTTTCATCGTGATGCGATCCCAAAAAAGGCTTGCAGTAACACCCCGGTGAAACGTCTGAGAGAAACTGAAAAACTCGTTAGTTGGGAGACGTAAGGAGGGTGGATTTTTACCTCCGTGGAGGTAGAATGACGAGGTCTCCTTTCTTTTGCATGTGAAAGTAGACATCGAATGGAACTTGTGACAATTGTTGAGGGGAGATGGAACAAGCTTGAACTGTGTTCGTGCCGTCGCGCGCACGGAGATGATGGGTGACTGCTGGCCAATCCTCAGCGGCGGTCATGAACCAATACTTGCATGTGTTATGGTTCCCAATACAAAGAAGATCGTGGGCAAAAGTCCCACACGAATCATCTCGGAAAAGCGAATCTGTATCATCAGGTCTACGGACGAACGCCCCAAGTGTTCACGAATGGACGTACCGGACTCGGGTCCAAAAACCTTCATTGAAACATTCTGTGCCCCGTCTGAGAATAGATCGTTGTTTCCGTGTGGGATCAGACAATGAGGGACGATAAACGACTCTCGTAACCAGTTGACCCACTCCGGAGGGCAAGGGAGAATAGCCTCTGGGCTGACCATGAGCCCCAAAGAAAGTGTGTGTAGAAACTATGACTTACCTTGAGGGCGGTAGAAGGGTTCCAACCATTCCGCCGAACGAGTGAAAGGCGATTGTATATCTGCTTCGTTGTGGGGGAAATCAGTTATTACGCATGGTACGCCAGAATCGGTGTGCCTGGTCACGAATCTTGATATTTCTTCGACAGGTGCAGTGTAAGAGATGGTCGGAGGGGCACAGAATGTATCGCCGGTAGATAAGATAGACTCGATGTCGAGGTCAGTGGCCATGTTGTGGCCCGCCGCCGGTCACCACGCGGCGCACCTAATTTATCGAATCGTACAACATGACTACTTTGAATCCTGGCAACCCCCCGACCAGTTCTTGCCATATTACTGCAGCTTCTCAAGATATCGGTCCATCACCGCAGTTGCACGCGCAAGAAATTCGTCAAACGCCTCCCTCAAATCTAACCGCAATTGTTCGACATCCGTAGTATTGGTTTGACGGGGAATCTGCAGGTTTCCTATTAGATAAGAAGACGAGAGCGTGAGGCGTACAGACGAAGGCATGGCCAGGAAGACGGGACGATGATGGCTGTCCGAGGGGCGGCACGAAATCATTCTCTAAGCTGGAAGGGGGCTGAACATGGTAAACAGTGCTTTCGTTGTGGGGCTCGAACTTCGCAGACGCGAGGTCACCAAAGCTTGCTTCGGGCTCAACTGGAGATAAAGACAACAGTAGGAAGACTGGGTTTGTCGCACACTCACCTCTGTCGCAATTCGATACGCAGCTTCCATAATCACCTCTTCATCTTTACTGTCTTCCACGGTGACTGCAACATTTCTCGATGTTCTGGAATTGCCGGAATCCACTGGGATCCAGTCGGACGTAGGTTCCTCACTCATAGCGTGGACGCGTCGAGTTGTTGAGGGGCCAGGGGAAGAAAACGCGATCCGTTTGCCCCGCTTCGAGGGTCGGTAGGCAATCCACTGCAAGAAATCATAGGACACGTACGTCTTTTTTCGTTGTCCCACCCCCCTTCCGTGAGAAGTTCTAGAGTTGGTTCAGTCTTTATCTGAAATGCTCGTATTCTGGGAAGAGTTCTGACTCACGTTCACAGAACTAGAAGATCCTGAAGCTCGCGGCGGACTGTTCTCACCAACTTCAGAGGAGTTGGCGTCAAAGAGCAGCTTTTCATTCAGAAATAGACTTACCAAGGGTATCGAGCTGTTCAAGGATCTCTGGGGGAACGTCGACCCGCCGATAGGGTTTGTCCTTACGATTCCTGTTCCTGGGCGAGTTGCGAATCATCGTACTTCGGGAGGAATGACGGTGTAGAAAGAAAGGACCTGGGCAGACTTGGCTCGTTGCTCAGCGCTCTGCCTCATGACAAACTTCCGATTGATCCGAATCGGTCACGACTCGGTAATTTTTCGACTGAGCTAGCGAGAATTAAATAAGGCTCGGCCTTGCGAGCAGGCAGTTTATATATTAAACAGGACACAGAGCGACAACGAACTTGAGTTACGAGAAGGAGTGTATACGAGACTAGATAATGTTGCAAGTGTAATGATCACAACCTTTGGATAGAAGAGAAAATCCCGCGACCAAGGTAAACGCAAACGAAAGTTGTATGCTCCCAAGAAGCGCCCCAACCGGGCTAAAAGATAGAGCACGAAGCATCAAAAATAAACCGGCGCCAACTAAAAAGCATAACACGAGATTGAAGATGAAAGGCTTTGGGACAGACAAGTGGTACATATTCTCATCCACACGAAACTGATAACCTGAATCAGAATCGGGGGTAGGGACTAGAGTCATGCTGGTCAACTCACCGAGACTACACCACATTCTTTGACCCCAGCTGCCGTATTTGCCAACACATTTGTCTTGCGACTAGGATCAGCGTGTTTAAATATATCGAGAGACTGTATAGCCCTCACCTGATGCCTAGATCCCGCTGTAGACTTCTGTTCACATCCCCGGTCCTATTTCCGAGACAATGAATGAGGAGACAGAAAGGAGTGGGAAGGGAACAAGTGACGTACCGCCGCGAGCCCAGCGGTAGCGGGTTCGGTGGACTGCACGAGTGGTTGATTGGTGCCATCCGGGCAGAACATGTTTGAGAGTTGGCCAAAGAACATTGGCTGGTGGGCTGTGGTAACGTCAGCGATTGGCTGATGAAGTGCAGAAATCAGAATTCCTCACCATATGGGTCGTCTTGAAGAATCGCGGAAGGGTGGATCGAAGTTGGGACCGGGAGTGCACCCGGGAAGGGACAGCCGTCAACCAAAACGGCGTTGAGGTCACTGCCAGCGGTGGCATCGGTGAAGTCCTGATACCAGATACTAGGTGAGATAGAAACTGTAAACGTTTAGAATAAACCCACGCTCTCCCCTTGAGATCCTGAGTTGTCGGAAAAAGTTGGGGTGGATCCGGCCCTGGATGCACTATCATCATCCTGGGGAAACGCGTCAACGGATCGGAAAGCCTGGGTGACGGGATCAAACCACGCACGATGTTCATCGAGTCCGAGGGGAGGTCAGTGGGATTGCTGGCCAGACGATGCGACTGTAAAAAAAAGTTTAGATTGAGAGGATACATCAAGGAAGGGCACGCACATGCTCGCCAGTAATCTCCTTGGGGGCCGAGATACGCGAGAGAACCAATGGAATTAGGGGAATAATTCTCTCAGGGTCCACATCTATCGCACGAATAACATCTGTAATCAACCATAAGTATTGAAGATGTGACTATTTCAAGGAGACATACCATTGCGGAGGCTCGCAGGATAGTAGTCCACCAGGGCGTGCACCCAATAATCTGCCTGAGTGGCAGTAAGAAGAGCCCCACCCCGCGGAGAAGACGTCGTCTGTAAGCGGGCATAGAGAGGGAGGAGTTTTGGTGACCCCTTGATACGGGACAAAATAGCTAGAAGGGTGAGTTGTGAGTAGAGATGCAGAAACGTCGAAACTGAGGAAAGCTGGACTTACTATTACGGAATGCGCGTGAGCTCAAAACCATAGCGACGCGATATCAGGACGTATTAGCAAGTATGGAGAAGCGGCGGGAATCAGAGGAGAAGAGAGAAGATGGCGAAAATTGCGCAGAAGCTGGGAGCACAGGAGGCACGAGAGGACAGAGACACGAGGGGCGTTGAGAGGTTGGTTGGACGAGAAATGACCTTTATATATACGTGAACC
>Ga0307517_10008901_pt1 | contig 14334 bp, 12 predicted proteins | sample 23_EM_MG_FD_194515 | JGI IMG/M metagenome (GOLD analysis project Ga0307517, IMG submission 194515) | Populus trichocarpa ectomycorrhiza microbial communities from riparian zone in the Pacific Northwest, United States - 23_EM | ecosystem: Host-associated > Plants > Roots > Unclassified | place... | reverse complement strand
AACCCATTCTTTTTGGGTTAGAAAGCTTAAACAAATATCTACAATTTTCATAAAGACTATTTGTTCAGATTATGATGTTATCAATAACATTTGTCAAGCCACCAAATCAATAGTTAGCCACAATATTAATAGTTTTATATTTTAGCCTATAAAAGGAGGCATTTGCCATATATTTAGACGTCTTGATTTTCAAATCAAGATCCATGCTTTTGCTTTCTTTATTTGTATTTTTATAATACTCAAGCTTTATTTCATGTTTATTATGCTTATCATTTTCTTTACTATACTTAGTTAATTTATATCATAATTATGTTCTTATCTTATTTATTTATGTTTTTGTTCTTAATAATATTTAGTTAAGTTTATTTTTATCAAAGTGAAAAAATTACACTAATAGTGTAAGAATAAGTATAGTACATTACAGGGACTTTAATATTTAAATTCAAGAAAGTTTGTTATTAACATGTGTTATAATTGTTATTTAATCAATCTTAATATTCTCATTGTTAAATTATCATGTCTTGATTCATGGTGTACAATTGTTAGCACCACAAATACTTGATTCTTTCGTAGCCTACTGCAGGGAGAATTGATGTGTTTATTTATGAAAAGATCTTGATTTGTTGTTGACATAAATTAACACCATAAATACTTGATAACATTTACAAGTGTACTAGACGTTAATCAAATAAAGTAATTAGACATAATTAATATGATCATATTAATAACTTAAATGAGTAATTAATGATAAATTATCCGATTAGAACCTTTTTTGTATGTGGTTTCCAGTTCAGTAATAGAAAGAGTTTGGAATATATTTATTTGAAATATAATTAGGATTCTTTAACCATGAAAATTATTTAATCTTTTTTAAATATTTACATTAATATCACATCTTTTAGATCTCTTTAACTCTATTTTTTTTATTATATAAATCAACTCTAATCTTGTTGATTTATTTATTATTTTAACACTTTTATACTAGAAAACAAAATACCAATTATTTGATAGTATCATCAACCTTGATAAGAAAGAGCCCCTGGCCAGTGCTTTAGACACAATATTGAACAACATAGGCAAGAGTCTGAACATAGTAAAGAGGATGGTAGACTGAAAGGTGCAAAAGCAATTGAAATTTGGCACCATTAAAAGGGATAAAGTGACCAAAAAAAAAAGAATATTGAAGACAAACAAAGAGGAAGGGGTGAAACACTAGAACAAAGATATGTTTGAGAGGAGTAATAGGTAATAATTAGGAAAAGGCAAGAAAAGATAGGCAAGCAACAACAATAAAAATAAAGACAGAAAATAAGTAGAACAATGGAGGATAATCAACATGCACAACAAAATAAAAAAATTAAAGAGAAAAAAGCTAAAAAAATACTTATAATAAGAGGAATCGTGTAGGAAAGGTTGAACAAAAATTAAGGCAGAAGGAAATTAGAAAGAGACATTCCTAATTAAAAAGAAAAAAGAAACATGTAATGAAAAAAAGCAACAGGTGAGAATTAATGGTAAAAAGCGTGAAAAATAGATTAAAAAGTCATGTAATAAGCTTACAATTATATCCAAAGCGGCTGAGCAATTAAAGATTGATGGGCTTGCAAAACAATCGGTGGGGAGGGAGAACAAAATGCCTTTCGAAGACTAATCAAAAAGCACCGTCCACACACACACACACACACACACACACACACACCATTAGCTAAAGGGTATAGCTAATTCAAAGATAGTACAAGTAGCAAAATCAACAAATTCATCTTGTAAATAGAAAATTTCCAAAAAAAAAAAGGGCAATAAATGTTAACAGTAAAGAAGAGGAAGATTTTAAAGCAAAAGTATGATGCAAAGACGAAGCCAGCCTATAATTGAAGAAGATAGCAAGATGTAATTGAGAAACTAAATATAAACATGGAGTCTACTGAAAACCTATGGGAAAAAGAAATGAAACATGAGAGAGAGAGAGAGAGAAAGCCAAGTCTCTAATGTGGAACCTTGGTTGGTTGTATATATATAGTTAATTTATGCGTCATTTTTTATTTTTAATGTTAATTTATATTTGACTAATGAATCTAGATTAAAATTAAAGATTTTGTAAAAAAAAATATAAAATAGTTATAACTATGAGAATTTTTATTGGGTCAAAGCATTGTTCCTAAAATAATCATAATTAATACTCTATTAAGATTATTCCTAAAAAAAAATAAAAACAATGTTATAATTAAATAATAAAATTAAAAAAGAATAACTTTTACAAAAGCATCAAGAAATAAAATTACAGATCAAAATGATGAGGACCAAATTAAAAAACAAATACCATCGATTTGAATTGAAGAATAAAATTGAAAACTACTAAAACTTTTACAAGAGTACAAAGGAAAACAAAATTAGAAATCCAAAGAATAAAAACTATATTGAAGAATATAACATTTGGTAAGATTGAATGATGTAATTGAAAACAAATATGACTGCTACAAAAGGGTCAAGATAAAAAAAATTGAAATCAAAAGAATAATGACTGAAGTTAAAATATAAACAACTAAGAGGGCCAAATAGTAATTTTTAGAGGATAAGAGAGAAAAAAAAAGCTCACTAACTCAAAACTTAACCACTAACGAAGACAAACGTCACACCAACAGGACGAAGACATGGTGATGCTTCCAACAACATGGTGAAATGGAGTTTTTGAATGCCGAGAGGTGTTCCACGCGTTGCCTGAAGGACACATGTGTCTCCCACACACTCTCAAGTGTCGTAAACACGTGCTTACCCTTGTTTTGTTTTTTTTTTATTTAACCAAATACAAAATTTTTCATGAGCTGACTTTGTAATTATAAAAAAAATTGTGAAAAGCTAAAAAGTCCCTTGACCTGATACTTATTTTTTTAAGGGTATTTTTGTCTTTTTATTGTGCATTTTAATTGTTTATTATTTTTATATTTGTGCAAATACTAAAGTGTCCCTTCGCTTAAATTATAATAGCTACAAAACTATTGTGAAAGTACAAAAATATCCCTTGATGTGAATTTTAGTTTTCTTACTTCCAAAGATATTTTGAGTTATTTCATTGTACAATTAACATGAAAATTAGTTATTTATTTTTGTTTTACCCGGTAATGATAAATGGGCCAATTTTCTTATAATTCTTATTCATCTCAAGTTTGTTATATTCGTCTAAATTGTCTTTATCTTTGATATTTTCTCTTTATGGTTGGGTGACAAGTTTTATATTTTTCGATAAGTTTTATTTATCCTTTCAAAACCTATTCAACCACTCCTCTAGGCCTAGCTCTTGGTCTTTTATTTGGTATAGGATCTTTGAACTGTTAAATGGGACTTAGTATTTTGGAGAAACGATCATGACCAACAAATCCAGAGCACTTTGGTTTGATGGCTCTAACTACCTTTATTGGAGTTATAGAGAGATTTTTTTTCCCACAAGATCTTTGGGATATGAGATATAGTTAAGAATGGATTTAATATTCCTATTGTAACACCGAAATTAAATGAAAGAATTAAAAATGTAGTAAAGGGTTATTTATTCCCAAAACAAACATTGATCTCAAGAATATGAGTAAAGAGTTATTTATATCTAAAATTAAATGAAAAATTAGTTTTATTTTGTATTTTTCTCTTAAATCTATCTTTTTAAAAGCTATAAAATATTCTAATATTTTTTTATTTATTTTATGATCTTCTTATCCTTTTTAGTAAATAATTTGATATCAATCTCTAAAAATAAGATTATTCTTTAAAAATAAAAGACCCGTTAATCTATTTATTAAAATCCAAGTTTTAAAGGCTTTGCATTTTATTTCTTAACCTAAACTTCATGTGCTGATATGTTTTGAAACCTAAAAGTAGGCATTTTATTTATTCTCTTACAATCTAAACATAGGCTATCAAATGAAGCAAGATGATCATAAGTTTTCCTTATCCATGACTGCGTATGTACATTTCTACATTGAAGTGACAAACTGACTTGCAAAAATGGGTTTGCTTACAAGAACAATTGAATAACTAAACCATTGAGAAACTTCTTTCCATGCAAATAAAACATGAGCTGAGTAAAGTAGGTGCATTTTTATTTCATGCTTTGCAGACTTAAGACTGCATATATATATATATATATATATATATATATATATATATATATATATATATTATCTCTTTAATATCAACAATAGAGTTAGTAATGGAAAATCCGTTGCTAAATGCAACATAAAATTTGCAACCGATTATCTGTTGCTGATTGAAAAAATAATTATTAAAATCTTAGCCCAAAACTAAAATTATACATATTGTTGATTAGCTTTGACATTATAAGATCTCAACCGTTGATTAGCCTAAAAGAAAAATTCTAAACTTGCTCTCTCTCCCCTTCAGAAACATAAACACAACAAAGAAAAAAATAGCCCATTAGAAAATTAACTTGCAGTCTCTTCATCTCCTTCGTCCCTAACATCCATAACTCTAGAAAAATAATTAACTTGCACTCTCTCTTCATCGATATGATTTTCCTTTGTCACTAACTTTTCTCTTCATCTTCTTCTTATTCATCTTTAACATCCATAACTTTTATCTTCATCCCTAATAGATTCAATCTTCCTTTGTAAACCACCAAAAACATAGACCCATGGCAACATGCCACTAGACCCATCATTATCACCATCGAACATCCTGATTTACCCCCTCTCTGTATATGGGTTGGGTTTTGCACTCCTCTCTTCAATAATTAAGGTAATTTTAGGATTTATTGTTTTTTCTATTGCAATTTAGCTTACACTAAAAGGTTTTTACCTAACTCTCCCAGTCTCATATGTTCTTCTCTCGTGTAGATTCCATCTCGCTCGCCTATAACTTAAGAACACAGGTAACAAATTTTTTTTTATTAATTCTTTGAATAATGGTTTTAGGTTGTTCATTCGATAAAATTAAGGATTTATGAAATGTTTTTACCATGATTTATTACCTAATTATGCATGTTTAATTGAAAAATTAATAAAACCCTCAATTTAATTTGTAGGGTTACTATTCACAAATTGTATGATAATATCTTTTCTGGGCTTAGGACTATCTTTTTTCTTTCCTTATTCAATGCGAGTTTGTATAAAAATATTAATTGAATGATTTTCTTTCATTAAATCTGATATTGAGTTTCTTTTTGGATGGAAATTATGGGACCCAAATGATCAAGCCTGGGAAGCCAATATAAGTGTTCCTGAAAATGACCATGACATTGTAGGTGTATGATCTTATAATATATCAATTAATTATAAATTTACATCCATATAATAGTTAATTATTGTTAAATATTAATTGATACGGAGGTGACTATATATCTTAAGGATATGGTATCTAGCTTAGTGTTATCAAATTAGCCCATGGAGTTGGAAAAATAATTAAGAGTTTGTTTAAATTATTTTACATTAGATACATGTCTTAAATTCAATTTCTATATTTGGACAATTTTATGAACTTTGACTAGAGATTTATATATGTGGTACATATTTTATTTTAAAGGATTGTTTAAGTACTAGTAGTTAAGGAAGTATGCTTATTTCTATGACTTTACGCGTCAATTTTGAAGCCAACATTTAAAAGAATTTATTAAATTTCTTTAAGTATACCGAGTTGATTTTAGGGGCACGTTTTTAAAATTGACTTAAAAGAAATTTAGTTTTGATCAACAAGTAAGTTGATCCAAGTTTTACCTACTTAGGAGAATTGTGTATTGTTGATGAAAAAAGATTATTTATATATGATAAATAGTTGGGGTTAATTTAAATGTGGAAGAAATACCTAAAAAATATATCCTTGTAATTAACGAAGTTGTTTTGATAATTTATTACATAATGTTTTACTTTTATATTAAGAAAAATATTAAATTAAATAACATTCTAAAATGTTTGTTTCTAAAATGCTTATTGGTGTTATCATGTTAATTAAATTAATATCGATGATCGATCGTGGATGTATCATCGTCTTATGGATGGTTTTTTTCGTCCTGAATACATTGCAGGTATCCGGGGGAAAAATTAGATGTCCTTGTGTGAGATGCAAAAATCAAAAGTTTTTAAAGGAAGATGATGTTTGTAATCACCTATTGATAAAAGATTTTTTACCTTGTTATGAAAATTAGACTGTACATGGGGGAGCCTTATGTCGCAGAACCAATATTGGCTGGACCTTTATCAGTTGGGATTAGTCATGTTGTGAATGATGTTTGTCTAGAAAATCTATATAGGAATCTGCTTATGGATGCAATGGGGGTTGGTGATGCATATACTGTAATGATAATGTTTCTAGTCCTATGGTAGTAGAAGAACTTCCAAATCTAGAGGCAACTAATTTTTATAATCTTTTGAAAGTTGTGGAGGAGCCTTTGTGGGATGGGTGTACCAAGCAATCCAAATTATCTCCTTGTGTACAATTGCTTAATATGAAGTCAACTTTAAATTTGACTCAGACTACCTTCAATAAATTTACTGATTTTACAAAAAGTTGCATGCCTAATAATAAAAGTTTGGTATCAAATTTTTATGATGCCAAGAAATTTATGCGGCCACTTGGACTTGGTTATGAGAAATATGATGTGTTTCCTAATTATTGCAATGAAAACAATTTATGACTTTTGTGAAAGTTCACGATACAAACCTAGAAATCCGACTAGTAAAGGTTTCAATAAGATGGAGAAGCAACTCTGATACTTTCCCTTGACACCAAGGCTTCAGAGACTATTCGTGTCTCCATATCATGCCAAAGATATGACATGACATCATTTTTATAAGTTAGATAATAAGGTTATGGTGCACCCATCTGATGAGGAGGCATGAAAGGAGTTTAATCGTGCCCGCTTAAACTTTGTGTCAGATCCGAGAAATATTCAGTTAGGGTTATGCACTGATGGGTTTCATCCATTTAACATGTCCCAAATGTATACTCTTGCTGGCCAGTAATTGTGAATGTTTATAATTTGCCTCAATGGAAGTGCATGACTAGACCATTCATGTTTTTGGCAATGATGATTCTTGGGCCAAAGAATCCAGGGAAAAAGCTTGATGTTTTCCTAAGACCTTTGATTGATGAGTTAAGTAATCTGTGGTATGTTGGTGTTGAAACCTATGATGTATATAGAAAGGAAAATTATCAATTAAGGGCAGCTTTGATGTGGATCATTAGTGACTGTCCAACATATGGCATATTATCAGGTTGGAGTATTCATGACAATATGTCTTGTCCTTATTGTGTGGAGTATAACAAGCATGTGATTAAAAAATAGAGGGAAAACTATATTTTTTTAAAGAAGTAATTGAAAGGCTCCCTTATTTACCTCGTCCATCTGGTTTGGAAATGTTAAACGAAGTGTCCAAGTTTACTGAGGGACATAATGGAAGTTCCTCACATAATGATAAAATTCTTGGCTTTGGAGTTAAACATAATTGGGTGAAGAAGAACATTTTCTAGGAGCTTTCATATTGGCATACAAATTTGATTCGTCATAATCTTGATGTCATACACATTGAGAAAAAATTCTTTGACAACATTTTTTATACAGTAATAAATTGTCCTAATAAAAGCAAGGATAATTTAAAAATTAGGTTGGATATTAAGTTGTATTGTAAGAAGCCAAATTTACATTTGCAACAAGATGCGAGTGGTCGAGTTTACAAACCTAAAGACACATATTATCTACACAGAAACAACAACAACAACAACAACAACAACAACAAGTTTTGTCATGGATGAAGGAGTTGTCATTTCCTAATAGTTATGCTTCAAACATTTCATGATGTGTGAAAGAGGTATAATGTAAGGTTTCGGGATGAAGAGTCATGATTGTCATGTCTTCATTCAAAGACTTCTTCCAACTGCTTTCTGACCTTACTTACCTAGGCTACTGTGGGAGTCATTAACTGAATTGTCCATATTTTTTCAAGATATTTGTACTACAAATTTAAAAGTCCAACACATGGAGTTAATGCAAATGAATATAATTGAAATAATTTGCAAACTTGAAAGGATTTTTCCTCTATCCTTCTTTGACTCTCTGTAGCACTTGAGGATACATCTACCTTAGAAGGAAAAAGTTGGTGGGCCTATTCAATATCGATAGATGTATCCATTCAAATGGTATGTTTTTATACTATGTCAATTTTATTCCCTTTTTATTTTAAAAAATAAACTAACTGACATAAATGATATAGATATATGTTTTATTTGAAGAAGAAAGTGACTAATAAAGCTGAAGTTGAGGGTTTCATGTGTGAAGCATACTTGATTGATGAAATTACCAATTTTGCATTTCATTATTTTGGTGATGACGTGCAAACAATTTGGAATTGAGTTCTACAAAATAATGATGGTGGCCTTAAAAGTCTAGAAGATTTTATAGAAGATAGTTGTCACATGTTGAAATGCAAATTGCGCATAACTATGTGATATTCAATTGTAAAGAATTGAAGCCTTATTTAGAGTAAGTATGAAATATTATTTTATACTTAATTTATAATAATTTATTATTAACTTTAATATTTTAAAATTTTAAGCAATATCGCCAAGAGTTAATAAAGTCACAACAATCACATGCGAGTAACGTTGAAATTGAAAAATTATGTGAAGAGAACTTTCCAAATTGGTTAAAAAATAATGTAAGTATTTTCATAAAATTAATTTATATTTTAGCTCAATTAGTAACTTTTAAAAAATTATTAATTTTTTTTCAAAACAATATTTCTTATGGAGTTAATTATTATGCTAGGTGGAATACCAATGTAACGGAATTGGAAATCAACTATTTGGACTTGCTATGGACCCTTCAACTTTAGTGAAATGTTATAATGGGTATTATATGAATGGTTTTAAATTTCATACTCAAAGTTATGGTCGATTTTAAAAAATGATGAATAGTGGAGTTTGTGTTAAAGGAAGTTGCTATGATGATAATGAACGTGATTATTATGGAATGCTTAAAGAAATTGTTCGGGTAAAATATTTGGAGAATAAGTGCAAGTTATTTATGTTTAAATGAACTGGTATGATACAAACCGAGGGATTAGAGTGCATCGTTCAAATGGTTTGATTGAAATCAAGAATACATCTCGACTACATGGAAATGAAGATTTTGTGTTAGCACAACAATGTCAACAAGTCTACTATACATATCCACCTGATAATAAATCCTTGGAATGGTGGACGGTTATTAAGACAACTGCTAGAAGTCGTTATAATATGTACATAGGTGAATTTATTGAAGATGCAAACAATGTGAGATCATTTGACGTTGATCAATCGGATGAGATTTTTCAACCATGTCGTGTCCTTACTACTCAGAAATTTGATGATCTAAATATACTTGTTGAATCATCTTATTATGAAGAAATCAGTCAACATGAATTGCTTCAACTTGACGCAAATTAAGGAAAAGAAGATGAAAGGGTTGCGGAAAAAGAAAATGATGATGATGATGGTGACGGTAATGATGATGGTGACAACGACGACATGATTTTGTGTGATGATGATGACATTGTTAAGAGTGATGATAATAATGAGTAGCACGAGTTAATTATATTTTTTTAGTACATGTAATGAATTATTTTATTAGATGTATGGATGATTTCATATTATTTTCTCATATTACTAAATAATGCTTATTAGATAAATAAAGAGGACCTTTTACATGACATGTTTTGAAGCCTTATGATGATATATAATGAACCAAATCATACTTATTTCTCTGAACCTTTTATGGATAAGTTTTGACAAGTTTAGGCTTTCAATGTCATTTTTGTGTTATTTGATTCAAGTGGGTGTTACGGACCAGATGTGAAACTAGAAAAAACTGAAGAATTTCCATTGACAGAGATTGCAAGTTCTGGTCAAAGCCAATCCGGATTACATATATCATTTTCATTGGCCTTTGAGACCATTCCTAATAAACTTGAAGCCCAGGTTCGTTCTTCTTCCATTTCTGTTTTCTGTAGTACAAGGCATGGTTAATCTGAAAATTATTGAACTATGCTTGCTGTTTATTTCAGAGTTCATATCTAAGCAGGATAGCAGCAAAGTTGAGGGAAATAAAGAAAAGTTATAACGCTACAATTTCAGATCCAGGTAGAGAGACATGATTGCCACACCACTAATTACTTCATGCTGTTTTTGTTTTTTATGCTTAGCTTCTATCCATGCCTGCTTCTTCCATTATATATATATGTACATATATCAAGAACAAAGGAAACAATTTTGCCTTCCTTATTTGCTATAATTGTGGAGCTTGGCTGGTTTTCTGCTGGTGATAGACATAACAAAATGATAGTTTATAGCAAAGCTATTGAGTGTTCATTTTCAAACATATTGAGTTTTCAAACTGATTTAATCAAAATTTGTGTTCAAGGACAACATTTAGAATTACGTTTTTCTTATTCAACATTCAGATTAAGCCATAACCTAGCCTAATTTGGTGTTGTAACTTGGAAACACAGAACCGAAATGGAACATACATAGAGGACATGTACTCTTCTACCTCATGTTTTTCTTTTTTTTGTATCATCTTCTTTTCAAAGATGCCGGAATGTGTAAGGGCGAAATGCAGTTTATTTGGTTTTCATGGTTGCGTCTTTGGCTAGTGTAGTGATGGCTTGAATGTAGACTTTTGTTTAGCCTTAGTTGTTCCTATCAAAACATGATGAAACCTTGGGAGGCAAAAATTGGAAGCAAAAATTGATGTATGATTGCTATTCTTTTGAGGCAAACAGGTGTTTTACTTCCAGCCTTCCCTGTAAAGACTGCAGATGTTCTGCTTCGGTCTAATAACCGAAACTCCAATATAGTTGTGGAATTAGGATAATTCTCTTCTGTTTTTGGCCTTTCGGAGTTGCAATTCTCATCTGCACCAAAGATTGATCTTGTGCTTTTGTGAATACTCTCAAAGTTGATGGTGGAAAAAGCAACAGGATGTGTTTTGGGTCACACACTTTCTCTAGTTGCCGAGACTTCCTCTGTTTTCACAGGCCTTGTTGTTGTAACTTCATAAGCATGTTCCATCATTGACTTTCATTTGTTTGTTATCCTTTTCAAAACGTATGATTTTGCCAGTTTGGAGTTGTGCCTTCGACCTCGATCATCATTTGTCTAAGACAATTAGAGAGCTTGGTTGCTTTCAGTTGTGTACAGTCCATTTATCACTACTGTCAACAATGATACAACAGTCTAGTTGACTTGTTTGTTCATTCTCTTCTCTGTTCCCTTTCCATTCAGTTTTTATGCATTATGTCTTTTTCCGAGTATATTTGGGAAGTTCTGACTTGCTAAAAGTGGTGGTAGTGGTTAAAGACACCATCTGTTCGGAGATTTCCTTCCATGAACCTAAGATTCTTCTTTATCTGCTATAAATCTGCGTTTATTCTCTGGATTGCTGGTGACTAGGTTTATTCTTTCTTCATAAATTATTGCATGATGAACTCCTTTAGCAAATTGTATTCTGCCAAAAAGAAAATACAATAATTATTGTGGGAATTAATGTGGGATACCTTTGCTTGAATATCAAACCTGTCAAAGCAATGAAGAAGAACTACTGGACCAATTACTGAATATATAGACCTGGGATGAATGAGCTTTTTCCATAATATTTATTATTGATGATAATGCATATATTTTTTCTGGTTTTTAGTATGCCTCGATGAGGATCCATATTAGATTCTAGGAGTGACAGGTCGAGATCATTTCAAACTTCATCTAGGCTTAATAACAAAGGATCCATGTTTCATCACCCTGTGTATCATAACTCAAAGAAGTATTATATACCTACTTTGGGGAGTACACATCCTCCTCAACATGATTATGGGAGGGTTGATGCATATTAATATTGTGAGGGCTTTCGCTTTCAAGATTTGTTTCTAACTCAAGGAGGTTTCTCTCGAGATAACCAACTTGCTTATGAAGGACATAATTCATATAGAAGTTATGAGAGAGTTGATGATGATGATGATGATACTTATGATGGTGATATTGATAATGATGCGAACATTAAAGATGAAGATGAGGGAAATAGTAATAATGAGAGAGGTGTATGTGATGAGGATCAAGATAGCATCCCATCAAATAACGGTTCAACCTTTTCTCCATACAATTATGATCGAAGGGTTAAAAGGAAGGGTTTTGACACACCAATGGATCCAATTATAAGGATCCAATTATAAAAAAAAAAGAGCTTTGTTTGTATGGAATAAAGAGTAAGTTGAAACTTTTAAAAACTAACTTATTAAGGTTATATTTTCAAGTATGAAAAAAATTACTTATTATTACTTATTATTTGTTTAATAAAAGTTTGTTATTGTCTTTTTTTCAGGTTCAATAACGCATCTTGTGGACATGCAATCATAGATATTTTGAGGTTCAATTTTAAGGGAGCCCACTCTTGGGAAAAAGTAGATTTAATGTGTAGGGATGAACTCTTTAAATAGTTTAAGGTATCAACAAACACTACTTGTCGTATTCTTTTCAATTTTAATCACTTTAATATAGTATTATGAAAATTATCAACTGAGGTATTCTTTTGTTTAATTGTTGTCTGTTGTTTAATTGCTTCATTTAGATTCATGATATTATATACCAAAAACTTATCTAACATTAATTTATTAAATGTAAGCCAAGTTTTGGAACTTACCCTCATATTGGTGAATGGTTTCACAATATCTAGCATGAGAGCTTATGGTTTGTTCATGACATACAGTTGAAGTTAATTAATTGAAAAATTGGGCCCAACAAATGGTAATGAGAGTAAGTGTACTAATGAAGAGTGATGTTGCAGCATCTTCATTTGTTGCCTCTGATTCAACTTGAACTCCAGCCCCTCCATGTTAAAATTGTCCTTCTAAAAAATCAATATAACATGACATTTTAATAAAATCAATAGACTTCTTGACACTCTTACCTCTGTAGGAGCACTGTAAGCCAAGTTTTGGAGCTGACCAGAATATTTTAATTTTTTTAGTTATTACAATCATGGTGTCTCTTGTTTGGTCCCAACACATAATCTTGCAAATTCTCATCAAGATAACACAATATGAGTAATCATTTTCATACTTTGAAATGTTATGCACTTTTTTTACTTGTTATATATTATTTGGTAGAAAAAATATACCTTTCCTGAGAAAGATGAATTGATTGTTCATAATATTTGAGAAGATAAGGTTAGGATTGTTTTGAATCAACAATTAACACGAGCTCGCAAGAAAGCCATGTCAAATGAAAACACTACAAATATTATAGATTGCATTGATAAAGATTCTACTTGGATAAACAATAACGACTGTAATTAAATGATCAAAGATGCTTGGTCAACCCTTGAATTTCAAAGGAGGTCAGAATCTGCAAAGAGGAATCAGTTAACCAAAACAATGGCAAAATAAGTATTCATTCTGGAGAAACAATGTCATTTGTACCATATCGAGCTAACATGGTAAAGATTATTTTTTTTGCTTAAGATAATGAATAAAATTTTTTATATTTATCTTTTATAATATTTATTAATCTTGAAAGCAAGAGCAAGCTGGCAGAAAAGAACCTCCATGAGATGATGTCTTTTCAGCTTTGCATCAAAGTACTAAGTAGACAACAAGTCTAAAAAAGTGGTTGTATGTATTTTTATTTATTTATTTATATAACTTAAATATTATTTAACATTCAAATGAATTTATTATTGCATGTATTTATGTGTAGGAGAATTATAAGAAGGAGATGATTTCAAAGTATGGAACTAATTAGGAAAATCATCCTTCATTTGATAGAGCAGCTTGGTGTGTGGTTTCAGGTTGAGTTACAAAGGGTAGGATATATGGCACACCTCGTATGCTAAAATCTATAGTTAATACAACTTCTTCATCACATTCCTACTCGGTGGAGTCATCATATCCCAGTTCATCTTATCGGGCATTGCAAAAGGAGAGAGAAAAAAGATGATTTTATTTTGGATACTATGGTGGGTGATGTAACCATATTATTTGATAGTTTCACCCACATTTAACTAGTGTTTAGCCTATGTTATATATATATAATGCCTTGATATTCTTTGTTTTATGTTTTGAAGGCACCTTTAGATGAAAGATGCAAAAAGGAGTAAATTGGAGGTAATTGGCAGATTTGACCCTCAGTCGATGTTTTGTGCAGAACGTGAGCTCTAAAAGTCAAAACGAAGTGATTCCAGTGGAATTAGAAAGCTAACATCCATACCTTTCTGGAAATCTAAGTCAAGAAAAATAAAAATACAAAGAGCATGGAAATCACATCCTTCAAAGTCAAAACTCGCATTCTGCCAGTGTTGACCTTTGTCCATTC
>Ga0307517_10008900_pt1 | contig 14334 bp, 8 predicted proteins | sample 23_EM_MG_FD_194515 | JGI IMG/M metagenome (GOLD analysis project Ga0307517, IMG submission 194515) | Populus trichocarpa ectomycorrhiza microbial communities from riparian zone in the Pacific Northwest, United States - 23_EM | ecosystem: Host-associated > Plants > Roots > Unclassified | place... | reverse complement strand
TATATATATATATATATATATATATATATAACATCGACATGGATGATTAATTCTTCCTTTCTCTATTATTAAACCTAACCTCCCTGAAAAACATGAGACAAAATCTAGATAATGTTAGATTTCCAATTTGCAGTACACTTAATTTTTTTATTGTTAGAAGTTATTTTTATATTTGTATTTTTTTATATTTCTTTGGAAAGTAATGGTGGTGGATTGGTGATGGTTGTTATCCATGCCATTCGGCTACCATTTTTTCCTTAATTTGGTTGCTTGCCCATCCCATTATTCTGCACACATAAACTAATTATAATTTTTTTCTTTTTTAATAATCAAAATTTATTAATTGCAATTTCATCATTTCAAGTAATATTAATATGATTTTAAACTTTAGTTTGTATTTTCTCATATATACAGAGTATAAATGAATATTTTGGTGGTGAATTGAACAAAAATTTTGTTAGTTAAATATAGAAATCAAAAGAAGAATGATTAAATTTAACAAACAAAAAAAAACACACCCCACCTTGTTATCGGCACTTAAAACTTAAATTTCCCTATAGTTTTTACTTTATTTATTGGTTCCTGGTATTTTAGTAGTTTACATTTTGGTTTAAAATTTAGTTTTTTTTAGTCCTTAAAAATTGTGAGAGAAAAAAGAAAGTCGCTGAAAAATATTAAAAAAAGAGAGTGATCAGAGTTTGATATTTAGGCTACTAAAAATAGCAATATTGATGTTAATGGCTTTGTCTTTTCGAAAAAAGTTCAATGAATGTGGTTTTGCCCTTTAAAAATAGCAAAAAAAAAAAAAAATAGATCTAGTTCTTTAAAGTATTTTTATTTATTAAATTGTTATTCTTTTTAGAGAGATTAAATATTTGTTTGGGTTAAAAAAAAGGGTTTGTAAGGATTTCTAAAGTATTTTTAAATGAAAATAGATTAACAATGAGTTTTTAAGATCATAAAACTCATAACCAATTTTTTTTTATCACCATAGATGATTAGAAAATGTTGTAAGGGACAACGGTCATGTGTTATAATGAACGACATGTCATCTATTATACAAAATAAAATTAAAGTGGAAGGTATGTTGTTGCTTCTTAATTTTATTTTATTTTATTTTTGCATGCATCCATGCAAGCTTAGGCTTTTGGGTTGCTATTCAAACACGCTTCCCTAACCTATCTAACTCAAAAGGCCTAGTTTAATTTTTAAAATTTTAATTAATACTTTCCTTTATTTATTTTTAACTTATCTTTAATTATTTTATTTAAATTTTAATTATTATTCTCTCTTATTTTTTAAAATTATTTATTTATCTAAAATAGTATCTATTTTTATTTATTTTGTAATATTTTAAACAGATTATTATAATTTATATTTAATTTTTTTCCTTTTATATTTTATATAAATCAATTGTATTTGCATGATGTGTTTATAAAAATAAAAGCCATTGGTTCTTGGCAAGAAAAAATAACCTCCAAGATAAAATAAATAAAATAGTATAAATTAAAAAGAAAATTGAGGTCAAAATTTTGCATATACTTAATTATATCTTTTACTTTTAGAAAAACATTATCTTTTTTATTTAATTATCATTAATAAAACTTTCATGGTTTACATGTTTATATTTTTTATAATTTATTTTATTATATATAAATAATATATTCACATTTTTTTAATTAAAAGGTTATAATACTTGAAAACACATCCATAAAATACATATTTTTTTATTATATTATAAATTAGCTTGGAAGACTACCATGCCGTAACGTTAATTACAAGATTAGTACTGTAGTACTATACTTTAACCGCTCTCCTTTGACCCCATATCCTTTTCTTCTTCTCACACTGTGAATCAAAACTGCAAGTCTCACATACTTTGACCACTTGCCTCTCCAATCACCACCTCCTCCCTCCCTCCATCTCTCTCTCATGGCTACCCCACCCTGATCTTTTGAGAGAAACCGCGAGCAGAAGCAGCTCTGTTTGGGAGATGAAAATGCTAGAGAAGCACCTCTCTCTGTCTCTTTTACTTCTCAAAGAAAACCCTAATTCACTTCAGTACCCCTCGTATTAGGCTTAAACACAGAAGGGAACGGAAAACACCCAAAGAGAGTGAACTTAATTCCATTTATCTTTTTATCTCTCTATCTCTTTCTTCTCTGATGGAACTATCAATTTCATGATCCGTGGGCTGTTTATTCCATTCTTTACAACAATAAAATACCCTTTTTTCGAAAGACAGAGTAAAAGCAAGCCGAACGCTGTCTTCTTTGCAGATCAGAGCTTTAAAGACAACTTGGGTACTTTTCTGATATAGCTCTCCTTGATTTTATCTCCCAGAAGATCTTTCTCTTTCTTTCTTTCTTCTTTATATTACATCATGCTTTGTTTTGGAGGTTCTTTCTCCCCCTTCTTAAAATGAGCTTGTGTGTGTGAGTTACAAGTAACATCAGCAAAAATCTCACTGCATACATATCTCTGTTTTCTTTTACGTCTTTCCCTTTTTGTTTCTCTCTCTTTTTCTTGAAGAAAAATGGATTCTAGCAATAGTGGAAGTATGCAATCCTCAAGTGGTGGAGATGAAGAGTATGATTCATCACGCGCTGAGTCAATCTCAGCTTTCTTGAACAGCAACAATAACAAAAACAACCCTTTCAGCCATGTTGGTCCCATGCCTCATAACCAACCGCCAGAACCAGACCATCACCACCACCAATCCCACCACTCTTCTTCATCTTCAACTATGTTTTTTGACCCTTTTTCAAACTATTTTGATCCTTTAGCACCATCATCATCATCATCAAGATCACCACTACAATCACTTACGAACCCAAATTCACTCAACAACCTTGATATGGTCTGGTCAAAGAACTTAAGATCTGACCCCAATTGCACTGATCTTGGTGGGTTCATTTCCTCTTCCTTACCAACCCAACAGTTCACCAACCAAACTCAAAATAGAACCACTTTTCAGTCTCTACCATCACATGGACAAGAAAGTGCTACAAGAGTTCCAGGTTCAGGTTCAGTTTCAGGGACAAATGATCAAGTCAGCAACACTGCAGGGATTAGAAACCCGAAGAAAAGATCAAGAGCTTCTAGGCGTGCACCAACAACTGTCTTGAGCACGGACACCACCAATTTCAGAGCCATGGTTCAGGAGTTTACAGGGATCCCTGCACCACCCTTCACATCCTCACCTTTCCCAAGGAGCAGACTTGATCTATTTGGGACTGCAGCCTCCACTTTGAGATCAGCTGTCTCTCAACATTTGGACCCTTCACCACCCCCCTACCTCTTAGGACCTTTTGCTAAAAAATTCCAACCACCTCCACCACCACCATTTGTCTCTTCAGGTTCTGCTGCATCATCATTTTCTGCTTCTATGGTTGATGCTATAGCTTCCACTACTGCAACCAACATCAATGGCACTTGTACTAACACTACCATTTCAAATAATATCCCTTTAACATCCATTAACTACCAACTACCTTCTGATTTAGGCCTTTTGAAACAGCCACATAACTTGCTCAACCTCAACGTCCAAAACCCAATTCTCAATTTCCACCCACTTCTTCAAGCCCCGCCCAAATACCCGCTTCCAGATTCGCCCAATATTCTTGGCACCACAAAACCACAACAAGGTTCTTTAGAAATTCCTTTAAATGTTTCACATCTGAAAATGGTTGTTTTAGAAGAGTTCGGGTTGAACCATGGCCATGTTAACACAAACCTTTCAGGCCTTCAAAACATAGTTTCATCATCATCACCCTCAGCAGATGTAACATTAGTGAGAAGAAGTGATCACAGCAACAGTCTTACAAACTGGGGAGATGGGGCTGGTTCAAATGAGGTTGATCATCATCATCATCAACAACAACAACAACAAGGTCTTTTAAGGTCAATTAATGGTGATTACAATAACTCAACCCAGCGTGTTACAAATGGGAAAGTTAACTTCTTGGCTTCATCATCAGATTTTTGTGGTGACCATAAGCTGGGGCAAGAGAATGTGGCTACAAGAAGTGAAGGTACGATGGAATCATGGATTTGTTCTTCTGATTAGGAATATAAATATCTTAATATATGATAATCACCATTAAGAACTATATGATAATGAGATCATAATCAGAGAGAGAGCGAGAGAGAGAGAAAATGAAGATGAAGAAAATAAAGCAAGAATGGCGGTGAGTATCAATGTTGATGCATGAAAGAGGAATATTTTTTGTCTCTCCACCTTAACCATGACTTTTGGTTAACCTAATTAGGACACTTTTTTTTTTTTTTTTTTGTATTTTATCTTATTTCCGTTTTAATCTCTCCTAGTTGTGTAAATACTAGCTCTCTCCCTTTTTTTTCTTTTTTTTTTTACATTTTTCCATGTATTAATTTCTGATCCTTGTACATCCCTATACAAACAACGATCATGGCCCTTTTAGTTTTCCTTTCTTGATAGTAAAATGCTTTTAGTTTAATTGTTTCTTCTATTAACTTCACAATTTTTCTCTAGGAATTGAAATGCGTTTATATGAATTTTTTTTTTATTTGAAGCCGAATTTGAAACCTATTTTCTCTCCTGCATTACATAGTATGCTCTAATTTCTTAGCTAAATTTGATGACTATTTTTTGTATGGTCTTCACATGGCTTGTTGGTTTTTCTAGTTGACCATTACAAGGAGAGCATAGCATGAACAATGTGAAGGATGAAACACGGAACCCATCGAACTGTGATATTTCCTCGTATTTTCATCACTTGTGTGGTTTTTGGTTATCAAGAAAGGGGAAAAAAAAAAACAAAAACCCATGTTGTTTAATTAGTGCCACCTTAACCAAAAAACAAGAAGAAAAAAAACAAGACTTAACACATGAGTTTGGTATTTTGTCTGGTTTTGTTCCATCCATGATCGTAGGTATGGGATTTATCATTCTAATATCCCCTTGTTAAATAATGTTTTGTTAAAAAAAATTTATCTCCCTGATAAGTTTGTGTGATGCCTAGGGAGTGATTGGTGGCGGGATTTGGGGAGTCCTTAGCCGCCGCGATCTTTTGTTAGATAAATCAAATCTCTTCTTGTGGTGCTGTGTTTTTCTTTCTTTAACTCCTCTCCTTGTTCCTTTCGTTTCTACTACACGAATATCAGTTCTTACATGTACACTGTAGTAGCATGATTTTTTATGAAACTTTACTCAAGAATTTTCATTAAAAAATTCTATTTAATATTCTTTGAATATATATAATAGGAGTTATATATTTGTGAGATGAAGTATTTTAGTTGAGTAATGCTAAATTTATAATTTATTATAATGGAAAAGTTTAACTATTGAATATGCAGATCTTAAATCTACGTACTTACGGAATCTTTATAGGACATAAAAAAAAATTCGGGAAGATTTGTAGCTAAATTTTCCAGCAAACTTATTACGGACAAGTAGCTTTAATTATTTTTTCACAAATTTAAGAACGAGAAACTCCTTATTTCTATTTAAAGCTTACAGATTTCCACAGAAAAAATGGTTAAAAAGTTTTTGATCTTACAAACTTTATTTCAATTACTATTGTGTGTTTCTGTTTACCTAATGTTACTTAAGTTTGCTGACAAACTAAGTCATGTATGTATGGTAATTGGAAGTTTTGATAGAATTACATAATGTTTCTTTTGAATCTCTGTGGAAAAGATATAATCAGATCAACTTTCTTCATATATTGAAATTATTTCTTAAAAAGCATAAACACATCATCTACATCTAAAAAATATATATTTAAAAAGAAAATTATGCTTGTAGCAGCATATGCAATACATTGTCAGTGTAAAGGCAGCACCAAGTAGAGACCGACGGTGCCTGTTGGACAAAAGCTCCATTTCCATGCTGGTTATTGAATACATTAATAAAATGCTAGGAGGTATTTAAAAAAAAAAAAACTTCATGTGAAAAAATAAAGCTTTAAGAAACCATGGACAGGCATTAGAAATTGCATAATCTCGCTTTCCAAGTGATCTAGTTTGCATTTGAGGAATATTTATAATTAGATATCGGAACATATGATTTGATTATCACAAAGTTTACATTGAAAAATATTGGTGCATAATCAGCTAAAACCAAATTTTGTGAGATTCGCAGACAAAGAATGTGTGGACAAGAATAATATTTAGCTGCAACTTCGCTTTTAAAACACCAGTAATACGGGATTAGTAATATTACAGGTATTTTTTAGGTGTATTACAGCTTTCTAGATACTTGATTGAAAGTAACATCTTGTTCAAGGGAAGCAAAAATATATTTTTTTAAAGGCTTCATAAAGTTTGTCGATATTGAACTTTTTGCACACACCCTGTTACCACCAAGTTCTTCACTGATTAAATCAGACGGCAACTTAAAGACTCTAGAAGATTTTTATTCTCCGTAATTAGTCGTTCTCATGCAAATTATGTTCTGAATTCTAATAGATATTCTGTGTTTTCTAAGATAAACTACTCCAGATATATTTAGAAATCCAGTGATAATTATTTACTCTCTTTAAATGCCAAAATCCATAAAAACTTGCTAGCAATATTTCAAACAAGAAGCCCAGGCATCAAATCAACCATGGGAAGATGCTAGCTTGTAAAAAAAAGAAAAAAACCTCAAATATTTACCACCCTTTCAATTAAATGCAATGCATAAGCATGCAGTCATGCCAAATCCACAGGTTTTGCTTCCATAACGAATACCATCATTCTTGGTTCGAGCCACCCATGCAATGGACGCGAAAGCTTAAGCAAAGGCTAGGCCTACCATTTAAAGGCACTTATTATCGTATAAAAAAAATTATAAATATTTTGTCCGGCATTCAGATCAAATTGTAATCTTATTTTTTAAAAAAAAAATCCGTGTAGATGTAGATGTAGATGTAGGGTTTTGTCAGAGATGATACCTGACAACAGATCATTCCCGAGAAACGAAATTTTTTTTTTAATCGAGAAGAAGCACAGGGCCAAATAGTAGAATTTCTCAAAATAAGAGAAAAGGTTCACATAGCTAATTAAGCAGGCACTCCTCTGAAACAGTTATCATGATCAAAAGTGGGCAATATCTTTTGCATGAAATGGAGATATAAAACTAAAAAGTAGATAATCTTTTTTTCATCCCATTGATTGATAGATCATGATCTTTTTCACTTCAATTATACAATATCTACCACTGCCATCTTTGGTATTTAAAATTTGAATGATGAGAAAGGGCCGGATATGGTTATGTAGCTAGGGAGTGGTGCAGCTTCAAAATTTTGTGAATCTTTTTGCTAAAGGGGAGACATGTATATATATGAATTATGAATGGCTAATATATAGGATTCTGGCTATAAACTTTTATAAAGGGTCCCCTTCCTTTCTCACTATTCATCCATGTTTTATTTATCCAATGCTTTCTCAAGGAAAATAAATTTCAAATGATTAGCCATGGGATTTTGGGAGTTATAAAGGGCCAGCCACAGGCAGGCATTTTGCTGATAGACGGAGAGAGAGGAGGGTGGTGTGACTTGTGACCCTTCTTTTAGCATCATGGGGTGGTCCATGCCAGTGAATATAACTATAGCCTTTGCTCTTTAGCAATGATGGCTCCTCTCTTGCTCAGCTCTCACTCTTCACCATCTCTCAGCCCACAGGCTTATGTCAAAGGCTGAGCAGTTTCACGAACTGGCAAAGACATCATTTTTTCACCCTCCTTCTCTGTACAGAAATATTAAAATGGCAGTGCCCTACATTTTCTAGCCAAGCTCAAAAAGATGTACAACTTTTGACATCCTCGTCGAATGGCTGGCTCCCTCCATTTCCTCCCTTGAAGCCATTCCCTCATTTGAAAAAGCATATATTCAAGTGCCCATTACCGGAAACTCTCAAGCTTTCATATTTGAAGGATAATAGTATCATATTCGAAAGTCCACGTCTCATGTTTAATTTTGGCCAAGTTTCTTTCCTAATACTATATAGTATACATTAAAAAAGAAAAGAGCAGAGAAGAAACCAGTTGTGGCTAGAGCTAGCCCCAGTGCCCAGATCCAATCTTAATTACTTACTTTTTGACTTATGTGCACCTCAACTTTGTAGCATGGGTCTCCTGATCAACACATTAGCTATGCATCTATATATGTAACACATGTCACGTCCATGCCTTCTATGTGTGTGTGTGTGTGTAGACTATTCAACCAAAATGCCTAACCATCTAGGGGTAAGGTCTAGCTTTTTATTGTCGTTTTAGATTATGTTCGGGAATAAAATTGAAATTAGAAGGAAAAAAATAAGGTGATGTGATTGATATTGTCGATCCATGCATTGTTTGGATAGAAGAGGAAAACAAAAGGCAAGAAATTAAAAAGAAATCAAATTTTAAAAAAAAAAGTAAACAAGGGGAAGATTCTAAAAAGATTGAAATTATTATTATATCTCAATTCCTAGATCCACCAATCATCTATAAAAGATAAAAATATTATCATTTTATTAGGCTTCATTTTATTATCAATTTCTTCTTCAATTATGGCCCAAAATATATTTTTTATATTTGTATTTTTTTTATGATTTTTCATGATTTAAAAATAAAGTAAAAATATTGAAATGATTGAAATTAACTAAACTTATTGAAAATACATATTTTTTGGATTTTTTTTCTAATTTTTGAAATGTGTATAAAAATGAAGGTAAAGAATTAGGTTACAATAGACCTCACATATAATTTGGCTTTAAAAAACCCTTTTACATGTTTTATAAACTAATTCCAACAGTTTAGTCCTTTAAGGATAGAAACTTGACTCTCTATCTCTTTAAGAAATTGACATGTTTGGCTCTCTAATTTTCTCAAAACAATTTTAGTTCAATCCTTAAAAACAAATTTTAATTATTTTTTACCTATAGAGGATATACACCGTAACACATTAATTTAAATATTTATCTCTATATTTATGTTAAAAAAAAAACTTCCCTTTAAACAATTGATTTTAGATTCATCTTTACTAACAAAAAAGAAACTCCACACACGCTAGAAATAAGTGAGACAGTCTAGGGCTAGGATGTCTCATTGTGTTTTTCTGGTCGTTGTATTTCTCTTCTTCGATGTATCTTCAGAATGAAGATTTTATATTTTCATATTAGAACCTATTTTTGTATAATTAGGTAGGAGTTTTATGAAGCTAATGTGCTTACAATTAATGTTTTAACTCTGTTTTTCTTTATTTTCTTTTTCTGAAAGCTAGCTTGTGCCTAAACAAATTGATAATTTGATTTTAACTTAATTGTCATATGCTTAATTACCCTCAGCTTCATCATCGAACCTCATGAATTTCAATTCTTTTGGGTTATCACAATCTCATTACCTAAACTATGAATTTTAGAGATTGACTCGCCTCTTATTATCTATAGAGGATATACACCGTAACACATTAATTTAAATATTTATCTCTATATTTATGTTAAAAAAAAAAACTTCCCTTTAAACAATTGATTTTAGATTCATCTTTACTAACAAAAAAAGGAACAAGTGTTAGAACAAATCTTTGTATAATTAGGTAGGATTTTTATGAAGCTAATGTGCTTACAATGTTTTAACTCTGTTTTTCTTTTCTTTTTCTAAAAGCTAGCTTGTCCCTATCCCAACTAAAACGAATTGATAATTCAACATTAACTTAATTGTTATATGCTTAATTACCCTCTGCTTCATCATCGAACCTCATGGGCTTTAATTTTATTGGGTTATCATAATATCATTATCTAAACCATGAGTTTTAAGAATTGGCTCGCCTCTTATATATTATCTAGATTACATTTCTTTCGCACTATTTAAGAGTAGCCCAGGCCTTTTGTTATTCAATTTTGTACCTCCATGAATTTTTTTCCCTTTGCTTCATCTTTTTCATTTAAAAAAATTATTTGTTTGCTATTGTTGTCTATTTGTTTATCATTTAATTAAAATTAAACTAACTTATTAAATTTGATATTTTTTTACTTTTTTAAAATACATTTATGGTACCTAAATATTATTTTTTTTTATAAAAAAAAATCATAAATTCACAACCTAGCGTAAGCAATACCTAGTTTAGGACTAAAATTAGTCAAGTAGGTACGCAAACGAAGCTCTATAAAATGAACTTAAAATTGATGAGGTGTCAAGGCCATCGAATTGCCTTTTGAATTCATCCCATTTATCACATCATCTATTTCTTCATTTGATAATACCGACATTTCTACTGTTGGCTGTAGCAATATATTCCTGCGATTTAAATGATAAAAAGTTATGAAATTCATAGAAAACTTATTGGAGATCAGATGTTTTTTTCTTCCTTCAGCAACCCTAAAAACTCTCGCGAGTCAAATTTCTTAGCTTCTCTGGTTTGCACACCTTTTAAAAGATCAAATTTCTTTTCTTTTCTTTTTGGTTCGAGAATGTGTACACTACTACTTAAGACAGGACGTGAGGATTTAAATTCTTTCAAAAGGATGAACATGCTGAATTTCATTGCTTTATTTCTTTTTCCCACTTTTTCCATATGCTGATGGAGCTTATGTTCTTGGATTCGTTTCAAGCATCCGTGGCGAAATAAAGAATTATATATGAAGATACTCTTGTGCACTATCTGACGATCTAAATTTATATTGATTTTATTAATCGTCTAATTATACTACATGTTAAATTTGATGATGTGGTGCCAAGAAATATTCCCCCATTGATAAATCTAATTGCTACGACTTCCTTCGGGAAGACTTTCGGAAGTAAAATTCGGTTTAACAGTACCTCCAATAGTGTGTTTTTTAAAAATAAAAAAACAAAAAACTATTTTCAAACTTTGTTCATTTAAAGAAATATAAAAATATTATTTTCTATATATTTTTAATTAAAAAACACTTTTTATAAAAACAAAATAGCATTACAACACACGAATGTGGTCCTTATTTAACATCATTGCTTGTCTGCCTTGGTGGGATCCACAATTGTCTGCCACTACCATGAAGTTAAAACACTGCAAGCATAGTTTCTACAAAGCAAGATGTCCCTTTTTATTCCCTCCAAATCAACTAACCTCCTTGATTAGATTTAACCACAAGAGTTTAAGGTTACAAAGAGACGTTTTACATCATTCGGAAACAGATCTTGATGCTACCCATGTACAATTCTCGCAATGATTAATGACAGTTTCTGGGCCTGGTTTATTGGGATTTTGATGGCTTTCTGCAGAATTCCACATAATAAAGCTAACTACGATGAAAAGGCCGGTATGCTAAGTTTGTGGAAAATCTTGGAATCATTTCTTTGAAACTCTTCAGATTTGCTAGTGGCCCGTGTAGGTGCCTTATGATGAGGAGATAATGTCATGGCATAGGCCGGCTGGATGCTTGGAATCGAACAAGAACATGTATGTTTGCAGCTGAGCTTTACATGATCACAGTTTTTCCAAGGCAATAAAGTTTTTTGTAGGGTAATGAAGGTAGAGTTCGAGGAGAAAAGAGAAGGATAGTATCGCTGGAAGAGAGAACATTTACAGTGATGACTTTCCTACAGAATCACAGAGGCATGTCAACTTTGTAATAAATATTGGAGTGCTCTTTGGATTAGATTTGTCTGCCAGCAAAAGCCCACAGCAAGAACACATTGAGAATGTGGCACCAGTCAGGGACAGAGGGTTGTGTGGACCCTTCTCAAAACCACCCCGTCCTTTCCCTCATCACGTTTGCTCCTCCTTCATCATGCCATTTCCCATAGCCCATATTAATTAATATTAATGTATCATGGCGTGTGAGTCAGCTTGGGAAGCCACATCATTCCTGGGACCCACTCTATCCCCTTGGGGCCTGGCCACACAAATATTAGGGCAAACCTGAAAAATGTCCGCAGAGTAATTATTGGGTTAATATTAATTTTAATTTCAAAAAGAATTTATATCGATTTATTTTCAGATGATTTTGGTTTTTAACCGAGCTTTTTCGTTAGAATTCTTTGACACAAAACATTTAGTCTCCAATGAAACAAAGTCCACTCTTCAAAAAAAAAAAAAAAAGAGTAGAATGTGTTGTACGTGGATATTTTAGACATATTTTTTTATATAGAAAAATATGCTTAATTGAGTGCTTTAAAACCTAAACACTGATTTTAAAAGAATGGATAAGAAAGATGCTTGTATTAATAATTGAAAAAAAAACCCTCAGGTCATCCAAAAATGTCTTGCGACAAAAAGTTACTGCAGGCTTCGGGAAATTCATTATTAAGTTATTGTTTCGTGTTATCTATGGATTAGATAAAAAAAAATATTTAATATAAAAAAACTCAAATGAAAAAAAAACCCAACATGTGAGTTTATTAGATAAAGTTTTAAAATAATATTTTTTTATAATAAATATTTAGAGAACAATTGGATCTAAAAATTTATTTTCAATCATTTTTTACTCAAAAATAACTAAAAAAAACACTATCCAACCCTTTCTAAAACATCTAATATAACCCTAAAAACCCAAAAATAGGTTAAAAACAAAAATTTAATCCAAATTTAAAAAACTCTTCAAACTCAAATCTACTATCTCATGCAAGTTCAAAGACAAAAACCACCACGTTTAACTCCTCTATTTAAATGAAACTCGTTGATATCAATAACATCGATTTTCATTGCAAAAGAATGGTTAAATTGATAAATTTCTTTTTCCTTGTTATTTTCAGATGATTTTCTCTCTCTTTTCTCTAACTCGCGAACCAAGATGCAACAAAAATGAACTTTCATGCCAGATTAAACTTACAAGGATTAAAAGTATATTTTTCCAAAAATTATAGAGTGGCCATGTTATTTCTCTTTGTTTTACACTTCATTTTTTTTTTTTTAATGTGTCTGTCCTTAAAATATTTTGACAAATTAATCAATAGTTTGGCCATTAAACACTGTGATTGAAAGAAAAATATCAAGGAGCGAAAAAAAAAATTGGTCAGTTAAGCTACAGATTACGTTTAATAATTTGCCAAGTTTTTCTGGCCTTGCTAGTGACTTTAAGGTTATAAAGGTCATTACAAAGCATTCCTAATTATTTAAGTGATTTTTGGATTCGGCTTAAAGGCCCCAGCTCAACGTTAATTTCGATGATGGGCTTTGAGCCCAAATGGCATTGAAACCATTTTGTGTTTTAAGTGTATCCAAATTTTGGAAAGCAATCCTTGGACCTCAAACCCTTTTCCAGACTCAATGGGCCTAAAATGAACACAGCCCAAAAACGAGCCTTAAATGAACAATTTATATTATAAATCTTAAAACCTCTTCGGAGACATGCGATATTATGAGTATTAAAATTAAATATAGGTTTTAAGTCAAGTGCCTTCCTATCAATCACATTCAAATTCAAATTTAAATATATCCTAAAGTCCTAGGCTCATCAGCGAGTTCAACTCACTCCATTTTGATTACGCCTCAGGCCCAATGAGAAGGCAAAGACATAACCCACGAAGAAAACAATTCTAGGCCAAGCCCTATTTCACCAAAATCTCAGTCGAAACCCGCAGAAGAGTACCATACGCAAAAATACAAAAACAGTCCCTGAAGTTTTACCAACATGTCAAGCATAAAATTCTATTTACACGCAAATACCAAATAAGCACCTCAAGAATGGGTAAAGGTAAAAAAATTCCAAAAAAGTCCTCTAACTCCAATGACCATGTGACAATTAAATTCATGACATTTGAATTTGTGTCATAGTTGATGAAGTTGCGAAAAACTTTTCATGGAAAATTAGGTTTTTTATGTTTGCGAAAGACATATGAGCTAGGCTTTGTGGTTGAACTTGTTTCTGGGTTTGAGTATTCCTAAAAAATAAGTCTTACATTGAATGAAAACCTTTCCAATACTTAAGTCAGTAGTAATGAGAAAGAAATAATGTGAGAGAAAATATAGAGAAATATTTTGTGAAAGCTTACCTTCTTTACATGGTGAACTAAAGTATTTATAGATTCTGGTCACGTCAACTTACCTTAAATGTGAAGAGTGGCATAACAAGTAATTAATGGAAACATTGATGTCCCATATTGATTGTAAAGTCTTGCACTATTGTTGTTGGGAATAACAGTTAATGTTAATGACATGTTGACTTAGAAATAGTCAATGGTTAAGAAATGTGTCGCTTGCTTTGCATGGAAATAGGTGCATGTTTGTACTTCGATTATTGGTAAAAAGTATGAGCGCTCGACCTATAAGGGAGTTTGTACTTGCATGAAATTTGTAGAAAATATATAAAACGTTTGTGTATACGGTTGGTTTAGGCGCCATGTTTTGATTTATTTGGAGTAAAAAAATACATTAAGATACGTGAAAAGGCTGAGATTTTTTTTTTAATGTA
>Ga0307517_10008899_pt1 | contig 14334 bp, 9 predicted proteins | sample 23_EM_MG_FD_194515 | JGI IMG/M metagenome (GOLD analysis project Ga0307517, IMG submission 194515) | Populus trichocarpa ectomycorrhiza microbial communities from riparian zone in the Pacific Northwest, United States - 23_EM | ecosystem: Host-associated > Plants > Roots > Unclassified | place... | reverse complement strand
AATAAATTCATATCTAGCCTCAAAATAACCCTTAATTAGTTAAAAAAACTAAAAACATCTCAAAAAAAATCTTAAGACCCGATTTACTTTATTTTCCAACAAAGTGAAGGGCCAAAAAAGCTAAATGGAACTCTTTTCGTCAAATGAAATCTATTAACATCAAGTTTGGTTGTTTTAGTTGTTAAAATTTGATCAATCGATAACGTTCTCTTTCTTCTCTTGTTTTAGAGAGATTCTCTCATATCTCTAAAACTCAAGAACCAAAACGTGATAAAATGAAGTTTTTGTCCAAAATATAAAATATCCAAACTAAAAGGACCCATAAGCAAAAAGAAAGAAAGATTTGTAGGCCAAAATCTCCAAAAAGGCATAGAATAAATAGTAAAAAAAGCTACTTTGTTACCTACTTTCTTATTTGATCCCTCAAGTCTTAATTTTTTAATGCAACAAAATCAATTCTATTATACAAAATTGAAAATCAACCCAATTTTAGAGACTTTTTTTTCACCAAGATAATCCTATGAAAAAAAATAAAAAAAAATCATTATGCTCAAATCCCATAATGTATAAGGACTAAATTAAGAAAAAAAGTTTGTTTAAAGACCAAATTGCAAAATTTTTATATAAAAAAAAAACATAAACACTATATGAATCGATGGTGTTTTGTGTCTTGATCTGCAATAACATCCACATGTTTTAGATTTTTAAAATTTTGTTTGATGGGTCTTACAATGATTGATACTATTTACACCGATTTGATCTGGTCGGAAAGGTAACTAGGTGTTCAAATATTTAAAACAATATTAATAAGATTTTTTAAATATGAATAGTCTATTTATTACTTCTCGTACAATGCTGCAAGTTGGATTAAAAAAATTGAACGTGAAATTGTTATAAAACCCGGTGTAGCGAGTCAAACTTGAAAACTTCCGACTCGAGTTGCCTAACTTAACGGGTTTAAAGATAAAAGAATAAATCAAAAAAAAATATATATATATAAAAGATCAAACGCGTGTTTTTAAGGTAACATTGACAACCATTAAAAGGGGTTTGAGTTTTAAAAGAAAAAAACGAAGTTGTCTTCTTCTTTTTTTTTAACATTGAAATGATGATGTATTGGATCGATTTCTATCAACTCAAGTTAACTCGTGACCTGGATTGTGAATTCTAATGGGTTCAATAACATATTTTTTATTTTAATTGTATGATAAAAAAAATTAAAGACCAATCCAAAATCAATGCAATATCAAAATGATAAAATTAAAAACAAATAAAAGAATTAATCAAAAACTCAATATTGAATTTTAAAAAAACAAATAATTCAAGCCAGGTGTGTTTACCTTAGTGGCCTATAGTATCAGAGTTAAAAAAACAAAAAACCCATACATGGGGTCTAGGTTAGGCAATGACTAGTAAAAAGTTGTTTGATTTTTTTTAAAAATAAAGTTGGTATCTTTATAAAAGAAGCAATTAGACGGTGACGTATTGGATTGATTCAAATCAATCTAAGTTAACTCGTCAAACTCATGACCTGAGTTATGAGTTATAATAATATTTTTTTATTTTAATTATATAATAAAAATAAAAACCAATTTAATATCAACCCAATATAAAAATGATAAAATTAAAATAAATAAATAAATCATTAAAAATCGAAAGTTAAAGGTTGTTTTTTTTATAAAAAAAATGTTAGTACATGCATGCAGGCATGAGTGGTTTGCATGTCAGCATTGTCAGGGCCTTAAAATAAAGCTTAGGTGTGTGGGCCTAGGTCAAACATATGCTCCTGGGCCACATATTTTTTCTATAAATGGTGGATGACATCTATGTATGTGTGTGTGATAAACACCATAAAAATCTTTCTAAACCACTTACTAAGCTAATAATACCCCCAAATCATCCAAGAAAACCAAAATCAACCAAATTTGAAAAATTAAAACGAAACTCAATCTCTTTTTTCATATATGTTTTCAAGGAAAACCCACCATCATCGAATTCAATCTCCTGACATCAAGTTTGAACATCTTTGTTATCAGCATCGCGACAACCATTTTTTTTTCGTCATTATTCGACAATTTTTTTTCTCCCTTCTCTATTAAGAATTGAAAAATAAATAAAATAAATTTTTAGATCAGATTAAAAATTATCATGAATTTAGAGGGAGCCGTGTTTTTTTCTTTCATGTTTTAATTTGAAGCTTAATTTCATATAATTAGAATATAAAAATGAATCTGAATGAAAAAAAAAAAGGGATTTGAACAGTGGTCAACCTTCTACTTTTCTAGTTTTTATTAATTTAAGATTTGAGTAAAAATAAAAAAAATCGATCTTAATATGAAAAAAGTCATCGGGAAGGCACTCTCGACTTTTATATTAGAAGATAATAATGATTGGTGCCGAAGGTGAGACTCATCGATGAATGGTGGAGGAAATTGATCGATGCTCTTGGACCCCAATTTCGATGGGTTTAGAAATCCAGTCATTATCTTAAAAAAAAAAAAAACAAATATCTCTAAATGGGTCCTACTAACTAGGGATTAAAACAGTGCCCATGTTGTTGAAGAAAGCAATCCAAGCAATAGTCACAGGCTACATGACTGCCAATCATAAATGTTATTGAGAACCAATACATGATCCAGTCCCGCAAAGCCCCTAATACGTAAACAGCAGCACATGCAGGTCAAGAATGGAGAACTACCCAGAAACAAAATTCACTCCTTCAAAATGTTAAACAGAAGATTAAGCTTGTCATAATTCAGATTAAGGACTAATTATTATTCATATAAATGTACAATGGTTTTAATCACTTACAGAATGATGAAATACAATATTTCTGTAAACATCGAACACACTTCTTAATTTCATTTCATTCATTAATTCTGGTTCTTGGTTACTACACGTATTTCACCAAAATTTCCTAGTTTCTTCGCTAGAGCCAAAACAATATTCATCTAAAGATCTTTATACTTGTTCGATCGTGATTTCTGATAAGCCTCCACCAAAGCCAGTTGCAAAGTGTCCATGCTTGCTACAGCATTCCTTCATGTAGCTCTGGCAACATCCACCAATCTCTCTCTTCTCCATGCTCATACAAGCATGCATGGTTGTTGGCTCAATTTCAATAACAGTGTGAGGTGGAGCGCAGCCTGTACAACACTTCTTCAACTCCTGGTGTAACTCTTGATGTTGATGCTGGGGACTGCAACTGGATTCAACAATCTCTCCTAGTGACTCTTCATTCTTGGGAATGTCAATAGTGTTTTTACAACTGCTCTTGGAGCAGCAATTAGTAGTATTGTCTGTCGTTTTTTGGCTGCCTTCTAAATCATGAGAAGAATGACTTGAATGGTGATGAATACCATGATGAGTAGCAGCAGGTTCACCGTGTGAACGGTGGCAGTGTTTTTCCTTATGAAGACCATCTCCATCTGAGCATTTACCTTGAGTTTCTACTGAATTATGGCATAGATGTTTCAATTTGGGAGGGGTTGAACAGTCATGGCTGCGTGGATGATTTGCCTCCGTGTTAGGATTGACTGTGTTAAAGCAACTATGATCGTGGTGCTTGGCTTCATGAACTCCACTAGCATTAGTTGCTACACGTGCATCATGGCTCTTAGCTGAGTCAGCGCACTCTTGGTTTCTGCATGAGCTGATACTATGTTGGCTAGATTGGCATCCTGAGGCAAGGCTTGAACTTTGAGCCACACAATGCTCCTTCACAACTTTCTGGCTAGAGCAACATCTGGAGGCACAGTTTGAATTTTGATCCTCGCTCTGAACCTTCTCAACTTTTGGTCTAGAGCAACACCCTGAGTCGCAGCTTGGATTCTGGGCCACAAGCTTCACCTCAGCTTTCTGGCTAGAGCAACATCCCGAGGCACAGTTTGAATTTTGAGCGGCAAGCTGCACCTTCTCAACTTTCTGGCTAGAACAACATCCTGAGGCACAACTTGAATTTTGAGCTCCACTGTGAACCTTCTCAACTTTAGGGCTAGAGCAAACCCCTGAGGTGCAGCTTGAATTTTGAGACCCACTTGGCCCCTTCTCAACTTTTGGACTAGAGCAACACCTTGAGGCACAGGTTGAGTTTAGAGCCCCGCTCTGCACCTGCTCAACTTTTGGGCTAGAGCAACACTTTTGAGCCCCACATTCCACCTTCTTGACATTTTGGCTAGAGCAACAATTACGATGATTGTGTGATGAATGATTGTGTGATGAATTCTTAGTACCATGTTTGTGCGAATGCGACGCACCTGATGATTTGCTACATTTCCCTGCATGAGTGCCTCGTAAAAGCAGCATGCTGTTCAAAATGACCAACAAGCATGTACCTACATCAGCAAGAACGGCTGCCCAAACAAGTGGGTGACCAGCAAACGCCAAGGCCAGGATAGCAGACTTTGTAGTCATGGACATAATCACATTCTCAATCACTTTTCTATGAGATTTACGGCCAAGCCGGATGGCTTTTGGTACTTTCCTGAGATCATTGGACATAAGAATCACATGCCCTGTCTCTGTTGCAAGTGCTGAACCTGAAATTCCCATTGAAATGCCAATATCAGCAGTAGCTAATGCAGGGGCATCATTCAGACCATCTCCAATCATTGCTGTTGGTCCTTCCTTCTTAAGTTCTTTAATAATAGTCGCCTTGTCTTCAGGTAGGAGTTCTGCATGAACAACTTCAAGAGCATGCTCTAGCTGCACATGGCATTAAATTTACTTCCATGTCAGTTCGAAGTTAAATGCAAATAGAACATAAATTAGATATGATTATGGATAAGAGCTTGCCTGTTCATGTGCATACATAGCCGCCGCTTCACTATCTCCAGTAAGCATTGCAGTTTTAATGCCTAATGACTTCAGTTCCTTAATGGCCTCAGCAACCCCAGTCCTACAGCTATCAGAGAGACTAAAAATCCCTGCAAGAGTTGCTCCACAGTACACATATCCGACAGACTTTCCTGTCTTCTTGTCGCCTTCTAGTGTTGGAACTATAAGAACCCATCACCAAAGTAATTAGAACACCTTGAAAGCCCAATGATAGCAGTTTATTACTATATTACTAGGATATACAGGCTTTTACCTGTTCCAGATGCTCTGTGAGCAATCTTTCTGTTCCCAATATATATATCTTTCCCTTCAATTTTTCCTTGAATTCCTTCTCCAGGAAAATTTTGAAATTCCTCCACTTTCTCAGGCTGTGGCTCTATTGAATGCATCTTTCCATAGTCGATAAGTGCAGCCGCCATAGGATGACTTGATTTACTCTCGATGCTTGATACCCTGTGAAACTTTCATGAACATCACTTTCCAGTGGAGAAAAATTTACCATAATTATAGCAAAATAGAGCTGGTCTTTACCAATAGAGCAATGTGTCTACACTGATATCATTGCAGAGAGGTTGGAAATCTGTGACAACAAATTCACCTCTTGTTATGGTACCGGTTTTGTCGAAAGCCATGACCTTAATCTTGCCTAGTGTTTCAAGATAGTCACCCCCTTTGATCAGAAGACCAGCTGATGCCGCCTTTGTTAGAGCACAAAATGTTGCAACCGGTGTAGACAGGATTAGAGCACATGGACATGCACTGACTAAAACAACCAATGCTAAACGAAACCAGCGATTACGGTCATGCAATCGTAGTGCAAGCGGTATCACTGCAACGCTAGCCGATATAATAATCACCGCTGAAAATTGGAAACAAATGAAATAAATGAGAAGGTAGGAGGATTGTCCAGAAATCAAGCAGCCGATTCACTCTAAAAGACTGAAGTGAAGGGCTGTCCAAATACTACTTCTCAATACTAAAGAACCATCTTAATCCACGAGGTTAAGCTATTAGATGAGACTTCAAGATATTATTTATATTATTCTCTAACATACCTCCTCAAGTGAAAGCCTTTTAGATTTAAAACTTGCACAGACCCACACTACCTTGTGCTATTAATTAGAAGAGAGAATGACGATGATGGGATTTTAACTCGTGATTATTTGGTCATCAAAATTCTAATACCATGTCAAAAAATCATCCCAACCCAAAAGCTTAAGCTATTAGGTTGAGGTTTCAAGATTTGATTTATATTATTCTTTATCACTCGGTACTCTACTTCAGCCAAGGCCTATAAAACTTGATGAATGGTGTTTAATTAGACTGAAGCATGACTAACCTGGAGTATAGTATTGAGCAAATTTGTCTATGAACCTTTGAGTTTTAGACTTGCTGTTTTGAGCTTCTTCCACAAGCTTTGCCATTTTAGCCACCACACAGTCTTCAGCGAGAGCAGTAGTTCTAACACTCATATAACCTGAGAATGGCAAATACCCCATTACCACCAAAACCAAAATCCATTCAGAAACAATTCGCACAAGGCCAGAAAGAGGTATTGATACCATTTAGGTTAATGGTGCCTGCCCAGACAGTTGAATCCACCTGTTTGGGGACTGGAAATGACTCTCCAGTTAACGTTTTCTCGTCCACTTCACAGTTACCATCGACAACAACTCCATCAATGGGAATAACTTCACCAGCCTTAACTGCAAGAACAGTGTTTAACTTGACCTCATCAGCATCCACTTCTTCCCCAGTTTCAGCAATGACTGCTTTCTGTGGAGCTATGCTCATCAATGATGACATGACAGCACTGGCCTGCAGAAACGTTGTATTTTCAGCATTAAGTATCGAATTCTGTATGTACAATGAAATTCATTTCCATTCTGTAATAGCATCCAGAATCAGCATGGCAGTTCTTAGGCTTCTACTTCCAATATGTTTGAGGACAAAGGAAAATATGTCCATGTCTTTGATCCATTTACAAAGTTTCATTACTGATTTTGATCTTGCAACTAAGTCAAAGCAAGGGTAATATTCAGGGCTAACCATTTCAAAATTCGAACAGCAAGGTTCTGAAGTCACAAATTCAATTACTACCCATTAATGGAGACAAATTTTCTGCTTATTGTACCATTCTACTATATCATTGGACATGGCAGACTATTAGCTAGCACAAATACATATTTTTAACACAATTACTATCTTGAGATTACCTTGTGGCTTGCCCTTGACTCTAGCCATTCTGCAATAGTGAACAGGAAGACAATAGTTCCTGCTTCAATATAATCATCCATCGCAATCGTTCCTATGACTGTCACAAATTAATACTTCGTGAGTCAGACAAGTAAATTAAGCATAATACTATAAACAAGCACCTGCTTCATCCAAATATATACTATTAACATTAATATAATCCGTCAGCAATTCAATATAGATATTTCACATTAATTCTCACTTCTTTTTCTTTAGTCCAATATAGTTTATTGCTAAAATAAACTAACTACAAATCCAATTCAAAAGTTAGATTGTTTCAGCTTCGCATTAATTCTCACCTTATACAGCAACTACTAAAAGTCAAGACAAAGTTAGGTACTGATCCCTCCTTTGATAACAGGTTAAAAAATATAGACAAAACAAGTAAAGATTTGGACAAGAAGCTGCATGCATGTGAGTCCTGATAGCATGTTTAAATTCAAAAGTTCAAATGTCTGTACTTTATGGATTTACTTATTTAATCAAACACTTTCTCTGGAGTATTTGTTTAAATAAAATATACTATATTTCAGTATGTTATGCCCACCAATGTATTTGACGAACACCAAGCTAACAGATTCAACAAAAAGGAACATAAAAAAGGGAAGGAAAATGCTTTATAGCATTATTGACTTCAACATGCTCTTTGGTCAAGTTACTTCAAATGTGGCCATGTGTCTTATAGCTTTTAGGATAAAAATCGAATCCTTGAAAAAGAATTAAAATTATAAAGCACATTATGAGTAATAAATAACTTAAAAGTCATCAAATCATTGTTCACCTTTTACAGCAATACTATTTAGGTTAGATTTGAAGGAAGAAGGAAACCAGGGTGTAAAAAAAAATCATCAAGAGTTATAGAAGGATGAGACAAGATACCATTTGGATTTATGTAGCCAGTGCCCATAAGTGGAGGTCAAATTCAGTTAGCTTGAATTTTCCAAACTATATTTATATGGTCAAAATTTCAACCTTGAAGAAAATGGGTGGACTACATTTCATAACTAGCTAGCAAAAATCAACACGTGGGCTGCCAAGAAACCACTATGCTTACAACTGGCAGAGAAATTTCTAAGAAATCAAACGGGTTTGTTAGTATCCTGAATTAGTTGTGCATTCATTCTTCTAACTTGAAAGAAGATATGATATATGCCTAGCCTCACCTCGCCTAGCCTAGCCCTAGGTTTATCAAGTTTCCTAGCAGAAGAAAGATCCTATAAAATTTTTCAGCTACTATATGGACCTTAAAATAGAAGGGAAGGTGGAGCTGGTGTAAGTATATAATGGTGGCCTATACGTGGAAAGTGATTTGTGAAACTACCAAGACATACTTATCCACAAAAGACACGATAAAGTGATGATAGAAAACAAATATGAATAATAACAGAAAACTTTCGGTGCAAAATAATAGTAAAAATTTGACTTTGCTACCACTGTAAAATCCATGAGTAATCCATGCTATTCATGTAAGTGGAAAAAAAAGAGGAAAAATTAAGTTACCTGCAATAAGCATAAGAACGTTGGTATCAAGCCTAAAATTCCTCAAGGAAGCAACAGCTTTCAAGCAGATGGGAAGGATGCCAACAGCCACTGCTCCAATAGCAAACCAACGCAAAGGATGATAGACATACTTCAAAAGTGATAACAAAAGTAACACACCACAAGCCATTGCATATGGGCTAGGCCATTTCTTTTGGTGCTTGGTCTCTCCATATGCTCTAACATTTGCTTCCAGTCTTGCTTGATTTAGAGCCTTAACTGTCAAGAATTAATCAACGTCCCAGTAATTAGAATACAAATTTTGGCATTAAGTGGTTCCTGCAGCAAGAAGTTAATTCTTTTTCAAACCTAACAATGAAAAACCCAGGATCATGAAAAACATAACGTGTAGAGACTATGCTCTTGGACCATAATGCTCCTTTCAGCATCCATTCATAGAAGAGAGAAAGGAGTGTCCCATAAATTGCATATACAAATTGGCAGATCAAAATGTCATCTTTGCTAACGGACTGGTAGCTTATTTTTTTGCACCATCATTATCCTTTGAAAAGGGGATTGTTATGTGGCCCAGAAATAAATTTAAAAATGATTAAAATCTCTTCTCTTTTATTAATAATAATAATAATAATAATAATAATAATAATAATAAAAGAGAAGAAATTTCTACAACTAAAACTCATAAACTGAGTTTGTAGCTCAACTAATATTATTATTTTTATTCTTTAAAAGGATTTGTGATCGAGCATCTTGTTACTTGTACACATATAGTAAAACAAGAGCACAAATCGAAAAGATGGGTAAGAATATGGATTAAAGTGAAATTTAAAATGTAAAATTTGGAGCATAGTTTTGAAAAGAAGAGATTAAGCTTGTTAATGAATTGTAGGAAAAGCTTCGGCATCCAGTTCATTTATAGCAGCCACCAAAGCAATAGCCCACCAGCTAATGACTCGGACATCTCATCTTGATCGACCTTTCTGGCCGAATTTTTGGCTTTATCGTTGTCCAAGTCCAAGCAAGAGACAGTAACTGACCAACTACGAAGTTCATGTATTTGTGCAAGAAACATCATCATCAAGATTCTTCAAAATCTCAACATTTAATTGTTCAGGAAATTCAGAGAAAGAGGATTTGAGGTTCTGCAACTTTTGTTAGACACGTAACTTATTACAAAACAATTTTTAAGCCAGGTGTTAGGATGATGATTAAGAACAAGCCATGTCAATTGGTGATTTATGCAATCAACCTCAATGGCCCATGAGAAAAGACCATGAGGAAAAAGCCAAGGCATGGATGGCTTTCTTAAAAAGCATAAATAAATAAAAAACAAAAAACAAAAATCATGTGGCTGGGAAAGAAAAGAACGAAATTAAGATACAGTACACCGATCAAGATCAAAAAAATAAAAGGAAGAGAAGATTTAAAGTTTCAGAAATGATTACCAATTTGGAGCTGAGAAATGAGGAGATCGTCATGGAAAACAATCACTGTTCTTGTTGGGACAATCACTGAAAAATCTTTAACACCATCGAGTGACTTGAGGATATTCTCGATCAAAGGAACCTCTGAAGAACAGCAAAGGCCTAGCACATCAAAGTAGCTCTTCTGCAACTTTTTGGTAGCTGCCTTGTTGCTTTTTTCCAGCTCGGCAGCCATCGTTTTTATCTCTAAATCTATCTGCAAAAAGAAGAAGAAGAAGAAGCAAGAACCTCGTGAGAATTAGATCATCACAACCGTAACTGCATCAAAGGCCAGCTTGGCTTCTGGTGAGAGGCAGAGAAGAAGCAGACATGGGCCCAAGACAAGAGGAGAAGCACACCTTGCAAGGAATGAAGGATTTGAAGAAGATGAGGCTTTCTTTTGAGGAGGAGAGAGGGGAGCAGGCAAGAAGATTTATAAGCAGAGAAGCTTGGAGTGGAGGAGGGGACTCTTAAGAATATGGAATGATGAGGTGGTGTCGTTTTGATGTAGAAATTATTTAAAAAGAAAAAGAAAAAGAAAAAGCAAAAGCAAAAGCCATGAAAATCGAGAAAAAGAATAGGGTGGGAAAAAGTTGCTTTTATTTCATTGTTATTTTTATTTTTATTTTTATTTTTCAGCGAGGGAATAATGGATTGGTTTCACACATTCCTCTGGTCGTGGAGGAGAGAGAAGATATAGATGCTGTATAAATTAAATTTTTGTTTTTGTTTTTGTTTTAAATTAATATTTTTTAATAATTTTCGATTATTTTAATATTCTAGTATTAAAAATAATTTTAAAAAAATAAAAAAAATACTTTAAATTCTAACCCAAAAAAAACCCCACAGTAGTGGAGATAGAATAGATTAAAGTGCATGCAGAATTGGAAACCACGTGTGAATCCACAAAAATGTTGCTCTTATATTATATTATAAGCATACGTACCGAACTGATTGGTAGGGGTTTTATTATTATTAATTATTAGTGTTTTTCTATTTCACCTTTCATTTACCACTGCCCCCCTTTTTTTTATTTTTTCATTTTTCAACTTTAACTTTTGGGAACTCCATACGTTTTCTATGATCTTTTTTTAATATTCTAGATTTATTTCCCTTTTCGTTAGGAGGTTGATTGGAATTTGGTCTCACAGTTTTTTCTACCAAATACGTACTGTGTACAAATACGATTTGATGTGTTGTACAAGGATTACTACGACTGTTGCAAATATTTAGGTGATTTTTGGTACTGTGGTCTAATTCTGATTTTATTTTTTTTAATTTTAAATTATATTTTCATGTTTTTATGTCGTTTTGATATATTAATATCAAAAAAAATAATTTTTTTATATTTAAAAAAATTCTATTTTAAAAAATAACATCTACCACACTTTGATTCTCGACATCATTACGTAATACTTTAAATACTCCCTCTTCATAAATGACATGTATCTCATAATAATTGTGAGATACATGTCATTTATACATAGGAGATATTTTATAGTAAGAGAAATTAGGTGAGCCCTAGTTATCATTACGTGACTTTATCAAGGATAAAGTTAAAAGATGCGGGGATGCCACTATGTGTTTTTCTTGTATTTTGATCTCTCTTTTTTTCCTTTCGTTATTGAATTTTTTTAAAAAACAATAGTCCTTATATAACGTATATAACGTGTGTGTATGGAGATTTAGAAAGTTTATTTAAATAAAAAAGTGATTTTGAAAAAAATTATGTTATTAAACTTTATGTTATTAAACTTTATGTTCATCACGGTATAGTTTATTTTTTAAAAAGTTTATTTAAATAAAAAATGATTTTGAAAAAAATTATGTTATTAAACTTTATGGAGTGAATGATCTGATTTGCGAGTTTGGCGAAATAACCCTGATTACTTTAGTTCGCAGGTTTAGCAAGATTTTTTTTTTTCTAATTGAACTCGATTATGTGATCATCTATTTTTTTATCTTATCGTTAAAAAAATAGTTTTGAAAAAGAAAACATGTTATTAAATTTTAGAAAATCCATGGAGTTGTTGATAGGTTTGGCGAGTTTAGCTTTTCTTTAAAAAAAATCATTTTTTCTGATTTTATACTTTGATATTAGGTCGATTGAGAATTGAGTTTCATAATTTATTTTGTTTTACTTTTTATGAGGTTATTATAGTTTTTTTTTAAGCCTCAATATTAGTTTGAGGCTTGATTAATTTTACAATCGTCTATTTTTTTTATCATATAGTTAAATAAACAATAGTTTAGGGGGGAAAAAACAAGTTATTAATTCCAATGGAGTCCATTACCCAGTTTGTGGGTTTGATATGTTGACTCGGGTTACCCGATTCATGGGTTTAACAGATTTACCTATCAAACCTTATATGTTTTTTTTTTTTAGTTTTTTATCCTTTAATTTTCTAAATATTGTTTTTTTTATTTCACTTTCTTTTAATATTGGATTGGTTGGGAAATAGAATTCCTGATTTTTTTTCTATTTTTTGTAGAGTTATCATGATCTCAATAACATCTTTTTAGGGTTGATGCTTAATTTTGCAAGCATCTAATTCTATCATAAAATGAAATAAAAGTAATTTACAAAAATAACAAAGTTATTAAACTCATTAAAGTCCATGACCCAGGTCGCAAGGTGACTGAGGTCGATCCAATCTGTTATCATCTCAATACTAAAAAAAAAAGTCGTCTTAAAGTTTTTTAAAAAAAATTCATGTCATAATTTTACCAATTATTCAAGTTGTTTTTTGACCTAGTAAATTGAATTATTTACTTTGAATTAGCTCCCACACGGTTTAATTTGAAACTTGAGCTAGATAAAGAGTCGGGTTGACAGGTTTCAAGGTCGAACCACTTGATTTGATTTAATGATACTACTAAAAAAATATCCATACTCTTAACATTTTTTTAAGTTTAGAAAAAAAAACTAGTCATACCCGCAGCGAAGCGCGAGCGAATGTACTAATGTAATGTTATTCAATGAACATATTATGTGCAGACGCAAAAGGTTTTTGTGGTTAGAAAACATTTTTATAAATAATTAATTTTTTTTGTTTCAAATTATTTTTTAAATGTTTTTAAATAACAATAGTGATTCGGCAAATAACACTCACGTGCTTTCAACAATCATAGGATCCTTTTCAGCAGTTTTTATCTTGATCTATAAATCATGCCTTTCTTAACATGAAATAGGTTATAGGTCTTTGTGTGAATGTAAATGAGATAGCTAATAAATAACATTAAATTGAACTGGCTCGGCAAGAAAACTTGTCGGTTGTATTTTACATTACTTCCATCTGTGTTTTTGAAATTGTTTTAAGAAAAAATTTAGCTTTAAAATTATATTTTTAAATTGTTTTAACATGTTGATGTTTAAAATAAATTTTAAAAAATAAAAAAATATATTATTTTGATGTATTTTTAAATAAAAAATACTTTAAAAATTAACTTTTATCATTCTTGCAAACAGTGTTTTTTTATTTGACAGTTTTCTACCTATAATTACAGGCCCCATGGTGATCATGTAAAAAGTTCAAATCCAGTACCGGGCTTCAAAGACATGGTAGAAATTTAAAACTAGAGTAAAAATTAATTCTAACATGATAGTTTTTATAAAAATCATTGCTTTTAAAAAAGAAAGTTGCATTTTCTTGTTAATATTTCACAAAAGAAACCTTCAATTTCAATATCAAAATGAGTTTTTGGATTAATTAAGTGAAAATTATCCACCATATTCTTACCACAAGAGGAATTCATTTCTTCTTCTTCTGTAATAAATAGCACTCAATTCTCTACACAAATATAGGTATTAAGTTCTTGAAAGAAAAATGGCACATAATTAAGAAAATCACAAACTTGTTTTGCTAAAATACTGGGGAAGGCTACAACATATACATCATTAAAATTGGAATTGTGTGATGGAAATAGACAAGCAATTAGCAAAAATATTCCTTGCAACCATAACATGTGGCTATCAACTTGGAAACTGAATTAAGTATTCTTGATTCACTCGTCAATTAAAATCACAAGACCAACAAAGACAGATTGGAGAATCTCTCTCTCTCAATACTTTTATTCATTATTCCAAAGTATATATCCAACGTTACACTGTCAGAGTATTATTATTTTTGTAGTTTTTTTTAGATTAATGTGGATGTTCGGGCCAACTTGTGCGCATCTCGACTAATACTATGAGTCCTGAAATTAACGACCATGTAAGTCTCCAGTAACCCTGAGGTTTGTGAGACTCAAATTAATAATCTCTGGGGAATAAACTTAAAAC
>Ga0307517_10008898_pt1 | contig 14334 bp, 18 predicted proteins | sample 23_EM_MG_FD_194515 | JGI IMG/M metagenome (GOLD analysis project Ga0307517, IMG submission 194515) | Populus trichocarpa ectomycorrhiza microbial communities from riparian zone in the Pacific Northwest, United States - 23_EM | ecosystem: Host-associated > Plants > Roots > Unclassified | place... | reverse complement strand
GCAGCCAATCAATCTTCCTGAAGCGTTCGTTTGCCCAGCTCCAGACAGAGACAGGCTACTGTACCCGGGGAGGCCAAGATCCACCAGAACCGTCTACGACACCAGCCGCCAATGGGTTCGCAGAAAATTGGTAAACTACGGTCTCGCTTCATCGATGTCTGCCTGACCTACCGTCTGGGGGGAACTTTCAGTTTCCCAAGCGTTGTTGGTCCCCATGCCAAGGACCGTTCATCTACAACAAGTGTCCAAGTAAAATAAGAGTCATATGAGGTATAACTATCCACAAGGTATACAAGTCTGCGGGCAGATAAAATTACATCGGCAGACCCCCAATAAAATCGTGCCATATTGGTTGCGAGTCTAGGACCGCTCTGAATGCTAAATCGTCACGTACAACCATCTTCACTTTCCTTGTGTACGAGTTTTTTATCCGGGACATCTCGCAGCCGATCCTGGAAAGGTCGTAGCCGATCTCTTCGCCCAAAATGACACCTGGCGCGTTGAGTGAAAGCGTGACGGACAGTCGAAGCGTAACAGCAGACAACAGTGGGGAGTTCCCGGGATTCAGCGTGGAGAGCGCCCGAGTAATCCAGTGGAGGCTTCCACTGGTGTATATTACACCCAGATCAACCTCCCGTATTCGCGTGCAACGAGAGAAATCGAAGGTTCGGTCGGCGCTGTACTGCCCTGGTAAAGTTCAGGGATCGTATTCCGTGTATGAGAGGGGGAGGAGTTACCTAGTATGAGGGCTGAAAAATGAAGTTTTGTCAAGGTGCCTTGACATGCCCTCACGAGTTTGAGGGTCGCTGGAAAACAATCCATCCGTGCATCACGAATCTCCACCTCGGTGAACTGTGGCCCTGTTGGGACCTCCATTAATGCATTCAGAAGGTCACGGTGGGCGAACCGCCTGCGAAGCCGCAGCTTTCCGCTCAGCCTGCCTTGGATCAGCTTTCCGGTTCCTGGTGGGATTGGACCACCCCATTCCATGCTCATCAGGGACAAATTGTCCAGGTTGGGTAATTGTTGCATTACTGAGACGATGTGTTCGTTTAAGACCTTGGAAAAAGTGATGTCCACGGAACGGGTAGACGGAGGTAACTGTCCAAGCGCGGAGATGAAACCTGGGTCGGTGGCGGCTCGGCCGATCAAAGTGAGCTTCTGAACGTTAGAGAAATAGGGCATTCGGTCCGCGAAGTCAATGGGTACGTCTGGCTGGATGAAGCAGAAGGATAGGTCTCGAACGTGCCAGGCTGGACTGTCCTCGGGATCGGGGAAGGTTTTGCTCCAGTTCGTGATGTCGTTCGCGGTGAAGAAGATGCTGTTGAAGAGGTGACGACGGGATGAATAGATCCACGATTTCGCTACCAGAGAACATGACCGGAGGGTGGCCATGTCGTCCGCGAGGTGATCCAAGACTTCGTCGACGAGTTCCTGGGGGACCCTTGGGTCACCGGCGGTCTTGGTCGACCTTGAGAATTTGGAGAATGTGCGCCCCATGTGTTATTGTTATCTAAAGGGAGGTTTCATACCAGAGACGGCGACAAAAAGTCGCATGGGGCGAACCTTGGAGGGGATAGTGAGCGACAACTGGATATGGGTGTATGCGCAGCCACTGGTACCGACGAGGATGAGTCCGACGTTGCCGGATTTGGGAAGAGTTTGCATCGCTTGACCAAGGAAGATCGACCACCGCCGCGCCAGGGATCATCATGGCGATCAGACCGGGCGAGCACCACGGAAGTATTCGCTGTATCGCGTTCATTTTTCCTTCAAGCCAAATTCAGTGATTGTAATGATAATCCTCCGGACCGGATTGCGTTCTCGATTGGTGAAGTGTCCCGGAAAGTCACAATATTTCTTCAGTGAGCGGAAGAGCCCCGGCCTCCGAGTTGTTCTGTGCCAACCCTGCAAAGGTGTTGTCCTATCATCATCGTTGCGATGTTCTACGACCGGTCGCAGGGGTAAAATCTCGACTTTTATCGCCCATCGTCACGTTCGGTCTGTGGGCATATAAACAACTCCCAAACATCACCTCGATTGGTCGAGCAGCGCCGACGAGTTCGCTGCTCTAGGGCTATCGGTTCTCTGCAACGACAAAAGCTCTCCCAAGCCCGTTAGTGGGGCCGCACATGACGGGCTTCTCAAGTATCTCGGGTGTAGCATCGGAATTCACGTAGGGCCGACACGGCAGACAAGAATTGGGGTACCGCCCGTAGGTTTATCCTCAGTTGGAGGTCGGGGTGGTGTTGAGGAACATGATTACCGAGTCGAAGGGATGCAGCGGGGAAGAGGCCACCAACAACTCAGAGCAAAACTCTAAAGAATCGCGATCCGCTACCGATATTTTCTACTGAGTTATTTGTCTGGAGGAGACAGAGCGTGGATAGAGAAGACAGGTTGTATTCGTTACCGCGGGTTTGTCTTCACAGTTTAGGTTTAAGTTTCGCATCGGTGAGCCAATTGAGCACGTCTTGTATCACCTCATCCTTCTTCTCCAGCATGAGCCAGTGTCCGACGCCTTCGTAAGTGATGATCTTTCCCCAAGGTAAAACCTTGCGCACAATCCCAAGAAGTGGTTCCGGGCTTGTCGTGTCGTTGGCTCCCCGGAGGTGGAGAACTGGTAGGCCCCTCTTGTATGCGAGCGGGAGATTGGGAGCTGGTGGAGAGGGATGGATTTCTGTCTGATCGCTGGAGAGGTTGTAAACCTACCGGCCTGTTCCTCTTCGAACCGGAGCTTGGTGGTGCGGTAATAGTTCAATGGACACTGGATTGAGCCGCCGGTTTGGGATAACAAGTATTCCATCTCCTGCCATGACATACGCTGTTGAACTGGGCACTTGCCAGTCGAATACGATCGAAGACTCACTTTGTCGTTAAGCAAGGACCTCACCCCATCGAAGTTGTGCTCGGTCTTACCGGTGATGACATCCCCAAGGTTTTGCGGAAGGTCAAACCCTTCTGTACGAGCTGCATCGTGGTATATGATCCTGTAGAAAAGTGGGATCTGTGGAGATGTGTGATCAATTCTCGGGTTTTTGGGAGAGGGGGCGCCTTGCATTACTGCCAATTTCCTCGTTGGCCTCTTCGCTGGCGACGTAGAGTTGGTAGGCCCATCCAACGGGATTCCTGGCAACCACGGACTCCAGAGGGTGGTACTTAGTAGATCGTTGGAAGAACGGCACACTGAGGCTGTCAGACGGTGTTTGAGCATCCGAAATGCACCTCACACCCGGGAGAACCTGGACTCACTGGGCAACTGCAATCACACGATCTGGGTGCCAGAGGGTGAATCTATTTACAATAGCAGAGCCCCAATCATGGCCAATTGCAACCTGGTCATCGAAGGGGTGTTGGAATCAATCGCGGTGAACCAGGTGTACGATACTTACCACTTTGGAGATGCCAACCACGTCCAGAAGAGCAGCCAAATCATCTGCAAGTTTCTTCAGGGTATAATCCGCGACCGCCAGCGGCTTGTCCGTTTGACCGTATCCGAGCATATCAGGCGCGATGACACGATAGCCCGCTTGAACCCATGGGCGAATCTGATGTCTCCAGCCATACCTATCCACTCATCAATTAGAGGGCTTGATAACCTTTCTGCACCGGCGTGTCATACCAGAGATCGGGAAATCCGTGTACCAAGAGCAGGGTGAGGTTTTTATATGGGTCGTAGTCGTTGGGCAACTGATCGACGTAGTGGTATTTTCGACCAGTGCTCAGACTGACAGAGTTGTGATTGAAGGATTCTGGGTCGGAGGGGTCCATGTTGGTGGGGGTTAGGGGTTATGGGGCACCGTGTTTATATACTGAAGAAGTGTATTCCATCAGCGTGGGCGAGTCGAATGGATTTCCCCATCAGTTGGCACCATCCTGGTCATATGAGCTGTCGGTGTTCAGTAGAAATACACACATCGGCATCGGGGTCTTGAAGGGTCCTAAGAATGTGCTCGCCTTCACTCGCGCCTCGGGCTCGGCGCCTAAGACCAGTTACCGGAGCCGGTTACAGGAAACTTATTTACCCCGACGGACCGAATTGATCGACCTGCGGAACCCGGGGGTCCCCCGAATGCCACTTCTTCGTCAGCGAATGGGCCCAACGTCTGTCGGGACTTTGCTCGTAGGCCAACGAAGCTCACTGGCAATTGCAGGTAGTTGACGTGCCAATTGGGACTCACTTGCCAATCCTTTCCGCTGTGTTTTGGGGTCCGTTCACCAAATAATCATGGAAGATCGGATCGTCCAGTTCTCAACTACACTGGAGCACGTTGCAAAGTACCAGAGTGACAGATTTGACTCCACCCTCGAAAAACGCCACATGCTTCGTCCAAGATTCCATCCAGGATGGGCCCCTTACTGGCTGGGCGCTGAATGCGATCCACGCGAGTGCGAGGATAGTCAACAACCGCCTGCCCTGCTTTTCTGGTGGGCTCGTGATGCATATTCCAATGCTTCTCTCTGCCGGAACTCCTTGATGTGGGTTTTCTGCAATCCTTCGTCCGGGAGATGACCCCCCGGACCCTGTGAAGCGCTCAAGCGAGTAGGACCGGCTACGCAAGTGGAGAGTGCAGCACCAGAATCTATGAAATGACAACTGCCGCGTGGGTGGCGTCATTTGGGGGGTCGCTGGACGCCGTCGGCATGAGCTTAACATGCAAATGACCTCGAGCGCATGCCCTTTGGCTGGTCTCCTGTTAATCTGTCCCAATAAACTGCGTTTTCTGGACTTGGTAGGCTGACCAATAGAACCCGCTAGTCCAGTCAGTATTCATCGAGCCGATTTCAAATATCACAGGATCAGTCGGGGTAGGACTGCGTTCGGAAGCATTGGTCACTACTCTCATGACAGACGGAGCACGGAGACCTTGTAATATTCCAGACACCATTGGCAAAATAGATTCAATTCCAAGTTTTCTGCGTAGGAGTCCCCAAGTTTACGGTTCGGAGGTGAGGTTGGACTCAGAGAGCCAAGTCAAAACATCATTCATGACGTTCTCCTTCTCCTCGTACATGGGCCAGTGACCGGCGCCCTCGTAGTTGATAACCTTGGTGTGAGGGAGAAAGTGCTTTATCAAATCAATACCGGCCTTCGGGCTCGTGCGGTCAGCAGTTCCGCGGAGGAATAGAACGGGAATCTTGACCACATAGGTCAGTGGGAGATTACCCGCTGGAATTTCGAGGTGAGTAAACTCATGCTAACTCATCGGCCGTGAGTCCACCTACCTTTTTCCTCATCAAAGCGAATCCTGCTGATTCGGTAATGGTTTAGTGGACCGCAGAAGGAGGCATTTTCGGTGATATAGTATTCCAATTCCTGTGAGAGTTTTAACCTTACGAATTCAATAACGGTTGCTCTGACTAGGACCAACCTCATCGCTCAGGGTGGTCTCGATACCGTTTGGGTCAACCTTGACCTCTCCGTTGAGGACACGAGCGAGGTCTCTAATGGAGCCACTGGTGGTACCAGGAACGGCAAAGAGGGTCCTGTAGAAGATTTCTATCTGTTGTTCGGAAATGTTCAGTCCCTTTACGGGGTGGGAAAGGGAGGGGGGTTTCACATGATCCTCAATCTTCTTAGTGGTCGCAGGATCGGCGAAAAAGACCTGGTACGCGAAATCAGGCATCTTCTTGGCAATCTCTTCGGGGGGGACATATTCCTGGTTTGGAGGGAAGAAGCTGACGCCCAAGCTGCGATTGACGGAGGGTTGGATTTGTCTCCGGAGCGTCGAGTCAAGGGGACACTCACTGAACGACACCTAACACCCGCTGAGGGTGCCAGAGAACGAAACGAGCAGCAATGATCGAACCCCAGTCATGCCCGGTGAGAACCTGGCGGGAAAACGAGCGTCAACGATCTCCGTCAACGATCGGATGATCCGACGCACAGCTTTGGGGGAACCGATGTGGTCGAGAAGAGCAGCGAGGTCATCGGAGAGCTTCTTGGGCGAGTATTCCTTAGGTTCATCGGGTTTGTCAGTCTGACCGTAACCCAACATGTCCGGCGCGACGACGCGGTAGCCAGCTTCAACCCAAGGACCGATTTGATTTTTCCACACAGCCCTGACCAACACTGTGGGCTGAGCAAACCGAAGTACTTACACTGAGAGGAAGACGTACCAGAGATCCGGGAACCCGTGAACTAGGAGAAGAGTAATGGTCTTGTCAGCATCGTAGCTGGCAGGGAGCTGGTCGACGTAGTGGTAAACCCTGCCAGTCGACAACTTGGTGGACTGGTGGTTGAAGGTATCGAGGTTGGCCGGGTTGAGGGACATTGTGGACGATGTGGATCGGTTGTTTCGGCCGGGGAAGGGTGTAAGCAGGGGAGCCGAAACCCCGACAATACAGCACTCAGTACTGGGCTCAGATCACCGGTTATGATCTACTCGAAAGTGAGAATCTGTGATACCCGACTGAACTAAAATCAAGATAGGTGGGTTGCACCCTGTTGCTGAACGCACCGCAGTGTCGCTCTGGATGTCGGCTCGGTTGCCGGGGCCGCCCGCTAGCTGACCAACGCATGACGACGAGAACCTCACCGCCGGAATCGCTTTTGCGAAACTTCCAGCCTTCTGGGTCCCTAGCTTCAGCGGTTGAGGCTGACAATGATTGTGATTTTCATCTCGAGTGCTTTGATCGATCACGGCGCACTGATCCGCGTCTTCATCCTCGTCCACCACTCTCATCTTTGATTCACTAGCAGCTATCAGTGCCTCATACATGGCGACGAACGGCAAAGAAGATGACGAAGTCCCGCCACCGCAGCGGCCGCCTTCTCCGCCGATACATACTACGTATGCTGCCCGGGCAATTCATGTGCGTTCAACACACTACACGCTCTCATGGGCCCGCTTTTCTACAGTTCTATGCGCCGTTCACACATGTTTGATCATCCGTTTCGGTTAGACACCAAACTTTTCGGCGTTCCGTCCAAGGGACATCAAAATACCTTCCCCACACATAATGTCTCATGTCGCCTGGAGCTGTGATGGCAAAAAGCTGGCCGCCGTGGGGATCGACAAGATTGTCAGGGTCTGGCAGCCCGAAAAGAGTGTGAGTCCTGCTGCCAGCGCACCCGTTCTTACTGCCCCGCGGTTCATGGGATTCTGACGAATGCGAGTATCCGTCGTATGCCATCAGATGGAAATTCGCGCAGCAAGTATATACTCTGGTGCCCATGCGGACGACGTAGACCACGTCTCTTGGAACCCTACCCACCCAGAGCTATTTGTCTCGTCCAGCCAGAAAGATCGCAAGATCGTGTTTTGGGACGCCCGACGTGCGTAACCTGGTTCCGAGTCCTCTCGCATCCTCAATATTACCTCTACCAGAAAGTCGATCAACACAACAACTTGCTCTGAAACTCACGCCAACGCAGACAGGATATGCGCCGGACGGGAAGACGATATTTTATGTATCGGCCGGGCATTCACTGTACTTCCTCGAGATGGGGCGGAATCCTGGGGAAACCAAGGATACCTGGAGGACGGCAGAAGAGGGGAGAACGGTAAGGTAACTGTGATAAAATCTCGACACTACGGCTCACATGGCCCGATCAGGTTGTAGCATCGTCCGCTTTGTTCAATCATGCGGGTGACGGGATTGTGGCATCCTTCCACTCCGAACATACGCTACGCGTTTTCGACTACCCCGCTTTAACGATACAGGAGAACCCAGCTGCTCATGTGGGAGGTTGCATTGCGGTAGCTCAGGATCCCAGGGGGAGATACATCGCATCCGGAGGGCACGATTCCATCGTTAATCTGTTTGATGTAACGGAATGGATATGCGCAAGAACCATCACTTGCTGCGAGTGAGTGTTTTCTCCATATGGTTCTCCTCGCGTTGTCTCACATTTAGAACAGTCATGCGATCAATGCGCTGAGCTTCTCTCACGACGGAGAGTATCTAGCTATTTCCAACACGAGCACGTATATTGACATCGTGAGCCTTCGCTGCGATTACGCCCCCTCTCTCCTACTAACCCGACCTCGAAGTGCGCTGTGGAAACTGGTATGCCAATCCATCGGGTCCCTACCGCAGGTCCGGTCTCGACGGTGACATGGCATCCTTCGAAACACCTGATTGCGTTCTGCGGACAGACCAAAGTCCGAGAAGGCACATCAACTCCCCCTGCTGCGCTGGTCAGCCTCTTTGGCGCGAACTGAGGTATTGATGCTTAAGAATTCATTGGTGAAATAAAGTCGTGCGGCCTAGATTACATAAGATCGACCACTCTGTTCATTACCGATGACTTTCAAGCCAGCACTTGTCATAATCGACCTTCAGGAAGACTTCTGTCCTCCAGTGCGTTCGAAGTTTCAGATTGTAGCATCCACCAGAGGTATGATATGCCCGGCCATGTAGAACGGCTCTTTGGCGGTTGGAGGAGGGAGGGAGGTGATACCTGTTATCAACGACCTTCTCGAGCTGCCTTTCGTATTCAAAGTTGCGACAAAAGACCACCATCCACCAGACCACATCAGCTTCGCGTCCAACCACGAAGGCAAACAGCCATTCACGTCGTTTGCCACCATACGCAACCCAAACAACCCAGAGGAAGCGTACGAGAGCCTATTGTGGCCAGATCATTGTGTTGTAGGAACGACAGGGAACGAATTAGTCGAGGAGCTGGACGTTGGGAAAGTCGATTTAGTTTTGGAGAAGGGTACTGATCCAAGGGTGGAGATGTACTCCGCGTTCAGGCCACCGCTGGCGAATCCTCCGTTGAGAGAGAGCGGGAGTGGGTTGGAGAACATTCTCAAGGAGAAGGGGGTGACCGATGTTTACTTCGTTGGGCTCGCTGGAGACTACTGCGTCCGGTTCAGCGCCGTCGACTGCGCAGAGGCGAAGGACGCGGGGTGGAACACTTATGTGATTGAAGAAGGCATCCGCTGCGTTGACCCTGGTGTTGGTTGGGAAGAGGCAAAAGCGGAGATGTCGGATGCAGGGGTGAAGGTGGTTAGCATAAAGGACGACGCTGTTCAGCGTATTTCTTCTTGATCTTGTATCCTATCTCGCGTCTCTCCTCTTTGATTCTGCTCCGTCTCCGCCCCTCCGGCCACCCTCGCGAACTACCTGGAGTGTGGTCGTTGCGCCACTCTCGACTGCCAAGCTTGCCCATCCAAGTCTACGCATGATACCCTAATTTGACAACGACACACCCACGAGAGATTTCAATCGACCATGGGTGAGCAACGTGTCTCCGACTTATGTCCGAGGTTCAAGCAATGACACCCGTGCAGAGAGCACAATCGCAAAGCAGCTGGTGGACAAGATGTACGAGAAGCGGAAGGCCGCGGCTCTTGATCTCGAGAAGTACTTCGGTCCTCGCTCACGCCGTCCTACAACAGCTACTCAACTTTGGCAACCGTCGTTTTGTAGGCTTACAAGGGAATGCAATCTACAAGGGGACCATAAACGCATCAGCCAGATTGTCGATCAACTCGTCGAGATGTTCAACAATACTTCCAATCCTCTCCACGTTCGGAACGGTGGATTGATTGGGTTGGCCGGGACAGCTATCGCCCTTGGTGTAGGAATTGCACCTTACATGGAGAAGTTTGTAGATCCGCTTCTCGATTGCTTCACAGACGTGGAGAACCGTGTGAGGTACTTCTCCGCCGAGTGCTTGTACAACATCGCCAAGGTATCCAAGGGGGAGATCTTGGTGTACTTCAATCCTATCTTTGACGCTCTGAGTAAAGTGAGTGTTTGATTCCCCCGCGGTTTGGTGGGTCGCACGTATTCATTCTCAGACTTAGTTGGCCGCCGATTCAGAACTTTCCGTCAAGAACGGTGCCGAGTTACTTGACCGACTACTCAAGGATATCGTCGCAGAGACGGCTTCTGTGTACGTTCCCCAGTTCCGGGAGACGTCCGAGAAAGCGCGGGAGCTGCATGGCGAAAATTCTGGAATTGTTGTACCCCATCCCGACGACATTGCCAGTGGCGCAGATATCAACGAGGCGAGAAAGGCGTTCTCTCTGAAGGGTTTCATCCCACTACTGGCGGACAGGATATATGTTATCAGTCCATTCACGAGGAGTTTCTTGGTGTCGTGGGTCACAGTACTGGATTCCGTGCCCGAGTTGGAACTCGTTACCTATCTGCCTGAGTTCCTGGATGGGCTTCTGTAAGAGCGTTCACGCCGCTAGCTCCACTCATCTTACCCTCTGCCTAGAAAATACCTCTCGGATCCGACCGAAGACGTTCGGGTAGCGACGGAAGTGGTCCTCAGCGAGTTTCTAAAAGAAATCCGGGATATCACCGTCGTCGCGAGAAAGACGCAGAACGAACAGACAGCAAAACGGGATGTGACTATTGAAGAGGCTGAACCAGGTGATCAAAACCAGGGGGACACAACGCCAATTCACAGTGAAGAGGATGACGGTGACGTGAATTTTCCGGACGGTTCAAATACGGACTTTGACGATAGGGATCTCGGGTGTTAGTGGATTTCTCACTCCCTGAGCAACCGACTGACTTGTGAACATAGCATGGATACCTGGGCAGGGCGTAACAATCGACTACGCCGCGATCGTCGAAACCCTCATCCACCAACTTGACGGTGAACGTACGTTAGAACCATTAAATTAACGCACCATATTCATGGTTTTCGCGGGTTTCGCAGATGATGAGATCCAACAGTCTACAGCCCTTCGGTGGCTCTCGGAGTTCCTCACCTTCGCTCACGAGATTATGGTCCCCTTCACTCCGCGGTTAATCCTCGCCATTCTACCAAATCTCGCCCATGATGTGCCCATGATCCAATCCGCGGCTGTCAAGACCAACAAACTCGTATTGAATGTCGTGCAGTCTCTACCCTCTCCTTCACAATCGACGCAGGATCCCTCCTGTGCTCAAAAATCGGGAGCGGATGGGAAGACTAATCCTGTCGCTCCTTCACCAACTCCAACGGCAGACTCTGTACCAGTGAGGCAGTCCACCAGGGACCGGGCAACCCCACCAAATCGAGATATTAACTCACCCGAGTTGATGCAGGAGTCGACATCGGGGCAGGGACAAAAACCAAAAGGACCAGGAGCGACACCGACACAGAAGGATATCGATAATGCTGTGGGCAACCTGAAACAACAAGGGGAGAGTAACTTACCGGTACTTGCGAGCCGACCGGAGTCCCCGGTCTCCATGAGGAGTGGGGGGATTACACTCCCTCCCATTGGAGAGTCACAACAGCAGGTGGCCGCAACCGTAACCCAGGGGTCGCCGATAGCGGACAAGCCATTCCCGCTGGACTATCCCGCCACGGTGAACGCGTTGACGATCCAATTTTTGAGTGACCATGAAGAGACGAGAGTGGCTGCGTTGAAGTGGCTGATCATGTTACATCAGAAGTCACCAAAGGTATACCCTCCCGAAACCTGGAAATTTGTGGCGGGCTGACTTTGTCCTGGTAGATCCTTGCCATGGACGATGGAACATTCCCTGCCCTCCTCAAGACCCTCTCGGACTCCTCGGAGGAAGTGATAAAACATGATCTCCAGCTCATCGCTCAAATCTCCACTAGCTCGGAAGAGAGCTACTTCAGAGTATTCATGCACAACCTCTTGGAACTCTTCAGCACCGACAGAAGGCTACTGGAAACGAGAGGGAGTTTGATCATTCGACAACTGTGCTTGAACTTGAACACGGAGAAGATTTATAGGACTTTCGCGGAGTTGCTGGAGCGCGAAGAGGTGAGCTTGGTCCTGGATATCCGGGAGGAATGGTAGTGACCCGCTTTTTAGGACCTCGAATTCGCTGGTGTCATTGTGCAAAAGCTTAGTCTGATACTCATGACTTCGCCGGAGTTGGCCGAGTTTAGGAGGCGGTTAAAGAGCCTAGAAACGCGGGTATGCGAAATGGGCCATCGCGTTTATCAGGCTAACACACGGTTTGCAGCAAGACGGTCAGGTGCTATTCACGATTCTATACAAGTCCTGGTGTCATAACCCGGTGGCGGTGTTCTCGCTGTGTTTACTCGCACAGGCGTACGAGCACGCATCGAACCTCTTATACATCTTGTGAGCTAGGTGTCAACTTGACCCACCCCTTTCTGATCGTCCCCAAGTGCGGACCTTGAAGTCACTGTGGCTTTGCTTGTGCAGATCGACAAATTGGTACAACTCATTGAATCGCCGGTATTCACCTGTGAGTCTTAGGGTGCCGGTCTGTGTGGTATTAAACTAACGCCGGCAACCATACGCAGACCTGAGACTTCAACTTCTCGAACCGGAAAAATATCCCTACCTGTTCAAGTGTTTGTATGGTTTGTTGATGTTGTTGCCACAAAGTTCGGCGTTCGTCTCTTTGAGGAACAGGCTCAATGCCGTCAATTCTTCTGGGTTCTTGCATATCGCACCAAAATCATCGTAAGACCCACGTGAACTTTGTTGGTCAGGTTCTTTTTATCAATTTCTGGATGCAGGGCCGTGGGGAACATTTCCTCCACTCGATCAAAATTGGGCAGGGAAGACATCAAATGGCAAGAACTCCTCCAGCACTTTCGTTCTGTCCAGGCCAAGCATGAGAAGGCAAGGAGACAAAGCCTGGGAGCCGACTCTTCGCCGCTATCGGAACTCCTTGCAAACGACCGGGACCGTACCAGCCCGGCTTCTTCACAAACTGGCCCACCTGGGTTTGGAGCCGGTAAGAATACGGGAAGTGGCGGCATCGGAAGGAGGAAGGTGATGGGACCACCCAGTGGGGGAGGGTTTCCGGAAGTTGGGATGATGAGACCTCCCTCGCGGTCTGGGGTGCTGTCACCATTAAATCCGAGATCGAGGCAGAATGGGTTACTGGGTGGGGGAGGATCCGTATCATCACAGAGCCCCCCGCCAGCGAGTGTGCCTGTGCAGAAGCAGAAACGTTCGCTCAGTTTGGTCAAGAAGTAGGTGAAACGGGGCGATTTCTGCGCTTTGTGTGGAGTGGTTTATCATCGCATTTTCTGACGTTCCGTTTGTGATGTCGCGAGATTGTCATTTCTCTCTACTCGTCTCGTTTTCGTTTGCGACTTGTACTATGAGCATTACTTCATTAGTTCATAATAATGATGGTATTGACGACTAGGCAGAGATGGGGACTGGGACACGTTGCCACCTATGAGGGACAGGGGGTTAGGATATTCGATCGGATGATTGAAATATCCTGGTCGGTCAACTGGACGACACCCTTCAGGTATCCATGTGCACCGCCATATTTCCCCTCCAGTAGCGAGAGAAAGGCCAGCATGGTGTCGGGCCTATGTGTCAACCATTATTAAACCGTTCCCAACAACCGGGGTGAGATATAGAGTTACCGGCAGGAGAACATGTTGAGAGCCGCCTCGTTATTAGATGCAAAGAGAGGTTCTTCCCGTAGGCGTGCCATAATCTTCGCTCTCGCCGGCTCTCGACCCACTCTAGTGAGGGCGTAGTCTTCTGCTATGGTTTGGTCATCTACCCCTGCGAGCTGATGAACCAGGTCAAAGAGTTGATCACAGAGAGGAGACAACACAAACCTTTAACAAGAGTGCCGCCAGAACACCAGTCCTATCCTTCCCCGCAGTACAGTGGAATATGCAACCAGAGTCGGGGTTATCTCTGATATGGTGTAAGATGGCGCGGAATGATGGGCCAGCGTTGTCCATTATCTGCGTGTAAAGTTCCATGAAAGCCTGTGGGCCTGCCTCTCAGTTGTTATCGAGTGGGGTCCTAGGTTAATTTGCGACGCACTTCCGTTTTGTTTGCGGAATACAGTTTGAATTTCCTGGAACGGAATGCATCTGTGAACGTGGGGTCATTGTGGACATCGACGGGACGGACTTGGCCATCATTTCCGGACTGTAGTCCTCGTTCTTGAAGACGGGTGCGCGGATCACCTCGACCCCATCGATTTGTGGGATTGGGGACTGCCATTTCGCCATCTCTGGGTCAGATCTAAGGTCGAAGATGTGGGTGATCCCGAGCGACTTGAGCTGCGATTTGCCTGGTTAATGGAGCTTAGTTGCCATCCGGAATGTGGAGGGAGATGAGGCATGTACCCTCTCCTGTTATGCCCGAGACCTCTCCGGACCTGAACATCAACGAGGGCTTCGTAATGAAGGATGTGTCGGCGGTCTGGTGTGAACCGAGGTCTCTGATGTTGAGGACACCGTCGATTGTGACGAAGGGTGGTTGCTTGAGCCTTGTTCTGACATAGTCCTCGTCCAAAGGGTCGCCGTCCGGGCTCATGGTCGCCGTCGGTGAACAGCAAGGACAAGAAGGATGAGCCGCATGTCCAGCCGGAGATCAAAATCACGCCCTCGTAATTACACTGAGCTGGTCACGGTCCAGTCCACGCTTCCTTGTTTGG
>Ga0307517_10008897_pt1 | contig 14335 bp, 14 predicted proteins | sample 23_EM_MG_FD_194515 | JGI IMG/M metagenome (GOLD analysis project Ga0307517, IMG submission 194515) | Populus trichocarpa ectomycorrhiza microbial communities from riparian zone in the Pacific Northwest, United States - 23_EM | ecosystem: Host-associated > Plants > Roots > Unclassified | place... | reverse complement strand
TTTTTTGCAGAAATACATAAAGAACCATCTATTCTATCCATTTGCACATTCTGGGAGGTATTGAGTAAGAAATAACAGAAGCAAAAGAGATACATCGTCGAGGCCCCCCCATTTTTCAGTTTGCGCCGGAAAGTTTGGCTTTGTTTGTCCCAGCTTTCAGCCCTTAGAGACTGATTGCTCGCTTCGCTCGCAACAAATTCCAACGGCGGTTAACTGCCAGCCTCTGTCAGCTCGGATTTTCCGCGCACGTGTGTAACTCGCAAGGCGGTCGACGGTGCTTCATCGTGTTAAGATGTCTGTAACCCTAAACTTCTCAAAATTTTCATCTTTTGCAGAACGAGTAACTAAATCCAATTATTCACGCAGATTTATGCTGGATTCAAAAGCGAGTATTCGCTTCGTCATGTCCAAACTCTTCACCTTCGGAGGATACGAACCGCATGGGTTGAACTACCGTGGCGCCTGTCAGAGAAGTGTTCACGGTCCCCTTGTAAGCTTTATATAGGTTGATCAACATCCGTGACGTCATAATCTCCATTGCTGCATGGAAAGGGCTGTAAAGCACAGGGAAATATAACGGACCAGAACACGAAAATGGGGATTTTAACTCACGAGTAACTAAACCATGGGATTTTCGTAACACCCTAGATTCTCATGCCTCAATTCGATATTCGCCTCGGAAAATAGGTGGAAGCGCTCACCACGACCATTAGATTATTGAATACAAGCAAGCAAGTGATGCTACCAGGAGGAAGGAGAGTATAATGACAATTCGAAGAATTGCACAGGAATTTTACGCACCCAAAGAAATACAAGATGTTGTCCCTCACGATGGTCGAGTACAGGGAATCAAACGAACTAGTCACCCTCCACGTGCGAAATGTCGACCGCAAGGTCTTGTATACAGCCCATAGAAATAAGACCCCCTCAAAGGCCGTTGCTTGATGGTGGTGAATGACTGAGACATAATATAGATCGCATGTACATACCAGGGATCCATTGCGCCCACTCGATACCGCTGTTAATCGAGGGACAGCCAGGAAGTGGAAGATGAACCGCGTTCGCAATTAGAGCCTGACGGCGCTCGGCGTTGTGTATGAGCACCCAAAGAAATCCCGCGATGGAGATTAGGAACAGTGCTATGTTGATCACCGCTACCTATTCCAGTCCCACATCAATTAGCGTCATCAGTTGTGGCCGGCAAGGATATCTACCTTGCGTGAACATCCGTATAGTGCGCATATTCTCATTTGCATGACAATCTCTATGGCCCAGAGGTTCAGTGCTCCTGCCACACGGGTGGTGGGGTCCATTGCTACACATCTTGCCAAGACATTCAGCGGTACACCAGAGGTCTCTGAACAGGCTTACAGATTATTGCTGGTAATTCCGGGAATAGCGAATACGTGGATTTGCACAACATCAAACATTAGAAGTGCTATTCCATAGTATCGAGTCTACTCGGGGATATGGGAACGAGGTAATTAATATTCTGTGTTCATTTAGAGAACCCGATTGTGACACTGACCCAGAAGAACAGGAGCTTGCCAGAGTTCATTCTATGTGGCTGGATGGACGTTAACCTGAGAGAAATGCATCCAGCTGCTTAAATATCACCCAGATATATCGAATCTGATGTGGTGGGGACTGTTGAGCATGTGGCGACTTAAACGGAACGGTGGAAACGAACTTCATCCTCTACAGTAAGGACTGACATGTTGAGAACAAACCAAATATTTTTATTATTAGCCAAAACATCCCCCGAAATTCTTCTAGAAAACTCACAGTAATCGTGTATGACCCAAACTAATCCTGGTACTACTCATCGATAATTTGTTAGTTTCAACCCATACGAATTGGCGGGGTACCCACTGCAAGCGTAGAGGGGGATAATGTTGCCTTTGTATAACTTGATGAATGCGGCGGGGCTGATATCAGTAGACATAGAATCGGACTAAAAGGAACAGTGGTGAGGAGGCACAATCCAAGGGTATTTGTACATCCCGAAAATAAATCAAGTTGAAACATATCTCGTTTGACTTGGTTCATTTTTCATTGTCCCCTTATATCACAGTCACCGTGCTTCATATTTCTTTTCTGGTGACCACCACCTCATTCGTTTCATGCGGGATGCTATTTTGACAAGCCATGGTATACTATTTTCTCGGCACTTTCGTTTTCTTCCACGGTCGCACTGCACTCAGCTTTTACCTGATCCCGTTCTCACTACACCGGCCAATACGCATCGTGAATCGTGATATTCCAGGGCCAATTCTTCCACTCAGAATGAATCCACCACTCTTCGCTGATCATTCGTGGCTCGCGATATTGATTATATGTTGCTTCATCATTCGTTTATGAACCGTTGACATATACTTGATTTTGTGGGTGGTGATGGGCGCTCTTCTGTCGCCATCGCATGATGCCCCTGGTCCAATGGGTGGCCTGTTGTTCCGTGACCCGGGGTAGAGGGGTCAAGCCCGAAGGGCTAAAAAAAAAAATTTACATATGATACCGATTTTTTGACTTGAATCACAGTGTTGTAACTTTTTCCGTGACATTAGGAACAAACTTGAGCTTGACACGGGCGCTAACCAAAGAAGTGGGGTGTTCTCGTGACTCACAAGTGGTAATGAGATGTAATGGGTGCACAGTGTCATCTCAAGTCCCTCAGATTTCAAGGAACACCTCATATCAAGCAATAGAAACCTTCCGAAAGTTTTGTTTTTATGTAATCACTATTGGAAGTATTTTTTTTTTCTTTCGGAAATTTCCTTTTTCGGTCTGACATATCCATTTTTAGGGGGTAAGGCCCAGCACCTTAAAAAAAATTACCGACCCCTGAAGTGTTCTTCCTCCTCTCCTCACAATACCCAACAATGACCGACGAACCCAACCCCGCCCCCAAGCACCTACATGACAATGCGCGGAAATATCTCTTGGATGGTATCAAGATCGTACGCATTCCTTCATATACATACCATGGATTTTTAGATATTAACTGGGCGTAGAAATTGGCCCATACAACAAACACATAACCTCCGCATCCAATATCGACAAAACCCTTCTCGCCCAGATGGAAAGCGCGAAAGAGGAAAAGCTCAAGAAACTCGACGAACGACTGGCAGAAGCGGAGAAGATTGAAGGCGAGTCCGAGAGTTGAAAGCTCAAGTGAATTACCTGACGGGGATTGGGGATAAGGTATGTTTTCTGTTCCGCCGTGACTTTTCTCGTTTACATGAAATGAACTTAGGAACGATCTTTACAAGCCCAAAGGCTCACAATTGAAAAGACACCCAGGCTCGGGTCACGTATCGACATTACACTGACCATTGTCCGTCTCGGGTTCTTCTCCGACACCAAGATCGTGACAACCAACATGGCCAAGGCAGAGAAGTAGGTCGTTCTCCTTTCCTTCTTATATTCCTGGCCAATTCACCTCTTCACAGACTACTAGACAAAGGAGGCTACCGCGGCTAGGACCACGACAAGCGCGATTTTCAATGCCGATTTCAGATTGAGTCCACTGCAGGCGGTTGAAGGAACTGAGTGAGCTGTCCCTTCCCGGATGTATCAAGCGATTTTTTCTGGGTCAACTGTTCAGCCTTGTCGGTGGAAATTTGTTCAGATGAAGATGCGTCAGAGTCGTGTGGGAGGAGAGGTTGTGCAGAAGCCATGTCAGACATGCCAATTGATGTGGTTGAGGATTGGGTTGGTACAATTTTAAGTACATTGGCAACGGCGTATGTAAACAGGTGCGCTCGTTGCATGGATAAATGGGTGCTGCACCTCAGGCTGTGAGATATCAGGCAGCCTGTCAATCAAATCAAACAACTACCATGGTATCTACTACCCGCATGGCTCTGGGAAAGTCGTATCTGCTCCGAGTCATTGGCGAGTACGGAACGTTTAATGCCGAACACTGCCTCCACGCACTAACATGGCCTGTTCCAAAATGGCTGAGCTCTCCCTTGCTCCCCTCCATCCTTGTTTTTGAGGGCCATTGCTGCGCATGGCAGTACGAGTCTTTTCTCTTCTATCTTTCGCTTCATGAGTTCTTGATCCCCGTGGAGCTTCCCGAGGCGTCAACATGTCAGCCCTAATTAGTAAATTGGTAATAGCTTCCCGTTGATTTCTATTTTAGAACATTATCTTATCTCGTCAATCTCGTCATCACTGCAGTGTAAAACTCCGTATCTTCACCCCTATCACAGATCGAAAATGAGGCATTACAGGCAATCGACATAAATTCCTCCATTAGACGATACGCCAACCGATGATTGATGAGGAAGGTGAAATGGAATATGCTGCAATTGTCCAAAAGCAACCAGACGTTCTTAGAAGTTAGGTTGATCATGTACGTTAGTTTCCAGCTATTTGATTCCCAGACACTTGCCGTGCGGTCTTGCTCGGGATGCAGTGAAATTGACCAACATTTCGAGTCCCCGAGATGTCGAATTCCCTTCGCGAAGGGCGACCATGGATCCAGTGGCTGAACTTCGTACCCCTCGACAAACGCCCATCCCCGCTCTTCGTATTTGGTACGTGCCTCAAAGGCGGACCCCGTCTTTGACAAAGATCAACGAGCGCCGACCTTCAAAGGTAGCTCGGGGGAAAATCGAGTAGGCCTTGTCGTACGTGATCAGGTTCATGATGCAAGCTTAACAATCCAGTTAACTCCTTCATTTCTCACAGGGATTGCACTCACTGGAATCGAATTGAAGCACCATCTCCAGTGGCGACGCGCTTGTAGTTATCAATTGAACCCTCGGGCGGCGGTTGGACTTTATAAAATCCAAAACAAGAATCCCCCTGGGATAGCTTCCGTTAGGGGCGGGTTCGCCTTCGAGAGCCGATGCTCTGTAACCAGACCGCAGTTGGTAGTCGAAATCGATGATCGGCGTAGAGGTTGAGATCGGAGTTGAAGTACTCCGTACGATTGAAGAATTCTAAGGCAGTGGACCGTGAGATGATCATACTAGGTCGTACGCGACTCCAAGAAGCAGATCATCGTCACCAGTGATCTTCTGCAGTTCTCGAAAGCGAACGACTTCATCTGGTGTGAAATATTTGCGTAACGTTGTCTCGATCCGAAACGCCCTTCGATAAAATGATGCCACCGCCTCATGAGTATCTCTGGAAGTTCTGGAATATGCTATAAGGTTGCCCGGGGAGAGAGATCCGAATATCAGGTCGTCCGTGGTGGCGGGTCTGAGAAATTGTGCGTTTTAGTGTATCATTTTGGTACACCTAACGGACGTACAGAATAGAAAGTTTGCTGTCGCCGTTTGGAACCCTGGATATAAAGGTACAGAGGTCAATTGTTTACTGGACAAGTTCTAGCGCCAGAATAACAAAATACACGTACTGCATGGCGGTGGTGTTTCTGGATGGCATGCGTAGACGCAACTGGGCAAATGTGACTCTTTATAATCCTCCGTTCGATCGAAGTTATTTCGGGTATGGGACCATGTACTGTAGTGCTTCGACCGATTGTTCATGTAACAGGTAACGTCTGCAATATCCATTGGCAAATTGAATATTGAGGATGTCGTTTTAGATCCAGCCGGGGTAGCGTGTGTTTGGCCAACACCCATCACGAGAAAAAAAGGAATCAGAAGGATACAGACATAGATTGAGGGTAAAAACGCACCCTTTTTAACCGCTGCAAACCTCGAAGCCGCCTTCGCTCTTTTCCTCTTCAAGACTCCCATAACCGCAACCTTGCCACTCGAGCCCGATTCAGCGCTCAACGACTTTTCTTTCCAGCGACACAGGTGCCCGCTTGATAACCCAATCGGGAGATGAAGCGCGTTCTTCTTTGATCGCCTTTGACGCGTTCGACGCGTGCAAGTTCCTGTAAGTACTTCGTGAATTCACTAAAAATGAAGTACTTTGTTTTGTGTATACACTGACCTCTCGTTCACGTAGAAATTCCTTCAAGCTGGCCATCTCAACCCATGTGGTGTCCACAAATATCGTGAGGTTTTTTCTAATAAAGGAAACAAAGGCAAGTCAAAGAAAAACACAAAAAGGAGCTTATGGTTTCCACGAAACTCCCAACCGCGAAGTCCCCGTATACCTCCCATCCCTACGATAGCCCTAAGCCCTCCCCTCTACAAATCCGGCGCTCACAATCATTTCAGTGGGACTTAGGCGCCCTCAACTGGCCGGCTGTCGAACATTGACCCCAGTTTGATCGCCAACCCTGCCGACTTCAATAGAGCTTGTATGCCGTCGTTTGGCGCAACTGTTCGAACAACCCCTCTCAACTTTGTTTCCTTTCTTACTTCTTCCAACGCAACAACCATCATAAAAAATTGTTGAGCCTAAACCCATCTGGCTACATTTCTACGAACCAATACGACGTACTCGGAGACGTAATCCCACATCAACCCGCCTACCCCGCACGTCACGGTATTTCCAGGACAATAGCAATAGCGTGTACAGTGTACAATTGGATTGCACGGGATTAAAAAAAAACAACTAAATTAAATTATCACAGAGTGGGGGTAAGATAGATACCTAAACGCTGTTGCCTGAAACACAACCTGAACACAATAAACGGCATCAATTTTTGAGGTATGTAAACCAAGGGGTTATCTCGTTCCTGGTTAAGTATTTCGATGTGACGAACCAACTGGTAGCCATAATATTAACATGAGTCAATATGTCAGTAGCTTTCATTCGTTTTTTTGTGCGGCCACGCTGGCAAGGTTATATGCAAGATTAACGAGGCCTTGCAATCACGATAACACCATGAGGGAATTTTACACTCAGCAATCGGCCCTAAGTGCCGAAAACACTTTTTGGTGCAACATATATTCATAGGTTTTTCCCCGACTGTCCCCCACACACCATATTTCCTCCCAGCATTTATTGAGATGCCCAATGCGATTTGTGGGTCTTGAGCCTTTGTTTCCACTTGCAATAAGGTGCCAACGTAGTGATAGACACCAAGGGATGACACCCACGTTTTTAACGACACAGTTGATATGAACGTTTCTTACCACTATTACTTAGCACCCATGGGAAATCTGAGAAGTGCCGAGGCTCAATCAGCGGAGATGGAAAGTGGAGTATCAATTACGATCTTATATGTCCCAGGGTATGGGTATTGGGGGCATGGCTTCGGCTGCTTCGGCGAGATGGGTGAACCCAACCGCTCCTACTAGTACAGTATAGGCTGGATAGCCCAAGGTTCTCCACACGAGTTGGGGACTCATAGACACAGGTCTGGAACCTGTACGTAAACTCTACATAGGCAGATCTGCCTGAATGAGATTAATAATAAAGGGATGACAGCCTTTCGGGGGGAAATCCGTTGTTTCTCATTTTATCCTAATCTGCTCTCATGCGGTAAACAAACACACGTGGGGAGCCGAGGCAGTGCATCACTGCATTCTATAACTGACACAAAAAGGCACCCCACGGCTGCACCCCACCCCACGGCTGCACCCCACGGCTGCACACCCCCCACGGCGGCACCCAACGGCTGCACCCCACCCGACGGCAGCACTCAACGGCAGCACCCCACGGTCGTACCCTCACTAGCACCTCTTCTACTTTCCCAGGCCTGAACAGGGAAAAGAACCCCATGGCCACTCCCGCACACCAAATATCTATATCGATCCCCGAAACTCGACCCTACATCGCCCAGGCCGTCAAGAGCGATCCCTTCGTTTTCAGCGGCTCCCTCGAAACTCAACTTACTCCGGTTGGGTATAACCACTATGACCCTCTCCTCTCGCTTTGACCCTCTGTTCTTTATAGTGTGATACACCCGCTCCTCAAAGTGAAGATGGTGACTTGGATGCAGATATCCAAAAATATAATTCAAGGAATGTAAGCTCTTGTTCGCCTCTTGCATGTCGCACTTACCGAATGCGGTTTCAAGCTGCACATGCTCTCCAATGCTCAGAACATTTCTATTCGAAACACAGCTATACACAACGCCGGGGGTGATATGACAATAATTCACAACCACCACACATACCACGACTCTCAGCCGGTATTTGGTATTCAATTAATGCCACATATCCCGCAATGACTGATGCAGGCTTTCTACATAAGTATCCTTCAAACATTTTATTTCAATGGTCCGATTTATTTTCGGTGACTATCACGTATACCCTCTCATGCGTGTCCAGAATCCTGATATTTGACGTTGATGGGACAGAGTGCCAAATCGCATATGGTAAGTTCTGGAATTCGCTATTTGTGATTGGAACTTGAATCTAGGCTGAGCTATTCCCGGTAGCTTCATGCTGCAGAAATAGTCAAGAGCGTGCTCCCAAATGGTTTCGTAACAAATGTAAGGTGTACTATGTGATTATAATACAAATCCAGTGCTGAATCTCGGGATGTTTCATATAGCCCGAAATAGATTTGGATGTACGTTGTTCATGTTCAATTCTTTATCTCTAGTTACACTTCCCACATCATTCTAATTTCTAGGAGAATGTGGCGGAAGACGCCCTCAAATATGCCTCTGTGTACGGCGTACATTAAGATTGTAAAGGATATATACGAAAATAAAAGACCTTCGTTAACTATCACGGAATTTGGTTAAGATGGACGCCTCACACTGACCGCCTCACACTGACTGCGTGAAACACAACCTGGACAGAGCAAGCGGCGACAATTTTGAGGTATGAAAACCAATGGGCGATCTCCATCTCGACACAACTTGGGTTAATATGAGCCAATGTCGACCAAGGCAGAATTGTTATTGAATTTTTCATTGGTATTCACGGGAAGCAAGAATCCTCAGATCCTCAAAGACACTTTGATAAGGACAATAGCAGATTATAGCGGCATTGGGGTGCAGAAAATGGAGCGCAAAATCCCTATTACGTTGCCATCGGTTTCCATTCCTGTGGACCCCAAATCACATCATCGATCTATCATGATCACCCTGCCAACCCATCAGAGAGATCCGTTTGTGTGCGTGATAAGGAGCCACCCGAAACCGTCCTCATGTCCCAAAAGGGGATTTGGAAACACCCAAGTGACTTGTCACGTGGGTGTGCCTTCTTGCGGACAGCGCCATCGCAACACGTTCCCTATGATTTTAGTATATCTAGATTGTACTCGGCGTCAAGACCTATCCCACAATGTAGTTTATACGCTGAGAAGCCTTGTAATTAAAATTCCCTCAACTGAGACTGTGCATCCCCTTGAGTCATTTCCTGGTCAAAATTCACAAAGATAAAGGTGGACACCAGTGTAGGACATTATTTTACAGCGCATAGGCAAAAATAATCACAGAAATTGGTTCGATTTTGCCCGAGGATGAGGAGACGTGGCAGAGGTTTTATCACACATTGGCCAGCCTCACTTCTTTGCGATTTTCTCCCACTTCCACTTTGTAATTGAAGGGAAGATACATCTCATACAATCTTAGAAAGATTATCCCTACTCAAGGATGGTCAGGGTGCAATCAGGGTGGCGATTTTCTTTGCCTTCTTGAAAGTTGAGGAGGGATAGCACATGCTTTTTGCGAACCAGAAGCTTGGTCATAGAACATAAAATAGGCTGAAAAAGGAATAGCATCATCATGAGGGTTCAGTTCAATGATTGATGCAGATAATTTGGTCACCGTATGCATTCTCTTTACTTTACAAATACAGACAATGGTTTCATGCCCCCCGCCTAGAATCCACTCGAACACTACGTGTATACTCTCCCGCTATTTATACCACAAATCTATCATGTTTTCTCCACTAGATTGAACCACCAATGGATTAGCGAGGGTGATAACAACACAAAGTGTTGATTGAATATTGTCAATAAATGACAAATATGCGAAAGACTTTTACTGTCCGTTTGAAATCTCTTTCAGAAAGAAAACTGTACGGTTCCTATGCCATTTAAATTGAGTCCAGCCGTCAACACTCGTGAGTTCGATGCGTATCGGGGTGGATTTCACCCTTGAATTGCTAGCGAACGCAGTATTCCCTGTCATGACGCTGAAGGAGCGAGGTGTGGATGTGATATCTTTGCGGTGTGGTTGGGATACGAGGAAGGGGAAATGCATAGGGTGGGGCAAGAAGAAATGATAAGAGTATGTGGCGATCCGAGGTACATTCATTGTCAGGAAAATTACGTGCAACACGCTCTACTGCCTAATGAATAGGGTCAGGAAATGGTGTGTGATAGCTTACAAACTCGATATGCAGCTCCCTGTACCATTGAGTCCAGCGGTCAATACATTTAGCAGTTTCCATCATAGATTCGCTGCATATCTGGATGGCTTTCATTCGTAGACAACCGAATCCCTATAATGTCATTGGTGACACGACCCGGAGGTAGCGTGAGTGAATCGTTGCGGTGTAATTAGTTGAGATACAACAACTGAAAACAGGGGCCCAGGTGATGCAAATGTGAGGAAAGGATGTACGGTAGGAACAAGTATGAGATCCATTGGAGGTACATCGGATCCTGGATGCCAGGCGAATTATGTGCGATGCTCGTGCAATCGCTACAATACCTCCCGATTGAAAGCCATGACGGAAAAATTAAGAAATATACGTGCAACTCCCCATGCCATCGAGCCCGGCCGTCAAACTCAGAACTACGGGATTTCTATGAGTTCGCTACTCATTTGGATGGATCTCATCCATAAATTGCAAGCGAACGCAGTAGCATACCCATGAATCACTTTGACGGCGTGAGCTAGTGTGCGTTTGATAAGCAATCGCGCAAAGTTTGGTTGAGATACAATGAAGGAGATTCAGAAGGCGGTGAGATGCACGATATGACGGGTTTGAGAAGATGGGAGCAAGTGAGGGAGCATTGGGGGAGGTACATCCTCCGTTGTTACCGACCTTTGAACTCGGATGATGGGGGTCAAAGGGCTAGAAAGAAGAAGGAAGGAAAGAACCCCCCCCCCCGAAAAGTCCGAACCGGGGTCCTAGACTTCGAAGTATGCATGTAGGGTGGAGGAAGAAGAATGGAATGACAAAGACACATCACGTCGCAATTGACCAAAACAAAGCACGGGGCCTCAAGACGAAAAACGAGAAATGGAGGAACAGTTATCCCCACATTCAGTGTCAACTTGTAAATTGTCGTTAGGAGGGTGCAGGTTTGGGTCGGCTGAGGAATTGAGATAAGTTTGGGAGTTGCAGCACACGACCATGAGAAACTAGCACAACCAACGGAGGTGCTTTCCATGCTTTGGACAAGTCAAAGAACACAAGATCAAGTACCATCCTACGCCGGCAGACCGCGAAGAAGGGGAAAAGGAATGAATGAGGAATGATGGGTTAAAGTAACTGTCTGGAGAGGACTCAAGGGAGGGCTCGGATGATGAGAAAGGAGGGAAAGACAAATAGAATGAGTGTAGAGACCAGGTGCAATGTGCGGTACATGACGAGTACCGACAGTATATATACGGATCAGGTGATGAGGTAAGCTACTCCTAACAGTAACGGAAGCCAAAATACACCAAGCGAAAAAGACAGGAAAGTCTATGGTTTAGAGGCGGGATCTTTGGCATCGATGACGAGCATGTGAAGACCGACAGAGGTAAAGGCAGAGGGACGACAAGGGTTTAACCTCCTGAGGCTATTTAATGAACATGGACCTATTACAACCCAAAAAAAAAAAATCAGCATCCAGCCTCACCGTCAAAACGTTCGAATTCAAAATAGAAAAACCCACCTCCTCCCTCTCTCGTCCGCTCATCCAGGGGGTTCAGTGCCCTGATGGTAAATATCGGTCCACAAATCCCCCAGCTCCGGTTCAAGGCCAGCCTTGGCCTCCTCAACGGCAGCATCGACCTCCGCCTTGGCTTCCTTGTCGAGCCGCTTCAGTTGCTCCGACGCCAACCCCCAGTCTTCAATATACTCCTGTAGCCTACGAATGGGATTTTTGGGTACAGCGCATACGTTGGACTTCTTTGCGGGATCGGTATGTAGTTCCGGGGTCGGATATGCTACATAACTGGGTTAGATATTACAAGGGTGAGGCGGAAGGGAAATGACGTACGAATGACCTCCGTAACACTAAGTGACGAGTTCGGGGAGAAGAGGGCCCTTCTCATCATCGACAGCCCATTTCCTGGCGTATTCGACTGCTTTCCTGGCGGCGGTTGTGTCCATTCTATGAATCTGTGGAATGTCATGCGTTTAGAATTTGTGTGCCGTGTTACGAATGGGTAAGGACAGCGCATACCCAGAGGCCAGGAACTTTGTCCACGCGAGCGTAATAGAGCAGCTGGGGTACCCATACCGTACTTGTTATTCTCGCAGATGAAGATGGTGGGGAGATTCCACAGCTTGGCCTAGAATTCATGAGCAACGGTGACGAAAAGAAATATTGAGAGCGTATACATACCTTGTCAAATGCCTCAAACACGTGATCCTTGTTAATCGCACCACCAACGTACAGCGCGAACGATCCTTCTTGCCCGCGTACTTCTGAGCGAAAATCACACCTGCGCCTACAGGAACCTGAGCTCCGATGATACCGTTGCCATTGAGCTTGTTGAGGATACAGGCTGGAAGAGCCTCTCTATTGACCTTCGGCGATGATGAGGAATAGGTAACAAGTTTGAGCGACGGTTTCGAGGGAGGGAAGAACATCTTGGAGCAGGGAAATATTTTTCTCCGAAAGCAAGATGAAGGGCTTCTTGAATTCGACCCATTGGGCTTTGGCATTGGTGACGAAATAAGGCGAGAAGTAACCGTGGTCGAACCGCATGCCTACGGTAATTTCAATTTCATCCTCGATGGTGCATTCCTGCTTCATGGTGATCACACCCTCCTCTCCGACCTTTTCCGTAGCCAGTGCGATGAGGTTGGTGATGTGGACGTCACCGTTGGTGGAGATGGTGGCGATCTGCACGATTTCGATGGTGGTGGTAATGAATTTAGTGTGGGAAGAGAGGAATTCAAGGACATGGTCGATGGCGGCTTGGAAACCTCAACGAAGATCCATGGGTTGTAGCCGGCAGCGACATTCTTCACACCTTCCGAATAAATGGCACAGGCGAGGATGGTGGTTGTTGTCCCATCACCGACCACTTCATTCGTCTTTTGAGCAACGTCCTGAACAAGGCTAAATATAGTGAGAATGACATGTCTGCACAAAAATGACAGGACATACCAAGCACCAAGGTTCCCGAACTTGTCTTTTAGTGTATTGAAATTTGCAACCGTGACATCATCTACGAGGGAAGTGAGCAAATAAAAAACCTAGAAATAAACACAACGAACCAAGGACTGCTCGAGGATGACATTGAAGCCTAAAAACGCGACACAATCTACCATTCTCGCGCACAGCTGTTCCCCAAGTCACCCTTGGGTACGACTGACTGCATTCGCGAGGACGTTGATACGGCGACGCGCTTGAGGACGTTCGCTCTTGCGCGCCCCGGGTAAGTGCAGACTTGGCCACAGGCGGTATTTATGAGAAATTTGGGAAAGAATGAAAACAATGGGGAGAAAGTCGTGCGAAAGCAATAGGCCTGTGGCTGTGACCCTCGAACTTTCTGAGGGTCACAGCCACAGCGCATGGCGGAATTCTGAGGCTCACAGCCACACAATATGTGATCGAAAAACCCCCCGTTGCTAAATCGCGAGAGTAAAATAGAGAGTATTATAGAGTCAGGGCTTAGAGTCAAACAGGCGCGGGGATACGAGTTCATGTATGCTTCGACAAGTTGACTGGGTAAATATTTCAACATAATATTACAATGGTACGGCAGTACCAAATTGTACATTTAAGCGTCGAGTGGATATCCTCAAGTTCTGGAAGATCAATATGGGCCAGTGGGAATATATAAAGGCAGTATGAAGCACTACGAACACAACTGCAAGCTTTGAAGGTGGGGAAACGCGTCTTCAGCAGGATTTTCAGGGGCTACCGACGCGCTTTGTAGCGTGGAACGTGATCGTTAGTTCAGGGTCGGTTACTATAAATGGGTGTGGCTGTGCTAATCGGTGAAAATATTCGCAAATTTACCAGTCTGTATATCGACAGGTTCATTATCGACACCTTCATACGGTCACCGGTCTAAATGATATGAGCTCCTGCTGCGAAAAGGCATCCATCGGTGAAAACCTATGGCGAGCCGCCAACGTCGATCTAAAGGCCATCGAAATCATAATCTCATCTCATTTCGGAACTTCACATAGTCACCACGTTCGTATGGATGACGGCGCTTTCGCACGCGTGTTTTTGTTCACGTTAGAGAACGGCATGCAAGTTATTGCCCGCATTCTCCTTCCTGTTCGTGAATCGGTGAAGACGGAGGCAGAGGTGGCAGCGATGGAGTTGGTGCGAGGTCACTACCCGCGTTCGTTGTTGTGTTATTGCGACGCTCACT
>Ga0307517_10008896_pt1 | contig 14337 bp, 8 predicted proteins | sample 23_EM_MG_FD_194515 | JGI IMG/M metagenome (GOLD analysis project Ga0307517, IMG submission 194515) | Populus trichocarpa ectomycorrhiza microbial communities from riparian zone in the Pacific Northwest, United States - 23_EM | ecosystem: Host-associated > Plants > Roots > Unclassified | place... | reverse complement strand
ATATTATGTCATAGTTGGTCGTATAGTTTATAAACGAATAAAAAAAAATATTTATCTCATACTGGAAAGAAATATATTTATTTTAACTGTTTATAAGTGTGAGTTTTTATTGTATATTAAATTAAATAAAAGTTAGGGTTAATGTGCTTTTTAAATAAGCTTTCTAATACTATTATATAGATACATATAATATCAAAAAATAATACTTGAAACTTAATATGTCATACACAGAAAATATATATATAAAAAAACAAACGTATTTTCTTTTCTTTGTTTTCTCTTTTTATTTTTTTAGAGATTTAGTTGTATTCTGAAGTATTTTTTTTATTTTTTATTTTTAGTTTTTAAAAGATTTAGAGATTTAATTGTATCTTGAAGGTGTTGTTTGGAGACAAATAAATATTTTAAAAATAATATTTTAACATCTCTAAACCAATTTTTTATTTGTTTTCATTTTAAACAGTTTCCTTAACAATAGGTGCTAGATCCACATTGAAAACTGACTTAGAAAAAGTAAGTTGATTGATGCTCGTAAGATTTGTCTCGAAGGTTTTGAAATTCTACCATTATTAACATTTCACATGCCCTGAATCATTAACTAAGGACAATACTGATACATTTTGGCTCAGCAACTTGAAACAGCTTCAGTGCATATCTATCTGAAGTAATGGTGTAGGTCCTTAGGATCATTTCACTGTTCTTAGGTTTCTAGAAGGCACATATATATACATATCCTTGCTTTTGGAGGGTGATGGTATCTATAATTAATGATCAAGATAAATATAGAGTTCTTCTGGTTCAAGACAGACCTTTGTAAATGTGGAGAAAATTAAACCTCAAAACCTCTGTATGTTTTTATATGTAATCTATTCAATGAAACGACGACCACATTTAGGTGGTCCAACCGCAAAGCAGAGTACATATACTGTTTGAAAATAGATAAAAATCTCTTTCTTTCACCAAAAACCCAGGTTGCCATGTCTGTTGCTTTTCCTCCAAGTTCTTGAATTATATAAGCACTCGTTTATGGTTTACAGGCATTAGGGACGTACCATGTATAAATAAGAAAGATCTGTGTTGTCCCGCAAAGCAGTTACAGTTGATGAAGAAGCAATCCTCGTAGGGTTGTGGTTGTGGGGCTTCTCTAGATAAGGTCATCAGTGCAGAATCCTTATATAAGGCTATGTGCCTCGTGTTTGTGTTCACACCTGAGCTGGAAGAAAAAATGGATAAGTTCAGCATGACATACCTATATTTCGTTTGCTTATTAATTAGCAATAAAAAATGGATAAGTTCAATTTCATCTTTACCACACAAAAAAAAAAGGCATGTTTTGCCATTATTCTCATGCTTCTTCTTCTTCTTTTTTATAGTTCTTACCCCTATAATTTTATATATGTATAATTCTACCCTTTAACTTCATAATTATTTTGAGTGCTTCATATGGATTAATCATTTATTGAATCATTAAAAATTAACACGTGAGATTTTAGAAAAGAGACCTGCAGAAAGCAAAAATAAAAGAAACATGTTTTCTTAAATTATCATAACCTAGCCCATGAAAAAACAATTCAGTTTCCTTCTTTTTTAAAAGATTCTTTTTAGCACTTTTTTATTGTCTTTTTAAAAAAAAATTGAGTGTAGCATTTTTTTTAATAGTTCAATGAATTTTTAATCGCACACATGCATGACATACAAACTGGCGGAGTTCGATGGAAGGACACAATCCTTAATATAATTGTAGTTAAAAAGACAGAATTCATAAATTAAAAAAAATATATATTAAAAAAATCCACATTAAAAAAAAAAAACAGTAACACAACCTGTCATTTACCCTAAAAAAATACGTATGATACCATGTTGTTAGGTCAGTTATAAGAGCTATTGGAGTGGTTCTCATAATCATGCATAGTTATATTAACGAGAATGAAGAAGCCAAGTATGAGTAAATTGTCCAAATTCCTCGAATAAAAGCGTGTCATTATCCAATCAAATATTTATTGTGGTATTCGTATCATCCAACAAAAATATTTCAACATATGTTGTTGTTGTTGTTCCTTTCTGAATATTAAACCAACTTAGTTTTTAATTTTAAAAAATTAAAAATTTTGAATTTTATATTATGGGTATTTGTGTTTAAAGTTATTATATCTCTGATTTTTTAATCAGATAAATGAATATTTTTTGTTTCTTGTGATTAAACTTGATGATTGCTGACCTAATTTCTATATGATGGCGTAGCATATATTTTTTTTTGTTTTAAATCCATTACTAGTTGAATAGTTTATAATGAATTCTAACTAATTATATTAAGTAGCAAGAGTATCTAATTTTCAAACTCATGTTTGATTATTTATTACTTGAAAAATATAAATTTTGATTAAAATAACTCCTCTTACTTGTTTAATTATCATAAATCAATTAGAATATTGTCATTTGTGATTATGATTAATTAATGTATTGATGGTATATTAACTAAAAAGTAAGGATAGATACAAAAATTTATTGTTTTTCATAGTTGATTTATTAGTTATTACAAATTAGATTAGAAAACGTATCTAAATTCAATAATTGATATTTTATTATATTTGAGGAATACTTTTTTAAAATTGACATCAAAACATTTTCTACTGAATTTGCCTCTTATTTTTTAAAATTAATTTCTTTTGTTTTTTTAATTTTCTAAGTTATTTTAGATAGTTTAGAATTGATGTGTGTTTAAATTTAAAGTTTGCAATTTTAATTGGTTTGTTTTAATTTAAACTTAAATAGTTTATCTTAATTAAATAATTAAGCTTTAAGATTTATATCTTTATGAAGATATTTTACTTTCTGTATTACGAATCATTAGAATTTAAATTTGTATCACTTTGATTCTCGTAAACTACAAAACAATTAAATCTTAAATCAACCCCATGATGCAAATTGTACCGATTCCCTGTTCTACTCCAGGGAGCATCAATCGAACTGAATAGTAATTTAGGACTTGAGAACCCAAAGGAGGAACCCTTTGGGCTTATTTTTAAAATGGGCTTTGAGGAACACTATCACGTGAAAGCTCAGCCCATCTGGCCCAGTTCACTTATAATACCCAACAGGAACTAAGTGGGCTTAGCAAATTGGTAAGCTAAGCAAAATTACATTCAAGTCAATCCTTCTCAGCCGAAAGAAAGAAAAGGCATGGTCAAGTCAACCAAAGTTTGAGCACTTGAGGACAAATCTACTGACGTGTTTATTGGGGGTTTGACAGCCGCTTAATAAGAAAATCCGGTTGTACGTGTACCCAGGTCCCCATGACTGCATACCAAGACCAAATGTAACTATTTATTATATTGTTCTTTTCATAAATTATATAAATAGCTAGATAGATAAACACTCGGCAGATCCACCAAGTGTAGTAATATGATTTATATAATGTTAATCATGATTAATATTAGTTTCTCGCTGAGATAGTTGGTAGGGATGATTAAAAAAACTAAAAAATCAATTAAAATAAGAAAATCAAAAAAACATTAACCGAAAAAAACCAAATCAATAAAAAAAACTGAATTAACCGATTAGAAAACATAAAAAAATCTGATTCAGTTCGATTTCGGTTTCAAAAGTCTGAAACCAATTGAACCAAACCGGACCGGTTCAGTTTCAAGTTTCAACCCCAATTCAAACCTAGATATAAAAGTCTTATTTTTTTACTAAAACTCTATTCCCCTAATTTCATTTTCTCCTGCAGCCAACCCTCCCCTCCCTCTTTAGTTTGCTCACCTTCCCCCCACCTGCCCCCTCCCCTCTTCTCCCTGATTTCTTAGTTTTGTGTGGTTAGAGATGGGAAAACCCAAGTATTTTCTCCATCGCTTACTTGCTCGTATTCGTTGAGAAAATCTATCTGGGTTTTAAATGGGTTTCTTGAATTGTTTGTGAATAAATTGAAGAATACTTTCTCCCAAAAATCTGTTTTGGTTTCCACAACTTGGCTTAATGTTGAATTTCTTATTAACTTTGTGTGTCTGAAGGTTGCTGATTCATTGAACTCACAAAAGAGAAACAACTTGGTTTTCGAGCAGGGAAAGCATTTTCTTATTGTCTTTTGTCCTCTTCTATTGGTTTTCTAGCTGAAGTTTCACTTGAAAATTATTCTTTTATATATTATAGTTTGGTAGTAAACTTTTGTTTGAAATTACCTGTAACTATCACTTCCCTGCTAGAAAAATATGTTGTTTTTCTAACAGAACTAGCAACATAATCTTGTTGTGGTCTTGAATTTTGCCTTTTGAATTACTAAAATCCTCCATCAACTTTCTTTTGTAGTTGAAACAAGTCAAGTCGGTTTTGATAAAAAAACAAATTGAATCGAACTGAAATGATTGGTGTGAACCGGTTAGTCGGTTCAATTTGATTTATAATTTAAAAAAATATAAATTTTAATTTAATTAAATATTTTAATTTAAAACTAAACCGAATAAAAAATAATCACTCTTGAAAGGTGTGCGCGTGAGCATTTATTAAACTCTCAGCAGAGCTTAAGTCCCGGGAACAACGGAAAAATAGGAGGGCAGATTTTGTCTGCTTGTCTTATAAATCTGGTCATTCATTAATTTGTAGTAATTTTCATGTTTTAATCAGGTATTAGATGTGCTGATTGAACAATAATTGACTCCCGACATGCTCGGTGAAATTAAGGGCCATTGTCTATCACTGCAGTAAATGGTATAATTACACGAGAAGTAAATACTAAATAGAATAATGACACGAGATCATACAATTTCATGCTTTGCCATAAATCGCTCACAAAGATTGGTTGGCAACATGTTAAATAATAGTGTTGACAACATGATCTGGACGGCTCTTTATGATAAAAATAATAATAATAATAATAATAATTATCGAAAAAGTGTTTGCGTAATAAGAACGTTTTTTCCGCGCGTTGGAACGCAGATGAAACTAGTCCAAGTTAAACACTATACTACTGCATAGAAATGAATAAAAAAAAATCAAAAAAATGATTAAACCGAAAAAATTAGAATAAAAAAATTGAAAAAACCAAACTGTGAAAAAAAACTGATTAAACCAATTAAAATTTTAAAAAACACCGACCGGTTCGGTTTCGGTTTTATAAGCCTGAAACAGAAAAAACCAAACCGAACCCAAACCAAAAAAACCGAGCCAGAACCGAGCCAAATCAGTTTGAACCGGTTTTTGTCCTAAAAAACCAAATCGAAACCGGTCGGTTTGAACCGGTTTTGGTTCAGTTTCAGTTTTTTTTTTTTAAATCGGTTTGGTTACTTTTTTTTTTATAAAAACCGAACCGAACCGAAAATGATCACCCCTATTACTGTGGGTATATATTTTTTTATATAAAAAATAATGTTGATGCAACCGTATTTTAAAAACATAAAAAAATAAACAATTTAAGTTATAGCACTCCACCGGTTTTAATAAATTGATTTTATTTTAATTAAATAATAAAAATTTAACAATTTTAGTAATTGAATATTTAAAAAAAATCACTATAACTTAAAAAAAAAACCCTCATGAATTACATAACATGATTAAAAAGAGATAAAAAATTAGCTTGAGTCAACCTAAGATAACGTAATACACATTTTAAATAAAACCAATTCGAATTAACCCGCAAAACTCGTGGCCAAGGTTATAATTAAGATCAAGATAACACGATAGAAAAAAAAATTAAATAAAACCACAAAGTCATTTAAAAAAAATAACTAATGATGAACAATGAAATTAAAAAAAAATAAGTAAAAAAAAAAGAGACAACATCAACCTGCATTAACTTTTTCAACTCATGATCTGGATTATTAGACCTGAAGCACCATATATGGAAAAACTGTGAAGCCCAATCCTCATCAAATTAAATGTTGAAGGATGAAATCAAGAAAAAATCAACAACACAAAAGGATCTAAAAATAAAAATAAAATAGGAATTAAAAGAATAAGGATGAAAATAAAAATAAAAAATAAATTAGAAGGTCAGATTATTTTTTTTAGGGATTAAAAAGAAAAACAAATCTAACAAAAAGACAAAAAAAACCAAAAGAATAAGGATCAAATTATAAAAAACAATCCATCATAAACTTGGATTGAATGATGAAATTGAAAACATTATAACTTTTATAAAAGAGTCAAGAAAATAAATTAGAAATAAAAAAAGGACCAAATTGAAAAAAAAATATAAATGACAAATTAGAATTGAAGGATTAGATTAAAAACAAAAAAAAAATTAACAAAAAAAATAAGGAAAAACTTAAAAATAAAAAAGGAGCAGCTTTTATTTTTAAGGTAAAGGAGAGAAAATAAGAAGAAAAAAAGTCGACTGGCGACAAACCGCCTTACCACCGTTGACAAAAGTCGTACCAAGAGGAAGAGGATGTGGTAGAGCATCCAATGAAATGATAAAAGAGCATTTTATACCACCAGGAGGCACCACAAGTAACATCTAAAGGGTGCGAACACCACCCACGTGTTGATGCTTGTATCACACTCGCCATAAACTTTGTAGAATTAAATAATATTTAATCGATGTTAAAAGAAACAAATTGCATTCGACCATTCCAATGGTATACTTGTTAATTTACTGTACATGAATAAATAAAAAGACAGGTATGCGCCTCTTCTCGAGTGTTATAATTTTTTAATTTTTGGTGCATTTAAATCATTTTACTATGCTTAAAAAAAATGCAAAATACAATTATATCGCTAGACAATTCTTTAATGACTAATGTGTCATGTGAAAAGATAAAAATAACTCTAGAAAAAAAGCAAGTGGTTTTTTTAGAAAGGCAAAACCATTATTTTACAATTGAAATGAATAGTAAATTGAGTCTTAGTGCACAATGTTTTTACCTTCCCGTGTGTGTGTGTGTGTGTGTGTTGATGTTCTTTATACATACATGACAGACTCAGAACACTTGGACTTAGTAGTCAGCCAAGTCCAAGGTAACGTGCGTCTTGAAGACATGTCAGACCCATGATACTTGTATTTGGCAGTCAGCCAAGTTTAGGGTAATGTGGGTCTGGCAAGTATGTCGAACCCAAAATTCTTGGACTTGACAGTCAGCCAAGTCCAAAATAACATGGGTTTGGCAAGTATGCCGGACCCAAGATACTTGGACTTGACAATCAATCAAGTTCAAAGTAACATGGATATGGCAAACTTACCAGATCCAAAAGAATTTGAACATTACCAAATTCTAAGCTTTATGCATGATCCTAAATAATCCTTTATAATATAAGTGTTAAAGACGTAATAAATCGTCATGTATCTCCTTCTAGAATAATTGTTCATACAAAGGTAATTATTTCCCCATGCTTATAGGTGTATATAAGGTCCTTTAAGGAACATATCATACTTACTATCTCATTAATGATATGTAACAAATATTCGATTCCTATTAATATTGTCGAAATAAAGGATTTTTCAACTCTTTCTTTTTTATAGAAACGACAAGGTTCAAATGGTATAAATACCCCTTAAACCATCCAGGTAAAGTGTTCACAATTTCTTATCTCTTAAGATAAAAATATTTAGATTTCAGAGCATTAAAAAACTTAAAACTCAAGAACAAACATCTTTTGTTCCTGAAATTTAAAAATCTTTTAAGTTATTTAATATATTTCTCAAAAAGATACTGACTTTATCATCAGAAGATCTTTGAGTCATCTCGATTGAGACTATTTTTGCAAGTATTTAAAACTTTTTTGGTAAGCCTGAAGTTCCTTAGATTAAGGAGAAGAAGTCCAAATACATGAACACATTGATTAACTACTATTCTAAACACTAAATAACCTTTTATTTATGTATTTTAGATTTTAAACATCATCAAAAGTAGATGACTTTTTAGCTCTTTTTTTTATGGAAACGACAAGGTTCAGAAGGTATAAATGCTCCTGGATCATCTAGGTAAAGGATTCACAACTTCTTATCTTTTAAGATAAAAATATTTAGATTTCAAAGCATTATCAAACTTAAAGCTCAAGAACAAACAATTTTATTTTTGGAATTTAAAGTTTTTTTAAGTTATTTAATATCTTTTCCATAAAGATATTGAGTTCTCTTGATTTTGACTGTTTTTATATGCATTTAAAACTTCTATTGTAAACATGAAGTTTTTTAGATAAAGAGAAGAAGTCCAATATTTATGTATCTTAAGTTTTGATAGCATATTCATTTGTTGGTGAACGATCTGGACATGCTTTGGTTTGTTAATGTCAACGCGCATATAATTCAAAGACATATTTCTTCTCACGAGGTTTTGAATTCTAACCCCTTTTATTTTTCACTTTAAAAAGTGGAACTCTTTTTATCAAAACTTGAAAATTCTAATTTTAGCTCAATTTCAAAGACTTATTTATTTTTTTTCCAACTTACGAACTTTCTTGCTAATTTAAAAACAGAGTACTAGCCGTACCCATCTTTCGTTTCTTCTCGATTTGCAACTCTGTCAAGAGCAAGTTTACTTCCATATTAGATACTTTTCAATCCTAGACAAGTCCAAGAAATGAGTGAGTGGCCATGATCGAAGCAACCCTCCTTATCGTGTCCAATACCAAATTCCGCAGCACAACAAGTACACAGTTATGACCATTCCAAGTTCTAATGGTTCACACGGCACAATTTCAACTCTCCAAGAGGACCTCGACAATTTAAGAGTCCATGGCCCAGAGAGAGTGAGAGAGAGAGAGACTAGAGAGCATACAGAATAAATACCAGAAACAGAAGATTTTGAAATCCAGTTATATCTGTAACTGGACACCTCTAAGTCGCCAAAAACCCATTTCCTAATACTTCATTTCAAGGTATCCCATTTGTTCAGATTTCATCCTTTTTTTTCACTCTGAACAAATTTCATCGACCATCATGATCAAGAGAATTAGAGGGTTCAGGCTTGGACGCAAGAAACTAGCAAGATTCTTCAAATGGATTGCCCAACGCAGAAGAGAACCAGCTCGTTTGTGCTCCAGGGACCACCCAAGAAGGCCCTGCAATTCCATTTCCAAAATCTTGGACATGGCTCGATATTTTACACGTGGAGCTAAAACTCTCTGTTTTCCAAATTCGGATCCGGGTTATATCAAATTGGGTCATGCGAAACCAATGGAGGTACCCAAAGGACACTTGGCTGTGTACGTGGGCGAATCAGATGGAGACACGAGGAGGGAATTGGTGCCTGTCATTTTCTTCAATCACCCTCTCTTTGCAGAGCTATTACAGAGAACGGAGCGGGTAAACGGGTATAATCATTCGGGTGGGATTACTATACCGTGTGGGTATTCGGAGTTTGAGAAGGTAAAGACGAGGATTGCCGCCTGGGAAAATTGCCATAATAGTATATGGACGAGGCATTATAAGTATTGGTGATATTTAATGTCATTGGTGGGTTTTGAGCTTGCACTAAAAATATTTTTATCATCCTTTAATGAAAATTAAATTCCATTAGTTTTCTGTGAATGGATGAAATAAAATGATTGCTTTTAGTGATTTTTTTTTAAATCCTTCTACTTTCGTTGTTTGTCGAGGTAAATAATTTTTTAGGCTAAACCATCTAATTAAAAAAAAAACTAAAATTGATGGTGAAATTGTTATAGTATTTAAGAGAAAACAGTATGGATTGTAACAATGTTCTATAATGGTTTTTTTTTTTTTGTTATCCTTTGATTTCTTATATTTTGATCCCTTGATTATTATTTTTTTGAATTTGATCCTATCATGTTGTGTTTATTTAGGATTAAACTTGATGGTTTATTTTACTTTTCTAAATATGGAGATTTTGTGATGTTAAGAAAGAATTAGAATGCTCAGTTGATGTTTGGTTTGGCAAAATAAAACTTAATTTTATTGATTTAAAATAATTGAGGCTTTAGGGACCGAGTTTGAATTTGAGACAAATGTTCAACCCCTTAATTTGTTTGCATGGATTGAACTGAGCAAGTAGGGAAAAAAGTTTATCCTTCTTTTTTGTTGTCCTTTGAATTTTTTTCATTACTCCACTTAATTTCTTCTTTTTCAAATTGATTCTTTATCATTAAGTTTATTTGAAAATGGACTTGATGATTTGTTTCAATAGGTTAAATATGTGGCTTTTACGATGTCGAGAAACATTATAGCGCTTGGTTAATGCTAAGTTTAGCAAAAAAAAAATCAGTTTCATTGACTTAAAACCGAAGTTTTTAAAATCGACTCGACGGTTGACCCAGCCCAAGGCTCGGGTCACGGGTTTTGTCCGGGTCACCGTGTTTTGATCGGGTCACCCAGGTCAATCCTAATTTTTTTTATAAATTAAAACAACATTGTCTTGGTTAAAAAAATAGTCAATGGGTTGCAACTGGATTTTTGATCGGGTCTTGCCGGGTCACTCGGGTTTTTAACTTCCCTTATTTTTCTTAAACCCGGCCTGGTTCCAGCCCTGGGCCAGGCCGAGTTTTAAAACTATGTTTAAAACAATTAAGGCTTTAGAGGCCAAATTTGAAAATAAAACAAATGTACAACCTCATTTTTTACAAGATTAGAGACTAAATGTAAAAGAATGAAATTAAAAAAGAAAATAAATGAAAAGAAAAGGAAAAAAAGACCGAGGCAAGTTGAATTAACATTTCATACCTATGACTTAGGTCATGACATTGAGATCACCATCTCGAAAAATTACAAAGCCTCATTCTTAACAAATTCAATGTTAAATGGTGAAATTGAAAAAAAAAAACAAATAAAAAAAGGAATCAAAGAGTAAAAAAGCAATTAAAAGAATAATAATCAAATTTAATATAAAAAATGAAAAACAAAATGATGAGTTATAAAATTGGAAAACAAAATTAATTAAGAGAAGGATATAAAAAATAACCATAAAAATAATGAGGACCAAATTTTATATAAAAATAAAATAGGACCAAATGCTAAAGGTTAAAATTGAAAAATAAATAAATAAAAATAATGAGCAATCAAAAGAATGAGAATTACAATTAAGAGGATAACTTTAAATTTTGATTTGTCCAACATGATTCCCAAGAAGAGAGAAAAGAAAGGGGAGAATTTTAATTCAACTACGACCGAACCACCATGAATAACCATATAGTCTTCGTCCCATAAGATTCATTGCCACTCAATGCTTAAAGTGACATCGTGGTTGGCCATTTTTATTATCAAGAGGCATTGCATGTGCCTTCAGAAGAGTGTGGGGGCCTCCCACATGCCAACTCATGCAACACACACCAATAATATTTCAACTTTTAAATTAAAATAAAATTTTAAAAAAAAACTCCAAGAAACCAGTTAAATGAATTTTGATTTTAATAGCTACTTAGTAATGTTTATTATGCAATAAAAATATGATTTTACCAAGATTTTCCTTGTTAATTTGGTAATGACAATTTTATCCCATGAAAAAGACCATATTAACTTTCAAACCAAGTTTTTTTATTTTATAATAACAAAATAATCTTCTTTAATAAAATATAAATGTATATTTAATGACCTCTTTTAGCTTTTGTTTTAATGAATATATGCACATGAATCTTATTTTATCCGTACAAATATACTGTTATATTTTGAAAAAAAAAAAAGTCACTGTAATCTAAGATTGATTAACTTTTCTTCAATTAATTAACTTTTTTCTTAAACACAAGGATGTAAAAGGGATAAGCGAATAAGTGACTTTTGGGCTGCAAACATCTTCGTCGAAGTGACCTTGAATTAAGCACATCTGGGCTTTGTTAGCAACTCTCGGTTCCCTACTCCTACTCCTTTACACTGAATCTCGGGCTTAGACAAGATCCACTTACAATATTTCTGGAGAAAACCAAATTCATTAGCTCATTGATGTCTTGTAACCTTTTGGTCTCTCATAAAAGGTCACTAGAACTCATCTCCATAGCCAAGTTAGCCCCTTCATTTTTGTTGTTAGGATAAGATTAATCTGGTTTGCAGTTCCTCAGATATCATAGACATACAGGGAACATATCTCGAGTACAGTTCTATGGGAAAACAAGCCACACATGCATAGAAGTTGAAATTTATATTGACAAGTAGTGAGGGCGATAGCCTCTTTTTTTCCTCACAAATATCACCCGCTAAGAACACCTGGGTATAGAAATGCTACTGCTGAGATAAAGCATCTAACAGTATGTACAATAACATATTCAGCATACTGAAAGCTAATTCCAGATTTTCCGGCTATTAAGCACTGTAACCTTGGTTTGAAGGATGCAGTTCCCCAGCATCATGGCCACTACAAGCGGCCACACAAGCTTCCTCCATGGAGGCTAGAGAGACGCCACCATTGCAAATGTTGGCAAATGCTCGCATGTGTTTCATTCCATACTGAGTCAGTGATCCACAATGTGTTTCAAACAATCGAACCTACAATTTTCGAAGTTCACATGTTGCTAGTAATTAATAATAAAATGAATGCGCAGCAAAGGAAAAGAGACTTGAACAAAGCATTAATGCTATGTTACCATTGATTTTAAGCATCTCCAGTCATCTACTAGGGGCGAATCGGGTTCCCTAACAGATTTAAGGATGGCGGAACCTTTTTTAGGTCCAAATAATAGTGTTCCGATCAATTCCATGCTGCTGTCCAAGTGAGTTCTATGCCTCATTGTCTCTTTAATCTGATTGAGGATTTGGGTTTTCTTTTCTGACCCACCTTCAGCTCTTTTGTACTGCACGACCCAAAACAAAATTATGGAGCTGGAGGAAATATAAAATGTCATGCTCAAACCATTTGCTGCACTTACCATTTGCCAGAGGAAAACAAGCTCTGCATCTCTCTGGTTAACAACATCCATACGCGCACCAATGTGGCCATTGTTTGGAGGGAAGTTTACACTAGCTGGATCGAAACCTTGATACAAAAAAAGCTTCTCTCCTTTGAGGCTTTCGTTCCCATATTGCATCACATGGGATCCAGAAGTGAATGCATTGTAATTGGAAGTCCTCTCTTTCACCTGCATAAACAAGAAATCACGCGTTACTTTAGCCCTTTAGCAGTAACAAATTCAAATTAAGCTGTGTAGAAATGCTCATTTAGTGATAATTGTCGGCATTACCGAATGATATTGCTGCTTAATTGTTTCTTTCTTCAGATTGTGTGTTTCACTGCAGGAGAAGGGAGAGTTAATAAAACAGAATAAACGCTGATAAACTATTGATTACCTCAGAAAGGGACCTTTATTAATTGTAAACTACTACCGTGGAAGAAGAATGAACTGGTTGGTTTATGTAAGCGAGGAGCGGGACAGAAGGAGCCAATATTATACACACCTATCTTCCATCCAAGCAACACTGTACAGATCCCCTAAGCAAGTGACATACTCCGAGGGTGGAGATGGATCCATCCCAGGACAATAAGTTCCCCAGCTAATCTCTTCCGCATTTGATGCTGTCGTCACGTAAATGTTTAGGTCCTTAGGCATGATCCCTTCGAAGATGCTCCCACTCTCGCAAGCTTCTATATACATTACCTGTCCGCAACAAAAGCTTGTCAGCAAGCAATTGTTTGTAAGTTGTCTCGGCAGCCTATAGAATCACTAATTATGATGTAAGAATAAATGGTCTCTTTACCATTTCTTTGTAGCTCCCAGATGCATGTTTCTTCTTCAGAACCTCGATGAAATCCATTGCATATAGAAAAGGCATATTTGGCATTCCTGTGTTCACATGGTATGGGCCAGTTATGCATTCTTTCCGAATTAAACCTTGATTAAAACCGAAAAAAAGGAACAAATTTGAAGTGAAGTGGATGATGTTGCTATGGTTGAGCTATCAACTGAAATATTTACGACCAATGTCAAGACTACTGGCATTTTGAAGGCTAGGAAACGAAGCTGAGCATCATGAAAAAGGCGGAAAAATTACACACCAAGAACTCCAGGACCTCCATGATCAGAATAGTACAAGAAGATCCTGTCATTGGGCTTGCTATCCACAACCTTGCCACTTCCACCCTTGACAGCACTCTTGTTACCAAGAAGTACTGCATACAGATTCTCAGTATTAACCTGTTCACCAGTGTAATCCTACCACAAAAGACAACGCATTTCAACAGTTGGTGAAAATTTCACCATTAATAGCCAAAGCATGGATTATAACTTAAATTAGAACAATAATTAATTATCTCAATTTGGTCATAAACCTTTAGCCCAAATCCAATCAGGTGACCGGCTATCAATAATTAAAAAATAATGTGGCCAAAGTGACTAAAACCACCTCACTGTTTATCGATAATTCCTTGATTATATTTTTCTTTTTTCTTCAGAAATCAGAAAACCGTGTTGTTTAGTTCTCTATTGCTGCAACTAGCAGGAGTTGAGAGATTCACATCACACAGG
>Ga0307517_10008895_pt1 | contig 14341 bp, 10 predicted proteins | sample 23_EM_MG_FD_194515 | JGI IMG/M metagenome (GOLD analysis project Ga0307517, IMG submission 194515) | Populus trichocarpa ectomycorrhiza microbial communities from riparian zone in the Pacific Northwest, United States - 23_EM | ecosystem: Host-associated > Plants > Roots > Unclassified | place... | reverse complement strand
AACGAAGTAACGATGTCCAGGATATCCCTTCATGCTTTGAGAAAGCTTCAACAACACCACTTCCTTTGTTTCTTGGGGTAACAGCTCGACGATGACTGGAGCTGGTCTTCCTCAACAGCAACAGAGTTCATATCAACAGCTTCCGGCGCAGATTCCTTACGGATCACCTCAGGGCTATTAGATGAACAATTCAGGATACACTTCCCCAACAATTTTCCTTCGCCATTCCAGATGCAGGGTTATGACAATACCTTCGGATGGCAGTAATTTACCCCACACTTTTCCGGGAGCAGCTATTCCTATCTATCTGGCACCCAGCAACAACCGAACTCTTCTTATAATCCCGTGCAACAGCAACTACAAAACAATGCAGGATATATTGCGCAGTTTGACCCTTACGGAGCGATCGGACAAGGTTGGGAAGGAGGGGCCGGCGGCCCTACCAACGACAACAACAACCACTTCAGTTCGATTGGACCTTCCATGAGCACCGGATCGACCCTATCGTCTGCTTCTTCGACCTCGACTTCGTTTTCTAGTTCATCATTCGGTGTGGGCCCCAAAGGAGACTCTCACCCGAAGGATTACATACGCACAAGTCGAAGCTTGGGATGCTTATGCCTGGAACCAGCTCCTCGACTCGTTCGAGACGCTGAAGAGTGCTAGGGACAGACAGACAGACAGACTGGAATGGGGTATGGTGGTTATTTCGCTCAGCAAATCCAGCAGGAAGCAGCTAGGTGCAACAGGTATTCTCGAGGAAATCAAGATCCATAATTTTCTCAATCTTCGCATTATATGGCTTGACTTTCATCTTGGAAAGCTGAGCATCACACCTGTGAGAGAATTCCTAGAATCTTTGATTCTCCCTCCATCGCTTGAGAAATTACTTTTGTCAGTGGGGATCTCCAGTTCATTGTCGAGAAGGTGGTATACTCAGCACTCTCACAAGATCCCCTTTCTGCTTGTAAATGCTCAATTTACGATACCAATGGTCCTTACTGCAAGCTCGACCACGATACACTGGTCAAGTGCACTCGTGAATCCATTCTGAGAGATGCACTGTCTTCGTGTCTTGCAGCTCACATTCAGTGAACATTACTCGAACCGAGATATGAACAAATCGCCCGAATTTTACCGTTGTTTCCTCCTTGGGTTGTCGTCAATGCAGATGTAGATTTGTGGATTCACCCTCCCATGTGATTGTTGTTTTTTTAATCCCTCAACCGTGCAAATTTAATTGAGCTTTCCAAGTAAGATGAGGCCACTCACTCACCGCACTCGGCAGAGGTGTAAGAGATGGATCATGATGTCGCATGCATTGTCTTTCCTCTCAGGTACAATGGTTTCATCATGAGCTCAATTTACTCAGTAGTCGACCGTCAAATTGCTCTTCGAGTCTCAGTAAAGCTGAACCTCGGCAGAAGGAATATATCCTTGTGATCTAATATACTTGGTATGATAATAAGGATCAGGAGAAACTCCAGGAAATTGCAAAAAAAAACCCCCCGTGTCCGAAGTCTACCAATCATGAATGATGATTGACGCCCATAGAAACAATGAAGTAATAAAAAAAAGGGGGAACTGCCAAAAGTGGAAAAATCCGGTGTGGGATACGTTTTAAACCACGCATTTAATGGCGATGCGGAAAGGACGGTGGAACGCTAGTATGACAACAAATGGGGTTAAGCACATCGAAAAGAGTTGTGTAAGTTGGAAGCGTGCCTTTTAAGGAGACGACATCCTTGGAGGTCCATTGAAATCACCATGAGTGGTCTGGGATTCAGGATCGTACATATCTTCCTTGAGTCCTACCTGGCCTCCACCACCGTGACTGAATTTCACAATGGTCGGTTTAGCATCCAATCCCAATCCGAGTCCGTGCTCAGGACTTTGGAAAGTCTCCATCTACCAAACTTTATCAATCGATGTCAGCGAAACGAAGGCAAGACCCTCACCTGAACGTGGATTCCGTCCTTTGGAACCGAGGTGGTGACATTGGGACGTACCCCACGGAATCCAGAATTGGCCTGAGCCGTCCTGAATAAATACTTTTAGCCTGGATGTAGAACTTTTGTTGACCAGTGTAACATACGGGAACACTTCCGGGCCAGATGAGTAGTTGTTCAGTCTCCTAACGACACGACAAGCAACGATCTACGAGGAAATGATATCAAGACTTTTTGTTCAGAAAACGTTGTCGATGGACTTACCGTTGACAGGATGGTAGCCGGGAGATTGGCAATGACAGACATGATGGGGTTGAGATTGAGCGCGATGAAAGTCTGTTGGCGGGAACTGTGAGTCACATTTATTTCACTCCAAGGACGGAACTCCTCTGACCGTTGCAATCGCATTCGAAAAGAAGCTGAAAAGTAATGGTTTTAAGGACAGAACTTTTAAGACGGAACGAGACAGAACTTACGCAACAAGGAAGAAAATCAACCCATCGTTGAAGATGAGCAGTCTCAGCCTGGAATGATTTCCAGAAGTCGTTTTGAGTAGCTTCACGGACACAAGCGTAATGATAATCAAATCCAAAATCATGGTGTAAATGAACACGGCCATCAGCAGGGGGTTATCGGTGAACGAGATAACGCAGCCTTTGCCGTCAATCCAAACGGCGTTAAGAGTCAGGACTACATTTTACGAGGGTTAGGAAAGTCTGGGAGACACCAGTAAAAAGTTTTTCTTTACCATGCATGATGAGAACGAATTGGCCGATGATGATGAGGATTAGAGGAACGACAATGTACCATTTTCTGTTCCAAACGGCCACCCTAAATACAGATGAGGTTCAGAGCTTGATAACCTATAATGTGTTGAACGTTGCCTTACGCCCTGAGGGACAGGTTGATACTCGCTAACCCGATGGCAGAGGACCCGGTGATCTGGATGTCCAAAATTATAACGAAGTGTTCAAAGATATCGCGTGTACACTCACCGTGTTGAAGATATATAACGCCTTGCAATCGACTGGTCTATCAAAAAGGGTGTCAGAAACAGCGTTGAATCTAGGGTACGCGATCTTACTTCGTCACGTCCAGCCCAATGACACTAAGTGTTCACAAATTAAGTATAGTTTGAGGGAATTGAAAGGACTAAAGACGCACATGCCAATGAGTGCAAAAAGCATAAAATACCGGTTGAGGAAATAAAAAATCTATCAAAGGTCGACGTTGAGCAACCAGCTCCAACGACTGAAAATTTGTGAAGGGACGTACCATAGGCCAACGAAATCGCTTCTTCCCCGAGATGAACATCCAATCAAAGTCGAGCGAGATGAACCATTCCCAACTACGCAAACTATTCAGGCGACGGGGAACCATTGTAGGAACATGCATTCGACTCACACATAGAGACCAAGGAGCGCATGCACGAACCTGTCGAATGCGACTGAGAATGAATGAGCAAACGATCAGTGGAAAGTGCAAGTGTTTCCTTACAGGCATATTTGGTAGTTTCTTCTGGCGATTTCCAGTCAACCATGTCGTCGTGTGGGGCAAGTCTCTCAATTCTTGGGTCACAGTATATACATGGGTCTCCCATCAAATAACCAAGATTTTGCTGATGTGCGGCGAGCGAAGAGGACCCCTGAATAGCCTATTGAATGCCTGATCCGCCAAGTTGATCAGGGCGCCTCTTTCTTCCATTCTGTTATTTTATTTTATTTTATCAATACTTTATTTAGAAACAACGTTTATATAGAATTAATCTTATAACAGTCAAAGGGGTATTAAAATTTCGCAGGAGGATTACTACCATCGAAAGAAACTCGGCTTAGGACATCATAGATGCAACCAACGACCATCACGGAATCCAGATTTTTAATTCAATCGTCTGTCAAGATGAATATCGATGGTCAGACATTTTACCGTGATCTTCAGGGGTGAAAAAAAAACCTATTCATTCTCGGTGCGTAAATTGCCACCCTTGAATAGAGATTTCTAAGCATAACAACTCAAATGACATTGATAGCATCAAACCAGAATTACCAATTCGAGAGTCCCGACCGGCAACTTTCTCCACAATAAAATTGTGGGGGCACTAAGTAAATCGATATACTAAAAGTGAATTTACTGGTTCACTTTATTGACTTTTGCTCTTTCGCAGTAGTATGAATCCACATTGCATCTTTTTTTTTTTTTCCAGAATGGGAACATGATACAGTCAGGTGCGCGTCAAACGGTGCCAAGGAGCCCTAGGGGTGGGAGGGAATGGAGAGCTAAAAAAGGAAAGCGACCCTGTCGCACCAACGACAACATCTCGGCTCAACCTCGACTGAGACCGCTGTTCAAAAAATCTGGAGCACACAGAAGACTGAGTACTGAGCAACTGGGCCCATAACCCTTAGTAGCCCAGCTAATGGAAAGAAACATAGGGATTATGAGGAGTATAAGTTTTAAAAGTGAGCCGACTTTCAAGAATACTTATTTAGAATTGAAAAAAAAAAACTTCGACGTAACCTGAGTCTACTCTGTCCAGATCCTTAAAATAAATGTGTGTGTACCCGGGACGGTCATTCCGACATTATCGTGCCTTTTGTAGCGGATTGGCGCTGGATGGTTTTATCTGATAAGAGGCATCAGCGCTAGCGCCAATCCACTACCGAACAATTGGGTTCAATATTTGAAACTAGTATAATTTTTCCAAAGCCGTTTCGCAAGTCGCCTCATATGTCATCCCCTCGTTCGAGTTCAAAAAGAAAACGCAATCGTCCCCCAATTTCCACAGGTTGTCGAACTCCGAGTTCACCTGACCGTGCTCCGACCTTTACAATTGAGTGGACATTCGGAAGTTTCCCCACCTGTTATCGTGACAACTTACTCCGGTATGTATTACAATTCAATTTATATCATCAAGCCTCAAGGTGATGTGAATTTGCAAACCCTTTGAGGCATTTAAATTTGTCGGCAGATCACATGGACAAGACAGAGGAGTCGAATTGAAATTCAAAAAGAATACAAAAAAAAGAAAGGAAACCGATTTAGTGCGCAACGGTGTGAGAGGGCTTTCCCGCGATATCATCCTCAGGAGATATGTCTTCCACGTACTTTTCGTCCGTTTTCCCAGCCGCCTCCTCCTGTTCGCGGTATTCTCGGCGACGCCTCGCAGTAGCCGACTCTCGTCCAAAGAGTTTCATACGACCCTATGAAAGAAAGAATAAGGATCAGTAACAATTCGAGGGGGGAAAAATGTATATGGCAAATTCACCTCCTTGAACTCCATGATGATCAAGGCTACGATTACAGCGAGCCAGTAAAAGATATAAGCGAGTACAGTTCCAACTGAACGGGGGGATAAGTGCCCCTAAAAGAGACTATTTAGGAAGCCACCTACTGCTGCCATTGTTCGACCAACCAAAGATCGAGCTGAAGACTCCCCAACCAGGAGAATTGGTATTGTCTGGATTGCAACAATTCAGATGCCATACGTTTCCTCGCACATCATAGCTTCCTGGGCCGTCGCCTCCTGCATCATCGATATCAGCGCCAAGGAGAGAGTTAAAGCTGTGGCGTTCGAAGGCGCCGACACATTTGCTGAACAAACCCGCGCCGATGAGGAGCAGGAGGTTTGCCATCACGATGAGGAAGATTCTCAAAGCTGTGGAGGAGGGGGGAAGAATTAGCATCTGGAATTAGCGGCTTCGAGTGGTTGAACTGACTGCTTCGACTAGCGAATTGGTATATGAGGATACCGATGATAAAACCACATATGAGGCCCACGATAGTAGCAATCGGGACAGAGGTAGCAGGTTGACCGATGGCAACGCCGCCGACGAAAACAACTACTTCGAGACCTGTATAAACCCATGATTGGCTAATGTAATGTTAAATTGGAGGTAAAAAAGCCACACCTTCTCGAAGGACGGTCACGAAAGGTAAGATGAAGAGAAACCATTTCCCGGTCTTTGCAGAACGATCCGTGGCTACAACGAAAAGACATGAGCAGAGTTCGTAGAACATGAAACCACATTCTCACCTTTTCCAGCAAAGGCGCGTTCAAGTTTTATACGCCATGTCGTCTTGGCTATAAAGAGGGAAATCTGTAAATTTTCCAATAGCGGAGTTGAAAAACTTGCCTCGATCCATCTTGAGCATGGTAAGGCCGACTCCGAAAATCATAATGGCAGCAATGAGTTGGAAAATTGCTAGTTTAAAGAGATAAATACAAGAAACGGTTCGGTATTGACTGGTTTACCTTCCCAAAGTTCCTCTGACCGGGACCAAAGATTGGAAGCTTTCTTGAACCATATCACGATAAATCTGACAACAAAATAAGCGCATTCTAACTTTGGATGATTCAAAAGTGTTCCCTCACGCAGTGCCGATAGCTAGAGCGGTAATTAAGCCCGCAGCGGCTCCCAAGTAGATCTAAAGTTCGTTGTCAAAAAACACAATAAACGTGAGCGCGACACCTTACCTGGAGTTTCATTTTCTTGAGGAGTCGGGTTCTCTCCGCAGGGTTAGACTCATCCGATTCCTGGTTACTGCTCTCGGTGACAACTGTTGAGGAGACTCGGCTGCTGGCCCTCGTCACGATTTGGTGGGTCAAACCGAGCAAGACAGAGATGATAATCGCTGCCTCCACTGTCTCTCTGAAGACTATGAAGAATATAGGCACAGAAAAGAGATTCTTTGCCATGCTGAGAAGGGGGGAACCAGGAGAACGGAAGGAGGAGTCGTCCCATAATTATGTACTGTGTCAGAACAGGTTTTTTCGGCTGATCGGCGTTATCAGATAACTTTTGGGGTGCAATCTGATAAGACCGAGCCGAAATGGGAATGTCCCCTTGTGACATGTGACATTTGAATGGCGTCTTATCAGATTAGTTTATTGTCGTCCGCATGTACTACCATCAATCTTCCCCCATCTTCTTTACATAAACTAGTAGATGCACAATACCTCCCGTGTCTCCCATAAGTGAACAATGAGGTCGTCCAAACTCAGCCCAGGCGTTGTCCCAATTTTTCTAGCTACTCTGGTCATCCCCGTTCTTGCTGGTGTCCACGAAGTATGGTGGAACATCACCTACGTGCAGAACGTCAACCCAGATGGCCTCTTCCCACGTAGAGTCACCGGGGTCAACAACACCTGGCCGTACGAATAATTTTCGTTCGATTCCGTGTTGTTTTAACCCTTTGTCAGGCCACCCCCGATTGAGGTTCACACGAATGATTCGCTGCTCGTCCATGTTACAAATTCTTTGGACAAGCCCACCACACTCCATCACCATGGAATGTTTTTTAATGCAACTTCCTGGATGGATGGCGCTGAGGGAATTACCCAATGGTCAGAACTTTTTCCAGCTTCTAACAGTGCACGTGCTCATCAAAATTTAGTGGCATTCCGCCAGGCGGGCAGTTCGATTATCATATACCAGTAAATTCGTCGGGTCAATGGGGCACCTATTGGGTCCATGCCCACGCATCTGTAGGTTTTTGTATACTCTGCGGCGGTATTAAACAAATAGTTCTAGGGTCAATATGTTGACGGGCTTCGCGCCCCATTAATACTCCACCCCCAAAAAGAAGTGCACACTTACGACGACGAATTCACAGTCGTTCTCGGAGACTGGTACCACACAGAACACTCCGTTCTTCTCAAGTGGTTTATTTCCGTCGCCAATCCCGGGGGCGGTGAACCCGTTCCAGGTGTGTCCCTTTGCTCCTTCCTTTGAACACGTCCTGATTCCCCCCACACAGAATCTGGCCTCGTCTACTATTCACACAACGGGACGTATCTCCCTGCTGTCTCCGGGACAACCTCTGGTGTGGGTTTCAACGAAAACGCGACTCTACCTTTCCAACCAGGAAAAACCTACCGCCTTCGAATCGTCAACACATCTGGACTGGCCGCATTCTTTTTTTGGATTGATGGTCACGAAATGAGGATCATCGAAGTAGACGGGGTAAGCCTCATTGGGTGTAATAGCAGTTCGTGAATCTGACTTTTTTTTTTCCCAAATAATAGACCGACGTCGAGCCATCCACGATTGATTTACTGAGTCTTACTGTGGCTCAACGGTACTCAGTCCTCGTCACCGCGAGAAATGACACATCTTCAAACTGGGCTATTCACGCGAACATGGACACAGACATGTTCGACAGACTCCCACCTGATCTCAGACCCAGTGCGTAAAATCCATTATGTCTTGAATCTCACCTGTTCAACATTTACTACAGACGTCACATCGTCAATAACCTATAATACTTCCGCACCGCTTCGAGATCTGGGTAATATTTCTACCTACCACGATGTCAACGACACAGGACTCGTCCCCATTCCCGCCATCGCACAACCCGTCGCTACCAAAAACATCAGCCTGGAAGTCTCATTCGACACCATGGACGACGGTACAAACCGGGCGATGTTTAATGGCATAACCTTCAACCCACCTTTAGTGCCATCCGTCTTCTCTCAGTTGACTCTCGGTGACAAAGCAACAGCCGCTTTGGCATATGGTCCATTGAGTTTCGTAATCGAATACGGGGATATTGTAGATATCGTCGTCAAAAATGGAGACGCCGGAAAACATCCCTTGTAAGTTTTTCCCTGGGTTGATGTACTCAGTCACTCACTCGGTTCCTCCCAAGTCACATTCACGGACACAAGTTCATGATCGTTGGTCGTTCTGAAGATTTCACTTCCAGCGACCCCGCGCTTAACCCGCCCATTGTTGAAGGACAGGCAAACCCGATCCGACGCGATACAGTGCAAATCCCTTCGAATCATTCGGCGACTTTACGAATCGTAGCTGACAATCCTGGCGTTTGGCTATTCCACTGTACGTCCTCTCTAAATTTTTGCGAGAGAGATTTTTTTTTACAAATTTCTTTTTCTTTTTGTTTTACCACCAGGCCATATTGAATGGCATCTCCAATCTGGCCTCGCCATGCAGCTCATCGAAGCACCTCTCCAGGCCCAAGCTGCTTCAAAAACGACCTTCCCCTCCGTCCTAAACTCCCACTGTGCGGCACAAAACCTCCCTTACAGCGGAAATGCCGCAGGACATGACAGTACAACCGATTTGACCGGTCTCAAGCTGGGTCCTTACCCCCAAATATTAGGATGGCGACCGAGGGGTATCGTCGCGATGACTGCATGTGTGGCTGCGGCGGTGTTGGGTATGCTGAGTGTGCTGTGGTATACGATCGGCGTTGTTGATGAGAAGGTGGTGGAGAGAGAGATGAGAGAGAGGATGGAGAGGAAGGATAAACGGCAGGTGGAGGGAGGGAGGAAGTTCTTGGGGTTGCGGATGAGAAAGGGCGAATGATTGAATTTTTTCTTTTCTTTTTTTTTTTTTTACACAATGTCCACGATATGATTTTATTTTTACTTACTTTGACATACCTTACTTTTCCATCCCTGATAGCAGTGGACAATTTCCAGATTTTTCGTAAAGCAGAATTTGATTCCGAGTCATGACTGGACTGAACGTGATCGACCATCGAAAGGAAATGGCATTCAAGTTGGGGAAAATAAAACAGAGAGAGACATAAGGAGACCCGGGATTGTCCCGTTGTCGTGACTATGAAAAGAGTGGTAAAGCTGGTCGACGGTCGTCAAAATGTATAGAAAGAACTGTTACCCAGATTTTGTCTGATCGTAATGTTCGTAGTGCTTGAAGGTCAGGTTAGTTAACTAGAAATTAACCAAGACCAGACCGTAACCCTAACTGGTAATAACCAGGCACCAACTAACCAATGCTAACTGCTAACCGCAGTCAGGTTAGCGGTTATGCCTCTCCTCATAATATTTCTAACCGACCAAAAGTTATTACGTTAGTAAGTCGAACGTAACGTTGAACTCTTTACTTACATGGTGAATGGATGGTAGTGCTGCCGCAGAGTGCAGTAAAGTGTTCAAGCTCGCCCTGGCAAGGCATTCTTGGGCTTCGTGCTGACTTTAGCAAGACAAGGGCATTTGGTGCCGACCTTGCCGCCATCAGGCCATCAAAATAATCGGTACCGCGATAACCGACTTACTCAGGCTACAACGGTGTTCAGGCATACACCCCGATAAGCGATACTCTGCAGACCTTGGATTCTGTTAACCATGTCCAGCTCTGAATCAACGAACAAGAAGGAAATAATCGTCCTTGGTGCAGGTGAGTCCCACTCAGGTCTTATATCTTTCTGATCGCCCAATCAACCAATACTAGGCGTCGTGGGCTTGACAACAGCTTTAAAACTCCAGCAATCGGGTAAATATCGTGTGACGATCGTAGCAGAAGTTCTGCCCATCGACCCACTGTCGATTCGTTACACAAGCTTTTGGGCGGTAACCATATATAATATGAACTGTTTCCGGCTCCGATTCACATCTTGTCATCTAGGGAGCTCATCATGTTTATAATCGTTTAAATGAGACAGGGCAACATGGTTAGATGAATCACTATTATATCAGAGGAAGATCTAATTATTCTTATCTTGAAAGGCTATGAAGAGAAAACCTTCGAGATTTTATGGGAAATGTCGGCTTCTGGTAGCGACTCCGAGGAATGTTTTCTCCGTATGCCGCAGACCCAATTCTACTTCGACGAAAGACCAAAAGAAGAACCTCTCGCAAAGATGCCGAATGTGAGTAAATACAGCGTATCGCATGCATCTAACGGTGGCTCATGTTGCTTAACCAACAGTTCCGATATCTCGATCCAGACGAACTGATTCCAAACGCCACATGCGGCATGACCTTTACGACCGTCTCCATCGACCCACCGATATACCTCAACTATCTTTTTACCACATTCCGCAATGAAGGAGGGCGTGTCCTTCGTGGATCAGTCACGCACCTCTACCAGGTATTGGAAGGGGGAGGATCCCTATTCCCTGGTAGCAATAAGTCGGACCCCAAGCCAGATGCTTTAATCGTCTGCACTGGGCTTGGAGCGAGGTTCCTGGGAGGTGTAGAGGACAAGGGTGTATATCCAATAAGGGGACAGACGGTCATTGTGAGGGCGCCGTGGGTGAGGTTTGGAAGGTCGGAAGTGAATTTGGATGGGGGTATGTGGACGTATATCATTCCAAGGCGAAGTGGTGATGTAAGTCCACAAAATTATACACATTCTCAACTAAATGACTCGGAATCCCGTTTGTTTGTAGGTCATCGTAGGCGGGACCCATCTTGTTGATGATTGGTACCCTGAACCGCGACCCGAGACAACTGAAGATATCCTCCTTCGTGGATTCGCACTTTGCCCTGAACTCGCATCCCCAGAAGTGCGGTCCACACGACCCCCAACGATTAATGACGTCCTCCCTCTTGTAGTTGGTGAGGGATGTGGACTACGTCCCGCGAGGGAGGGAGGAGTGAGGGTTGAATTGGAATGGATTGATGGAGCAAAGGTGAAACGAGCAGGGAAAGTGGCGGTTGTGCATAATTACGGGTGAGATAACTGGGCTATTTTTGGTGTAGGTTCTGAGCACGCGTATATTTGAATAGGCATGCAGGTTTTGGATTCCAATCTTCGTGGGGATGCGCGTTGAAGGTACAGGAGATTTTGGACAATGCCTTATTAGGGGCAGAATATAAGAGTTGAATTTGATCACAAGATTTACCAACTATAGAAGAATTGAAACATGCTATCCAACTTGCACCCTGTGTTTGTACTATGTAGTAAATTTTTTTAAAAAAGTCCTCCATTCACGAGTCGACGTCATTTCCAGCGTTACCAACCGTACATCCAAATTCATGACCGGAACCCTATTGGGTGACTGCCTCCGAACGAAATGCAGAAGCATTTCCAGAGAAGAATTGAATGTGCCATAATGCAATATTGGGTATACTCAGTCACGGAAGAGTTTCGAAAGCTTCTCCATCATCCTGCTTTTCCAAATCCAGCCTTCCAACACCACCCTGAATACTACTGTATGAATGTCGTCTCGCACCAGTACCCGTGGACGTCGTCGTCGACCTTTTGAAGGTGATATCCAACACATGACGGCTGTTCGCCTTTGGCTCCGATAAAGGTAAAACCGGGGTCCTTGCCCTAGATCTGGCAGCGAGTCCGATACCCATCAAATCCTTAGTATTGAAGGCAGAAGAAGTGATCGTATGGTCCGTGTAGACTTTGAAACGGATGTTGCGGTAAATGTGCGCTGCCACTATGTTTATTAGCGTGAAGAGGGGGATGCCGACGGTGCAGGAGGAGAACCAGGGAAGGTCGAGGTAGTAGAGGATAACAACAATGATGTTAAGAAGGAGGATGGAACTAGAGAGAAGCATGGTTAGTTAATGCAATAAGATGAAGACAGGTGTGTGATTCACAGATAATACAATTGCCCGTCTCGCAGCACGGACCTAGAGAATGCGGGGAGAAATTGACCAAAAATTAAAACTCTCAAACTGTTCTTGAGGGTCAAACCCCGGTAAGAGTTGGATACAAATGCCAAAGAGGTCGCTAAGAAGATAATTGTATCGTGCACGAGAGAGGGAAAATTTACCATGGCATAGGCAAGCTCCGACCTTTTTTCGATACAATACCCTTGTACAGGCATCGTATAAGCCGAAACGCCAAATGGCATGGCGATTGAGCAGCCAAGGAGTCCTAACCAGAGACCGTAGAAAAACACAACAGCATACTTGCGGGAGTGGTAGAGGGCGCAGGCACGGAAGACGAACAGCAGGAGGGTAGAAGGGTTTGCGACTGCGTAAAGGAAGCTAACTTTCTGAACGATCGAGCAGTCGCCGATGGGGGCCGCTGAGTGGATAGGAATGAGCTTTCCTGGAAGAGCTGGGAGAGACTGTACAAACGTACTTGATACAACGACGATGCCGAGAAGGTACGCGAGAGATGATATCCTGCGTTCTAGTTAGGCTTCGATCGATTGAGGGTTGGGGAGAGGGAAGTCACCTTGATATACAATAGACAATAAAGGGGAGATTGAGTCTGTGTTTCGTGGCGAGTTTAAAATCCTGCGGAAGATGGATAATGATATCCCATATCAAGGCCTAGGAATAACCAAGATTTTATAAACGTTTCATATCCAAAATTTCCGACCTAACTCACACCCAAAGACCCAACGGCGGCATAATTTTGTGTTGTAACTTTTAGAGCAACAGTTTCCTGTAGGAATGCCATGGGCGTATATGGGTTAGGAAGCTGGAACATCATAGTGGCTGACGACATTGTTCTGAGTCGAAAAGAAACGCTTCCAGAACCGCTTGGTATAACCTGGGGGGATGTGAACGGGGGGAAAGAACCACCACTTGTGCATGTGCATGATATTTTATTGGTCCGCATGAAATGCGACAAAGTCACATTGACAGGACCCGTGTAATCCGTGTTTAGTCTGCTCTGTCCCGTTACGGTAGCCATGTGAACAAATATTTTTCACAATCGCAGGCACTAAGTACAAACCGTAAGAGACCGTAAGCCTGAGTGGGGGAAAAATTAAAGGAGAAAGGAACAAACACGAAACGTCGGTTATGTTCGGATGTGTGCACACCGAGCACCCAAAAGGGAAGTCACTAACGTTTCTAATATTCAGGAATGATATTGTAGCACTGCGAATAGACCAGGGTTCAGGTTCGTCGTAGCAATGTTTGAAGGAGACATTCTCCAGATGAGAGGGTGTCATGTCGAAATATCACCCTCTTGTCGAGAATCAGGAAGACCTATGGTACTGCTAGGTATCCAGCTGTTTCGGTAAGGGACAAGCAATTAGGACGGTACTGCTCCAACTTGAAGGAAAGCATCCGGGCCGTGACTTTGTTCCTAGTCATGGCGGACTACGAAAGATCGGAACAAGGTCTTGTGCAGTGCTGATGTGTTCGTTTCGATCGTAGTGTTAACGTTAGAAGTACTAGGCGCCCGGTTGAATCATGATACCCGGTAACTAACCCTTTCAGTATTTCATTTGTTAATCGTCATTTGTTAAAAATAACCTAAGGAAGCGGTGTTGGAAGCAGTGAGTCCTTCAATTCCGAAGAAGAAGAAAACTTAAATGCTTTCCACCTGCAACGATATTGGATCTCTAATACGAATTTGTCAACAGTCCCGGGCTGTCTCCTAACCTCCTATGGTTGGGGTGATTTCTCGATGATCAGTGATTGATATTGCAATTGGTCATGAAGTCGAGACGTATAAGCATTCATGATCATCATTTCATCACTCATCAGATAACGCATATATGTTGAATGCAATAATGTTCTCTCTTTACTCCCCCTTCTGACTTGTAGGCAATAGCTCTGGCAAGCGATTCGGGTGCCTGCCAACATGTCCTCGGTCACTATGAACACCACGTTACCCCGGAATTTCCAGACTCCCGTTGCATATCTACCAGAAGATGGTGCTCGATTGTATTTGATTCAAACATATGTTGCCATTGGGTCACTA
>Ga0307517_10008894_pt1 | contig 14341 bp, 9 predicted proteins | sample 23_EM_MG_FD_194515 | JGI IMG/M metagenome (GOLD analysis project Ga0307517, IMG submission 194515) | Populus trichocarpa ectomycorrhiza microbial communities from riparian zone in the Pacific Northwest, United States - 23_EM | ecosystem: Host-associated > Plants > Roots > Unclassified | place... | reverse complement strand
GGTTTTTTTTTTCAATTTCATAATTATTCATTGGGTTGTTTGGGAATTAGACGTCTTGGTTTTTTCAATGTTGTGATTTCAGTCTCATGACTCGAGTCATAAGTTTAAAAAGTTAACTCAGGTTGACATTGATTTTTTTTTTTACGCTGATTTTGTTTTTGAAATCCGATCTCATTACTCCTTTTTTTTCAAAAAAAAAAATTAGGCATCGTAATTTTCTCTAATTTAATTTCTATGGGGTTATCCTGATAACATAACTTTAATTACATGTTTGGTATGTCAGCTTGAGTTGACTCGAGTTTTTTTTTTGGAGTCGTTTCTTTTTAAATTTTTTTTTTTTTTATTTTGACCTTCAATATTTGATTGGTTTTACAGTTGAGTTTCGTTGTTTTTCTTATTTTTTCTTCTATTAAGTTATCTCATTCACATTGTTTAGGTTGTAACTTGTAAGGTGTGGTAGGCTTATCCAAGTTTGCTGGGTTTTTTTTATCCTTTTTGTTAATGAATTTTGTTTTTATTTTCATCATTATACATTGAATTTGTTGGAGATTGTGCTTTGTTATTTTTTTTATTTGCTTTTTATTGAATTATCCCAACTTCCTGACCTAGGTTGAGGATTTAACATGCTAACTTGGATTGTCTCGAGTCATTTTTTTTTTTTCATTTTCTTCCTTCTATGTTGGGTTGGCTAGGAACTCAGCTCTATAGTTTTTTTTCTTTTGGAAAATATTCTTTTTTGTTCATGCTATATATCATGATAACTTTTTTGTTGTTGTTTAATTCAATCCATTTACTGTTGTTTTTTTTATCATCTAATTAAATAATATTAGCTCAATAAACTTAATGGAGTTTATAACCTAAGTCGTGATTTTTTTTTACTTTTTTTTAATATATTTACTGTGCTTCAAAATCTTGCTGATTGCCTTGTTTCATTGCAATCAATCATATAGTATATGGCAAAATTAACTTAATTAACAATATAATGGCTAAATTGACATATTGGATATATATAATATAAGGCTAACTTGCATAAAAAAAAAACCTTGTTGGTTTTCTTTTTCATTCCATGTAAGGGGTATTCTTGACTAACGTGCGTGTTGACCATGAATTAGTCTTTTTATCCATATAGAGATAGTGCATTTGGAGAAATTTCATAAATTCTCAGAGGCACTAACTTCAATACTTGAACTGAAAAGGCCAATAAAGGTAGTGTATTTCGTTAACCAATAAATATGAATAATGTAAATAAATTACAATTTGAAATAAATTCTCATAGACATTAACTTCAGCACTTCACTTTTTATTTAAATAAATAACAATTTGAACAACATTCATTGATCAATAAATATGAATGTAAGAATTCAATTGAGAAAAATCTGAAATATTAGAAACTTAATTGGAAAAAAAGTTATTTAGAGAATCAAATGAATAATCTTCATACATTAAAAAGATTTTTTTAAGGTTTGCTATTAAAATAATAATGCTGAAAAAATCAGGTCGAGTTTATAATTTATGTTCTTAATCTTAAAACTTGTAATAGAATATTATTATATTGTGTTTAATTTTATAATTTAATTACATTAACTGAAGATGATTAGTTGTAATTATATATAGGATGAATAAAGATAACGGAGAATATCCAAATAAGAAAGTATTTATCAGTTGTAATTACTTTGAGTTCGTGAGATTAGTCGAAATGTGCGCAAACTAATTTAGATATCCATGATAATAATAAAAAAAAATTGTAATTTCTTCGAAGCAATAAGATAAACCAAAATATTCAAATTAGAGAGTGTTTATTATTGTGGTTTGCCGTGTTTTTAATTATTATTATTATTTTTTTATTATTATAATATATTATATTAAAAATAAATTTTAATAAAATATATTATTTTAATTTATTTATAAATAAAAAATACTTTTAAAATTAACTATTATTTGGATACCAAAAACAACCACCAAGTATAAACCGCCACCTAGTTAACTTTTTCCGCGTACACGTACATTCTAGAGTGAGACACCCACACACACTCTCTCTCTCTCTAGAAAAAGGAAAGAAAAGAAAGAAAATGGGAAAATAATAAATTTAGTACCAAAAACATTGAGGTAAAATAACAACAAGAATCTCAGCTACTTTTTGTTTATGGAATATATCTACTTATATAGAGCTTTCTCTTTCTTTATTTTTCATTTCTTTGACATCTAGCATAGCATAAGAGCACTTCTCTTTCTTTTCATCTCTCTTGGTGAGAACTGAAAGAAGATTTTTCTTAGTGAGTTTGTGATGATCAGTTTTTAAAGTTTAGGTGTTTTATTTCTCTCTTGGATTTAATGTTATCTTGATGCTAATATTTACAACTATATCGATTGTTATGGTTTTATGTCAGTGATTTTGTGTTACTTTTTCTGATTTGCTAATTTAATGTTAGTAGAAGTCTGCATGTTGTTTAGAATTGAAGTGCAAAAACTAATGATAAAAAAGATGTGGACATGTGGGATTTTCTTGAATCGCTGATTTAGTTGTGATTTTGTGCTACTTTTTCAGCTGCTTTGATTGGATAAAGAAAAATTGAAGTATATTACCGCTCATGCTTTTGAAAGTTTTTATGGACAATTGGGTTTTCTTTTTCAAGGTTTAATATTGACATTTGAAAAAAAAAATTAATTCTTTTTTGGTAGAGAACAATAATTTTTTGAAAAATTGATCAGTCATAAGTTTGTGAGTTTTTTGACCTAATATGTTTTGTCTTTCATACTTGTAGGGTTTTTTTGGGTGTCTTTTGATGTTGTAATGGTTGACCTTTAAACTGATTTTTTTTTATGGTGATTATTGTTATTATCTAATTGGGATTTTCTTGAATGGCTCTTATGGTATTCCTTTGGTTTAAGCTAAGTCTACTTGAGAATGTGCTTTATGTTCATTGTTTATTAGAAGCTATTGTGCCTAGTATTAAATGGAGTTTTGGTTGTAGGGTTTTGTGGAGAGTAAAGGGAGTGCTACTGTGATGGGGAAGGGTTCAAAGATCAATTGCAAGTCAGCATCTCATAAGCTTTTCAAGGACAAGGCAAAGAACCGTGTTGATGATCTTCAAGGGATGTTCTTGGATCTGCAGTTTGCTAGGAAAGAAAGCCGCACGGTTGATGTGGCTGTCCTCGAAGAGCAAGTTCATCAGATGCTTCGTGAATGGAAATCCGAGCTCAATGAGCCCTCTCCAGCATCTTCTTTGCAACAAGTTAGGATTGAAATTTTTATCCCGTTTTGAGTACATGTATATCTTTACATACCATGTATGTTTTTGAGAACTTGACATATATCAATACATGTAATGAGAATGCATAATACTTTGTTTGTAATGGGTGATTATCATAATTGTGAATTGCAATTTTTGTGGGATTATAGGGTGGTAGTCTTGGGTCATTCTCGACAGACATATGTAGGCTGCTGCAGCTCTGTGAGGAGGAAGATGATGCCACTAGTGCACTAGCAGCACCAAAGCTGGAACCTAATGATCAGAGCATGCAAGGTGGAGATAATGTGGTCTTTCAAGAGGTAGGGTTTTTTATTTATTATTATTATTTTGTGATTTTTATGTTGGCTTTGCTAACAAAAACTAGTTTTGAATTCTAGAATATGATTGCTGTTTGTTGTCACATGTTAATTGGAATAAGGACGTGCTAGAGACTCTCTTCTCTCTTTTATTGCATACAGTTGTTTGCATATATCTCTTCCATATTTGCAGCTTTGGTTTGTGTTCCATGGTTGTCAAGCAAATCACTAAACATGGTTGAAAGCCAGACTCGAGTGTGTGAGCAGCTTAATTGGGAATATGCAGAATTAAGATTTGACTCTTGCTTGTTAGGATGGATTTCATGGCAATTTCTGTTCAGTTATGTTATTAAGTTGCCACTCTTGTGGTGGAAGGCTTGATTTAGTAATGAACTTAATTTTATAGCTTGATTCCAAAAATATCATATCCGATCCAGATTTTGGGTTTTACGTAGAATTGGTCATTGCATGGTAGGATTCATGCAATGTTCACGTCATCTTTTTAACAGAGGATTTTGTTTTTCATATTTACCTGCATGTCCACCATGCCTACCACTAAATGATAAAAGGAAGAATAATTATAAGATTTACACTCTAGGGCTGGAATTCAATAGAATAGTATGGTCGAGAGTGGAGAATATTGTTGTTGGTGCTCTGCTTATTGTTTTGTGGTTACTGAGTCAAAGCTTGCCCATGCTGACAATGTTCAACACTTGAAATCTAAACAGAGTGCAAGTTAAAACAACAAATTGTTTAGGAAAGTGTTTAATGGGTGTTGGCGCTGGACAAGGTTGGGAGATGCAATAATGCTCCGTTATAGGTCATAATGCAAAATTTGGTTATTACTGGCTCCACTTGGGATATTGATGACGGCAGTTAATATCGTTCTAAATTCTTGGGTGTTGAATATTTGTGGTTCTTGCTGTCTTATTCTTTCTGCATTTCATCTCAATTTTTAGTCTGAGTCTACCAGATGCTTCTTCTCTCTGAATTAAACACATTTGTGCTATGTTCTTGAAATAAATCGTCATTTCAAGTAACTGCTCTATAGTTTATAAGTTGAAACCTTAGGACATTTATTATCTCAGCATTAAGTTGATATATTTCTGGTGTATTCAGATTATAAAATCCCTTTGCTTCTGTACATCCGTGCAGTTGTCTTGCTTAAGAGTAAACAAACATGAAAAGATGTAAAAACTGTGGTTTTTCTGTCAACTTATCCTCTTTGCTTGGTGACTGCATGGTGATTTAGTTCTTAATTGTTTGTAGTCCTTGTGTCTATTTGTGTTTGAGACTTGAAATACTTTTACTAGGAGCTTAAAATGGCTAAGTTTTATCTTATTGTTTGATAATGTTGCATGTTTAATAGCTTTATTTTCATAATTTCTTTCACTTTGATGTGTGGCTAAAACTGAAAGGATGCTTTGGTTACTTTGTTTCAGGAATATGCTGTGAATCATGGTCAGCAAGAGCATGCCTTTCCATTTGTTGATCAATGCAAAGACTCCCCTTCGGGAGTTCGTAGCCTGGCGATTAATAACATAGAAGGGGCTGCTCAGTTGGATTACCATCAGTTTGATTTGCCTCAGAGTTTTGAGCAAAACTTCTACACTAGTTTTAATGGCACAGATTTGGGTGAAGAGGATGGTATGCATCATGTTTCTAGCTATCTGCCAAGCATGTGTCCTCCGCCCTCTGCATTCTTGGGCCCAAAATGTGCCCTTTGGGATTGTCCAAGGCCTGCTCAAGGAGGGTTGGAATGGTGTCAGGACTATTGTAGCAGCTTTCATCATTCTCTAGCATTGAATGAAGGGCCACCTGGAATGAGCCCTGTTCTCAGACCTGGTGGAATTGGCCTGAAAGATGGTCTTCTATTTGCTGCCCTTAGTGCAAAGGCTGAAGGAAAAGATGTTGGTATCCCGGAATGTGAGGGAGCTGCAACTGCAAAGTCCCCATGGAATGCACCTGGTATGTTAATATGTGTTGCTTTATATCTTTGGCAAGCAGTAGCTATTTATTATGTCTATTTGAAGCAGAGCATATCTTCTAATCACTCAGAATATCCTTTGCAATTTTTTGCATATTCAATTAATTTTCTTCTGATATCACAGAGCTCTTTGATCTTTCTGTCCTTGAGGGTGAAACATTAAGGGAATGGCTCTTTTTTGATAAGCCTCGCAGAGCATTTGAAAGTGGGAACAGAAAGCAAAGGTCATTGCCTGATTACACTGGCCGTGGTTGGCATGAATCAAGGAAGCAAGTTATGAATGAATTTGGAGGGTTGAAGAGATCATATTACATGGATCCACAACCACTGAACAATTTTGAGTGGCATCTGTACGAATATGAAATCAATAAGTGTGATGCTTGTGCTTTATATAGATTGGAATTGAAGGCTGTTGATGGAAAGAAGACTGCCAAGGGGAAAATAGCAAATGAATCAGTTGCTGATCTGCAGAAGCAGATGGGAAGACTCACCGCCGAGTTCCCCCCTGACAACAAGCGTGCTGTTAAAGGAAGGACTAAAGTGAATGCCAAGGTCGGTGTTGGAAATGTTTATTCAGGCTCAACTCAGGTAGCACCAACCAATGAAGCATATGACTATGGGCCAGGTCCACATTATGATGATTATCTCGTTGAGAATCTAGAAGGCTACTATCTGACACAGTACAAGAAACCGTGATTGATGAGGAACAAGCACCATTTATCTTCTAGTTGCATTAGCTTAGGAATTTCGTCGTAGATTTTCATCCTAATAACATGAGTTGAAGCTCATTTTTCGACACAGAATTGTGCATAGTTCATTTCCACATGAGAGTTGCTTCCTGCACTGCTGTTGTGGAAGCTGGAGCATATTCTAACTTATGGAAGGTGAAACAAAATGGCTTTTTTCCCCCAGAACATTTCTATACAACTGATATGGTATGCTGATTCACTCTGGAGAGCAGAAGACCACTAGAATAGCAAGCGGTGGATGAAAACAATTGCTAATATGCTTTACAGACATTTTTTGGGGTTTTCAAGTCTTTATGTAACTATTTGCTGCTGGTATCTTGCTGTTGGAAAATATGTTTTTATTAAGACTGTCCTGTCCTCGAGGACCTCGACTATATGATATTTGTCTCTTTCGGGAATTTGTAAATATTATTTGAATACTACAAGCCTTGTTTGCAATTTCCTTTTTCCCAATGTGTTATTCATCCTCTGACAACCTAGTATGATAAGATATAATAGTGAATTTTCTGGAAGTATTCCAAGTCATTGTTCTTCGCATGGTGCAAATTGGTACAAGGTCTTCATGTGAAGAAATGATTTCGAGCACAATCATATCTTTTACATCGATCTATACATCATCCATGGAAATTCACTTTTTTACTTGTGAATGGTTAGGTCTGAGTAGTTGTTTCTAAAGATAGAATAAATTTGTCGGATTTATAGCAGTAATAAGTTTCTCACATTGTGATTAACCTGATGAAATTATATGTACATGCCAGGATGTCTTTGCTATTGGAAAGCATTTGTGGAGTTCATATATATATATATATATATATATATACACACACACACACTATTTTTTAATATTATTTTTAAAAAAATTATAATCATAAAAGTTACCATAATATCAAATACATACTTAAAAATAAAAGTAAAAAATCTAAATTTCTATACAATATTTGCATGGATTTCTTCTTATTGTTACTATCATGCACAAATTCTATGATAACATTTAGTTACTGTCTTGGAACAAAAAAGATAAAGCAATAAAAACAAGACAACAAAAAAATACAATGGAGATAAAATTGTATTTGGTAATAATGTATGAGACAGAGTGATTATCTCTGTATCATGTTTAGTTATGATGAATAATACATGATAAATTATAAAAAAAATTTATTTTATTTTTAATATTTATTATTGTCAAATTTACATATTTTTTTAAAAAATAATTAGATTTTTTTTCACTTTAGTTTATATCGAGTGTTGAAGTTAATAATATTATAATAATCCTAGTTATAAAACCCGGACTTGCCCGACAAGTTCATTTAGGGCCTAGACTAGTCTAAATTTAAAAACATTAGAAGAAGGATTGATATGACCTGACCTGATAAAAAACTTAAATTGACCCCAGATAAAACACAGTTTGACCCAAGATAAAAGAAAAGGGGGGGGGTCAAAAACTCATTGATTTTTTTTCTAAATTTGTTTTTGGCCAAATAAGGTTGCTTTGATTTTTTTTTTATATAAATAATTCAGTGAACTCAGGTTGATTTTCTCGACCAGTGACCTAGGTTTTGTTCCTGGTCAGCTCTTGAATTAGGTTTTAAAACTATAATAATAACTATTTTTATCCATACGTTGACCCTCTCAACTCGTTACCTAGACTTTTTTTCCTAATAGACTCTCGAGTTGGGTTTTAAAACTATAATAATAATAATTATTATTTTTATCCATACGTTGACCCGGATTGACCCTCCTGAACCATGACCCGGGCCTTGTATAGGGTTGACTCCTAAATTAAGTTTTAAAACTATGATAATATTTTTTTTTTATTTTTATATTGACTCAGGTCAATCCAAATTTACCCTTCTGATTTGTGACCTGAGCCTTGCACTGAATCAACCTCCAAGTTGTGTTTTAAAATTATAATAATAATTATTTTTATCCTTATTTATTTTAATTGGATAATTTTAAAATTTAGAGGTTTTTACAAAAACATTTTAGAAATAGAAAACAATAAATATTATCTATTTATTCTTTCTATACTTTCTATTTTAAAAGTGTATAAATTTACTCAAATACATTTATTTTTATATAAATCTTTTCAATTAAATATATTTTATCTCTACGGTTTCTTTTATTTTAGTACAGTATCTATCTATCTTTATATCCCTTTTATCTCAGGAACCAAACATTACAGCATTATTGGAATTTCATAACAGGTAAATAATGAGATAACACTGAACGGTGCCGGTTGATCATATTGTCAATCTTATATTGGCATCTGATTGTTTATTATATTGCAATGCTAAACTGAATAATATGGATCTCCGTCTACAATGGCCTCATTTCCATGCGCCCAATTATTGTCAAACTTCCATACAGACACTCTCTAGCAAGCTATTTATGGCTTCCCTGCAAATAAGATTACTAACTTCGATGCCTATACCCCAGCCCAGAGGGGGTATAGGAATGGTTACTGAAAATTGGACTTCCATGTCTACTGGTTCAGTTAAAGCTGTAAAACAAAAGAGAAAAGGAACTGAATTAGATTCTGTATATTTGTTAAAATCTCATTTCCGAATGCAAATTATTGTTTTAACATTGTGAAAATTGGGCCAGCGAACAGGAAGTACCATCTATCTCTATCTGGTTGCTATTAGAATTAGACAGTGTGGGATTGATTGTTGCATTGTTGTTTGGTTTATCATATTTGTTTTTTAGTTCTACCTTTATTTTTAATCCTTTTTCATCAAGTTATTTCTCTAGTCAATGTCTGATTTTGAGTCCGTCACCCATTGAATGCTTTTTATTTTTTATTTTTCGAATAGCTTGGTTAGGCTTCGTATTAATGGGTTCTTAATTTATATAGGACACATGTTTTTAAAGCCTCTTAAACTTAAAAAGCCTAATCAATCGATCATCTTCTTCCTTTTGTTGCATTCCTTGTACGTGTCCTCTCTCTTTTTTTTTCCAAAAAATCTATCTCTGATGAAAATCATCCGAAGCCAATGAAGAAGCAAAGGCAACGAGAACTTGTGTATTTTATAAAGAGAGCAGGAAAACCTTTACAATCGGTTGCTGAATCTTTAAATGAAGAACTGTTGATTTTAAATGATTCATACGACATACTTGGAGTGTCTGAATTAGGACAGAAGTTAAGCTAATGGAAAGATTTTTCCTGGTGGCAAGTTTTTTTTATCAGCATTGTTGTGCACATGTACGTTATAGACCTTATGGAACATAGTTGACGATATACGTGAAGGTGTTAGAGACATCTATGTTCATCAAAAGAACAATTCTTCGTAAGTTCAGCGACATTGTCAAGCAATTGCAGTTGCCTTCAAGAAAATTGTTTCTAGATGTATACAGTCACAGAGCACAACATATTCCATGTTAACCTCTGCATGGAACTTTAAAGAAACAATCACAAGATACGGAAATCAAAACCATTGCTGGCTGCCTACTTCAGAGAAATGGGAAAGAGCAGGGGAGGTTTGTAAAAGCTCTTCATGGTGTCACGAGTGCATTTTCGGGACAAAGCATCCAACTGCAAACACATTCCTTACCAAGATTGTCGGGATATTGGACTTTCAGAATAAAAAGTGAAGGGATAATAATGCTTTTGTGCAAGCAATAGCTGTCAAAATGAAAGAAAAACTCGACAAGTATTGGGGTGAGTGTCACTTAGTGATGGCTGCAGCTGCAGTTTGGATCCCAGTTATAAAATGGATGTTCTGGAGTTTTCTTATCCAATGCAATATATCCGGAATCTGAAGTTATCAGTCATATTACCTCTGCTCGTGATGTCTTGTATGAGCTTTTCAGTTGCCATGTTGATATCAAGTATTCGAAGGATAGGGACAACAGTACACGCTGAGATGATCTAGTTTCTTCTGATGGCTATGATTCTGACGTATTAGAATAAGAGTTATATATAAAACTAGGCCCAGAAGATCTGAACTGTATGTGAGTCTGGAAGAATCAAAATAACCTTACAAGAGTGATGATATCCTATATGTAAGTATAGCCCTGTTCACAGCTCTATTTTGCAAACTTGCATAAGCTACCATTTTGGATCTGACCATCTTTTTTCTTGTACTTGTAGTTTGAAGAAGAAAGTGGAAAAGTGATATCGATCCCTTCCTTGGAGGCAATAATTGCCTGCCATTGTCAACCAGGTTTTATTACATGGATTTCCCTTTTTCCTTTCTGAACCTGTCATCATCAATAGCCTTTCTGATGTGCTAAATTATTTTCCATAATATGTATTTTTGATGCAAAAGAACCCATGTAGCCGACTCCAACTAGTTTGAGATTAAGGCTTTCTTCTTCTTCTTCTTCTTCTTCTTCTTGGTAACTGGTACCTCTGTTTCTTTCGATCTTTACTTCAAGGCTAACAAACGACTAGTCTCTTAATGTTTTAAGAGTGACGAGTCGTTCGAGAGCATACCACCACTCAAAACAAAACCCTCTAAAAACCCAGAGGCAGAGGAGAGAAGCCATTCCGTTCATCAAAAAAATGCATCCTCCTCCACAAGCTCTCTCTCCCCTTTCCTTTCCTCTCCTCTCTCCGCTCCCTCCTTCCCTCTCCTCCAAGTCCAGACCAACTACAAAAATCCCTACGTTTTTCTTCCCCAAACTACCCCTAACCATTCCCAAATTTCCCCTCCACGTCCTCCATTGTACTCCAAAACCCACACAACAAGAACAACAAATACTCCAATTCGTAGCGGACTCTAATGACAATACTCTCCCTTGTGTCAGAACCTTCGAGAACGACTTGGCCCGGCTAAGCCTAGTCGGTTCGGTCCGTTTCGACCAAGCCCTTACCGCCGCCGCCGCCGATGGTGGCCGTGTCGCCTCTGAACACCTTGACTCCGGCGTCCCTGCAATGGTTGTTGAGACTGTCTTCCCTGGCCCCGCCGATGAGCACGCTACCGTCTCCACTCGATTGGTCAGGTTTTTTTTATAAAAAAATTCTAAAATGTTTTGAAGTCACTGCGTTTATGTTTATACTTGATTGCTGAATTTGAAGTAAAATTATGAAGTCTTAAACTATAATTACGGAATTGAGATGATACTACTTATTTTTTCAGTAACAAAATATTGGAACTTGAAGCTATACATACATGCATACAATAATGTCTAGTCTGATATGGGATTCTTTCTAACAGTTTTTGCCAGCAAAGAAAGTTAAGGAGAAAGCAATCAGACTGAAAAGGTCTTTCAAGGAAGATGTTCTGTCAGGCACTATGTCTCAGAACATTCTTTCAATGACATTTAGACAAGTAGTTTTGCAACAGATATGGAACTTTGAACTCGTTTTGTTCAGACCCGGAACAGAAAGAAACATGAAGGATCTTGAAAACCCGAGAGAGGTTGGAAATATAATTATTGTTCCTTTTTATTTTGTTTAAGGGTTTGAGTATTTTTGATATTTGTGTAACTTTGTTATGTGATGTGTTATTAATGGGTGTGTCGTGCAGGTGCCTCTTGATACTGATGGGTTCAGTTCTCTTATTCATTTCATATCAGCAGGTTCCTGCTTCCTTCTTTCTCGGTTCATCAGACGAACAAGTTATATCTCTGCTCGCAGAAACTGTTTGCATTGCTGCTCTTCAAAACACTGAAAGGGTTTTCCTTGATGATTTTATGGGGAAGGGTCCTGGTGGTTTTTTTAGCTGGCTCCGGAAGCCTCAAAGAATTGTATCAAGAGATTCCTCGGTTGTCATTTATAAGTTGTTTGAAGATGAGATCGTTGACAATGCTAAGAGTTTGCTTGAGAATTTTAATTCGAGTAAGGAAAGATTTCAGGGAATAAAAGTGAAGCGCAAGTATAAATGGTGGACTCCTTTAGCACACTCTAAGTTGGAAAAAATTGGTGGTCCTGAGTTCAGTGCTTGGACAAGCGAGCATGTACCTGCTTATAGGCTACAGATTGATGCTGATAAAGTGAAGGATGCAAAATTTGAAGGGTGGAGAGAATCTTCAGGGAATAGGTGGGAAGTACTTTTGACCCACTCCCAAATGGTATTCTATTCTCTCCTTCTGTCATGAGCCCTTGATTGTTAATGGTACCTTGTTCTTTCTTTTAGTCTTTGGCTTCTGGCTGTTGATGGAGCATATTCTGTTGTTGTTGAACCCTATCTGAAGATCCACTCTTAATGAAATTTCAAAAATAGGAGTCATTGCCTTCAAAGTGGATGATATGACGTCCATGTGATTTGCATTTTATCCAAGTTCTTTTCCCCTTCATGTTCTTGTCAATATGAATTTTGAGTGGCTTGAAGGATGCTGAGGGGTGGATGTGCTTTCTTATCATGTCTTGTTTATGTCATTGTTTGTTGAATTGAATTTATGTTATTTCTGTTCTGACACTAGTTTATGTAATTTTGTAGGTTGGTTTGGCTGAAATATTTGATATGTACTATGAAGATATATATACAATGCCCAAAGAAGAGTTATCATGTGGTGTTGTTTCAAATTTCACCAATTTGACCAGAAAAAAGGTGTGTAATGTAGACTGTTTGTCTTAGCGTTTTTTAATTCATTTTTTTGACAGTAATAAATCTTTTTCAAAGGTCGAGTCCTATTCTTTCTATTTGCAAACCAGACACATGAGAATATAGGTTCACAAGAGCAGAATCATCCATACCTAACAGAAAGCATATTTCACATTATCAAGAACACTTTTGTCCTGCTTTATCCATGTGCACAACTTAATACACTGTGGGGAGCTATGAAAGTGAATGACCTCCATTTCCAGCTTTCTATCAATTCATAATAGTGGAAGCCATTCTTAAATTGATTTTGAATCCATAGGCACCAGGCTAACAATTCTTTTTTCTTCCAGAGGAGCTCTTCTTTGATGAATGTCTTGTCAGTGACACTTGTAAGTGGAATTTTCCTCGTCAGCATCAGTGCTCTTAGTCAGTTTTGCCTTCCTCATCTCCGCAAAGGACGAATGTATGCTCAAGAAAATAGTTCTCTTCCATCATCAGAAATTCAGTTTGCAGTAAATGAATCTCTGGATGCTGCAAAGGTATGCATATGTTGGAAACATTATGCCGGTCTAGTGCTCCCATCAAATGTTCTTATGTCTGTGTGCCAAGTGTATGAGCACACTCACTCTTCCTGTCAAAAGTTTGTCACTGCTTGTGCCTATTACTGATGCCTTGAGATTGGCTGGGTGAAGTGGTTATTGTTTGGCTGGCTATTTGTCTTTTATAATTCTTAAATTTCGTTATGTTCTTTTTTTTATCTCCTGTCGATTTTTTTATATAAACTAATACTTAAACTTCATCTGGATAGTTACAAGAATTTTGCATCTTGATTTGCAAAAAGATGAAGGATTCTTTTGGCTGGCCTGGTGATATAGTGACAGATAAGAAGATTGGTGCCTGGATTGGTGAAATACCAGCTTACTTCAAATCGATGGATGAAGCTGATGCTGCTAGTGAAGAAAATTCAACCGATTCTACCCCCATACAGAAGATTGATGCAGATCTGAAATCATCTGCACAGGATATTGCTAGTTATCAGGTAATCCAATTTTTTCTATCTTCTTTGCTTTGTCTTCCATTTTCGGATGTATCTGGGTAGTGCTTTCTAATGTGAATCAGCTACGATGTTCTGCTTCTATTCCTTTATATTTAAGAAATGCAAAAGATAAAGTGACGGGGAAATGCATAAATTTTTGCCTTCTCTGGCCTAATTCGTATTCATGAATTTTGCCTTCTTTGTTGAATCAAATATGTGGTTTTTAAATGAAGAAACACACAAGTTATACTTTCATTCAAACAAGTACGAGCATAGGCATCAGGTTGGGATTTGTCATTCTAGAACCTGAGTTCATAATGTATGCTGGTCTTATCCCCATTTATCATTTCACACCTTGACTGATGGTTTCTCGTGGATGATGATTGAGTTGATCAAATGGATCAGACCACACTCTCCCTTGATTCTTACAATAAAATGAAAAGAAACGTGTTATCGTTGGCCCTTGAGGCTCCAGTGGCTTTAAATTCAATACAGTTTGATGGGGGGGGGGGGGGGGGGAAGTAATTGCAAAGC
>Ga0307517_10008893_pt1 | contig 14342 bp, 15 predicted proteins | sample 23_EM_MG_FD_194515 | JGI IMG/M metagenome (GOLD analysis project Ga0307517, IMG submission 194515) | Populus trichocarpa ectomycorrhiza microbial communities from riparian zone in the Pacific Northwest, United States - 23_EM | ecosystem: Host-associated > Plants > Roots > Unclassified | place... | reverse complement strand
AGACGAAGGCGAGGATCCGGATCAAGAGAGTGATGACAGATCAAGAAACCAACGACGGATCAATGCGAGTGCGAAAGCGAAGGCAAAACAGGTTATGCGGGGGGAGAGGGGGAGGATACAAAACTGTCGAGGCTCAAGGATCAGTTGTCCTTGGGGAAGCTGTCACCAGTCATGTTGTAGGTCTTCTTCCACGGTCTTGAAACGGCAGAAAATTGGGCGAGCTGGAGATCCGCGCGAGTGTTCGAGTGACAGCTGAGGGTACTCGAGGACGGGCACACCTCTCATAGCCACTCTTTCTTCGCTCGGGTGGAACATATAACAGATCAAGGGTACGTCATGTCGAAGGAGCCGTGCGAAGAATTTCGATGTGTATCTCGTTTGCGATTTCGTCTTTTCGCCGTTGGGGATCGCTCCCACCAGCACAATAAGAGGTGATGTGAGACAGCCTTGAAAAAAGGAGGAAAGTCAGAAGCCCTCACGACCGGTCACAGGCACACGCAGACGCGTGGCCCGATAAATCAACTCCCCTCAAGATCGTGCGCCGATGACGCAATGGGGGCCCGAAGATATTCAACAACCGTAGAAAACCTTACCACACCCTGATCCAAATCGCCGGCTGCATGGACGTAACCGGAAGAACAGAACCGTGAGACCCACTCGCGATTCCAACCACAATAACCAATGGAACTGTTCGAGCGCAGAGTCCGGGTTCCTATCATCGGCAGGAACCAACCCAGGGCCGCCCGACCGAGGTATGGGCGAGAGCACGGAGGGAGAGCCCCCAGGCCAATGTTTTGCGTTGCAGTATAAAACACATGTACAAAGCTGGTGCAGGCGTCTGCTTAATATATGCTTGGGCAAAGTTGACTGTGGACTTACCGAAGGTATCACAATTCTCAAACCAACGGGTAATAATCGATAAATCTGAACTGGTGTAGGTGTAATTCGGGCTTCCGGATAACTGCGGGAATTAGTCAAACGGGGGGAATATGAGAGCGCAGGAGGAGAGAGCGGGCCGTGAGCGGGAGCTTTACATTGCACTATATATACACGAAAATCAAACATATTGCGGTGGCTCACGAACACGTCATGGATGCGGTAAGTATCCGATAGCGCGTTTTTGAGAAAACACGCACAGGATTTTTTGTTTACGTGCGGAGCTGGGCCCCACCGGCATACTCCACAGCCTGCTGCTTTGGGGAAGCTTTGTGGACCGCGGCGTCTCGGTAGATGAGTCCACAATATACCGGTCACTTTCGAGACGTGGGTCTACCTTCACCGGAATAAATAACGTTGATTGTCTCGTAATCTGGAGGGTTGTGTCTACTACTCCCTCTCATTCAGTTCCCTCAAGCCCGGTTTGTGAGCGCCACAATTTCCCAGTGACAGGCTATGGAGCATATTGGTGGGGCCGAGCCCCGCACAATCCTGTGCGTGTTTTTTCAAAAACGCGCTATCGAATTGCAAACAGCTGTAATACATTCTGGACTGGATACGGTAAGTGTCCCAGACTCCACTTACCATGGCCCACCTGCCCCTCGATCTCCGTTCATAGCGGAGTACCGCCTGGGCGCCAACTTAGTAGTGCGTGTCCTATGATCTGTGGAATTCCTAGGATCGTAGCGATTTTACATACCGCCCATGGTCCGTCGACCGCGTGACGCGTTCAATCCTCTCAATGCACCTAGCGCCAGCAGGACGCATATAAGTACTAGCGGATAGCGGCTGTGGTGAGTACCCCAACCAACGAGATGTTCCGTCCCACTGGTCTCACGGCTTTACTTGCTCTATGGTTACTCGCAGATCGTGTGGTCTCTGCACCTCAACCCACACCCCGGGGCGATGCGTCTGTGAGCCTTCCCTTATCGATACATCCTCAGTCCTCCTGAATGTCATTGAGATCTCCTGGGGAGGCTGCGAGAGCTTCGGAATCAATTCTACGGATGGCGGCTTCCAATGCGGATACCTCGAGGTTCCGATGGACTATCACGACAATTCCGCCGGCAATGCGCGTCTTGCGGTGATCAAGTCCCCTGCGACTGCGGAGAAGCTGGGCACCGTCTTCTTCAATCCAGGTCATCCCCTCCGCTTCCTCGCTCGTAGTTCTCCGCTGATATATTTTACAGGCGGACCTGGCGGATCAGGTGTCCAGGTCATCGCACAAATCGGTCTGCTGTTTCATGAAGTTCTCCGAGGTGCCTATGACTTAATCTCCTGGGATCCTCGTGGGGTGGGATACACATTGTACGTTCACGTACGCGGTTTCTTTGCGGTTTGCTAACCGTGCGTCTTCACAAGCCCTGGAGAACTTTATTGTTTCGATTCTTTTGAGGAAGAGGCGGCGCTCTGGGAGGGCACGGTTGGCTCTAGTATCAACGAAACCATCGCCGGGAAGTTCAACAAACGAGATACTCATGAATTATACTCGGGAGTTGGCTTGACGGAACGGAAGTTCGAAGACTTTACGACACGTTGTCAGAACAGTTCAGTTGGTCCGTACCTGAAGTACTTCGGGACCAGCTCCACAGTTCGCGACCTTGTGTCGTTGGGAGATGCGATCCTAGGGAAAGGCGAACCGATCGACTACTGGGGGGTCTCGTACGGTACCGTGCTCGGATTCAATTTCATTAACAGTAAGTCTCTCCGACCTTTCGAGCGCACCTTTTGACCAAAGTGCGGTTCCCAACAGTGTTCCCCGAGGTACGCTTGACCCTATTCAAACCCCAAACACAGTGCTGAGTGTACGAAGCGTGCCGGGCGTGTGATCTTGGATGGTGTGATCGATCCGACCTCATGGATATCGTCCGACAAGGTAAGTTCCGCCCCTGATCCGGTGGAAACCCATTCTTACATATCGCACCAGTTCATGTACACCTCTCTTATAGATACTGAGAAGGTGTACTCCGGCCTCACGGATGGTTGCGCTACGGCAGGAAGGGCCGGCTGCAAACTCATCGAGATTACTGGTGACAATGCCACCGGGGACGATGTGAAGGGTCTTTTGAACTATGTTCACGATGTGATCATTTTTCCCCCGAATTGGGCGACCTAATTAACTCTGTTTCCATCTTAGGTGACCCTCGAGCTCTACCGCAAGGGGATTCCAGTTCCCCTCGCCCCTGCCGTCATTAAGAGTACGGTTTCTGACCTTCACCCCCTTGAAGCGTAGCCGCTGACACCCCCACGGCAGATTGGCTTTTCTCCCTTCTGTACATCCCAACGGCATGGAGCCATTATATGAACAGGGGTGTTTACCAGATCGCGGCTCTGGTTCTTCAAGCCGCTGAAACTTACAACGTGACTCACACGATCGGTGGAGGTCGCAAATACAACGTTCCTTCAGAGAACATCACATTCGACGATCCCCCCTTGTACCTGCCTTCTTTCAATTATTCGCCATCGGCCATCGCTGGAGCGGACGACTTCAGTGATGACGATGCGACGATCGAGGACTTGTTTGATCTTATCGTGAGTGTCACTCGAGAGGTCACTCCTACATGTGAGATTTCCCATTATTCATTTATGTCGATTTTTTTTACTGAGCAACCCCGAATCAAGTCGGAACCGTTGTAGGTATGATGTACGTGCGCGAGGTTTCATTTTCGTAGGACGAGTTCTGACGACGATGACAATAACCTCAGTTATATTTCGTTTAAATGGCCGGTTCGCTCCGTCGAAAGGCTCCCCCCATACACACGCACGAAGCTCAAGACCCCAGCTCTCGTCATTGGAAATACGGCACGTACAATCCTGGACCCCAGAGTCATGTTCTCTTTTAACCTGACCACCACGATTCCTAGGCTGACCCAGTCACGCCGCTCGCGGGTGCGAAAAAGGCCGCCGACATGCTCGGCGGTGAGAACGCTTTCCTGCTCGAACAGCTTGGCTTCGGCCACACGAGCACCAATCAAATGTCATCTTGCACTTGGGGCGTCGTGTATAGTTACTTCGCCAACTCCACGGTTGGTGTTCTTCCCGATGCGCTACGCGCCGGCTGCGCACACTCATTGCTGATCGGTTTTTATACGATTTTTTAGCTTCCGCAGGGAAGCAGTTCACAGTGCCCAGTCGACGATCCCAATCTATTCCCTGTGCTGAACGGAACCACGACCACTACCGAGCGATTGAATCTCCAGCGCAGGTGGTTGTGATACCATCGGAGTGCTCTTATAACGCGTCTTGATCAGAAAGCTACTTCCAACGGACTCTATTCCCCCAGGATTCCCCGATCCCGGCTTTCGGGCCCTCACATTTCAGACACTTGTTATTTAATTCGCGTGATTTCGACTTGACGCAAAATGATAACGTTAGGACTGGTGTGCGAAAGAGACTAAGTCATGGACGTCGAATGTACTCCACGGCGATGAGTTGGCCGCAACCCCTCCAGAAACGCTGGTAGTCAGAAAGGTTAATGAACGCTAAATCCGAAGAGTCTAAAACGGGGTGACATCAGCAGTGCTACATCGGGGAAAAACAACGGAGTGGACTGAAAGCATCGAGGAGATTAAAGCTACAAACAGGGGGGTCAGGAGGTTGTGCAACCTGACCGGGCGAAGTAGACACGGTGTCTGCGTGATGATACGTAGGAGGGAATGGGCGATTCCGAATCGGCGGGGTGGTGATACGATAAGATAGAGTCCGTGAAGCATCAGACGAAAGCGATGATCCGTGTGGATCTCGTTCCATCAGCGAAATCTCCCAGGCGCTTTGTCACGTAGCATCGGGTACCATCGTCTCGAATGTCAGATAGGGGTCCCAGCCAAGTACCGGACATCGAAGCTGGAAGAAGCTTGAAGTTTCCAAGCGGTGACAGGAATTGCTAATCAGGAAAGATTCGGATGACACGAAGTGACATAGCGAGGCAAACTCCTTCCGTCAATGACGCAACGCTTTCAACTTGGACCTCAACTTCAACGTTCAATCTGCTATGGGACGAACACCTTCCACGTTATCCCCCTCTCCTCTGGTGCTCTCGACCTTACATTGCGCTCATGGCCAAGGATCTCTACACCGACTCTCCCTGTATTCAGTGCTCGCTGTAACACCTGTCGCAGCGTGGCACTCGAAGTGGTTGAGTTCTTGGTCCTATCCGGGCCGACTGGCTGCTCGTTACCGGTATCACTGTGCTCGGTGTTACGTTCTGTGTCCTTTCCGAGACACCGTCTTACATTTTTGCACATATGCGTTTTTATGCCTCCACTTGTGCCCCAGCGAATACTATAATTATGTTTTTGGTTCTTGCTTCCTTTCGGCATCTCGCCGGCACCATGAGTGGGGTCACATGTCGGGAACCTTCTATGTCGTCGGATACCAGGACGCGACATTAAAATGAGAAGACTTTTGCATTTCAGATGAAGCTACCCGAATTTATACCACCCGGCCCGCGTACTGTCGCGTATGGGGAGGAGATTTTGCTGATGTCGTGATTTCATCTTCTTGCTGGCACTGGGAATCACTCCCACCTACAAGTCGAGAAGGGCAATGGCGCAGGACTCACCCCGAAAATCACCATCAAACCTCGTTAGCCAGCCAGCATTTACCTACAGCTACTTATGGGCCGCAAGAAGGGGAAAATCATGCAGGTGTCATGCCAGGAGATTGAGAAGACTGTTGGAAGTTAAGTAGGAGGTGCGAGACGGGCGTCCCCGGAGCGGGCCGGAACAAGTCAAACCACGTGGTCGTATGCAGATCTCCTCAACTTGACTCCAACGCGGTAAGTGTCTTGGCCGGACTCTGCTTACCATGACTCACCTGCCCCTCGATCCCCCGTTCATAGCGGAGTACCGCCTGGATGGCAAAGCAGTGTGTGTCCTATGATCAGTGTCGTTCCTAGGATCGCAGCGATTTTAATCGGCAATTCATTACCCAGGCCCTTGGATCTCGTCTGCGCAGCAGGTACCACCAGACACCACCACTCGCTCTCGATACACTCCCGCCCACGAACCATTCGCATTCCAGCCATCCAGCATCGCACCAGACCCCGAGTGTGGATCTGGCCATCCAGACGCTCCGTTTGTCTCCCCCCTCGAAGACATCGCGCCGAAAGCGCCAGAATGACCCAGGTACACGGAACGGCCGGCGATCACACAGCATCGACATCCGCAGCTGTCATTTGAGCAAAAACGGACGAATGGAATGGCTCATTTATTCCCTATGGTCCGTCGGCCGCGCGATGCGGTCAATCCTCTCAATGCACCTAGCGCCGGTTGGACGCATATAAGTACTGCCGGATAGTGGCTGTAGTGAGTACCCCAACCAACGAGATGTTCCGCCCCACTGGTCTCACGGCTTTACTTGCTCTCGGGTTACTCACAGAACGTGTGGTCGCTGCACCTCAACCCACACCCCGGAGCGATGCGTCTGTGAGTTTTATCATATCATATCAATACCTCGTCAGTCCTCCTGAACGCCATTAAGATCTCCTGGGGAGGCTGCGAGAGCTTCGGAATCAATGCTATGGATGCCGGCTTCCAATGCGGATACCTCGAGGTTCCGATGGACTATCATGACAGCTCTGCCGGCAATGCGCGTCTCGCGGTGATCAAGTACCCTGCTACTGCGGAGAAGCTGGGCACCGTCTTCTTCAATCCAGGTCATCCGCTCCGCTTCCTCGCTCGGAGTTCTCCGCTGATATACTTTACAGGCGGACCTGGCGGATCAGGCCTCCAGGCCATCGCACAGATCGGTCTGCCGTTTTATGAAGCCCTCCGAGGTGCCTATGACATAGTCTCCTGGGATCCTCGTGGGGTGGGATACACATTGTACGTCCACGTACGCGGTTTCCTTGCGGTTTTCTGACTGTGCATCTTCACAAGCCCTGGAGAACTTTATTGCTTCGATTCCTTAGAGGAAGAGGTAGCGCTCTGGGAGGGCACGATAGGCTCTGGTATCAACGAAACGATCGCTGGGAAGTTCAACAAACGAGATACCCAGGAATTGTACTCGGGAGTTGGCTTGACGGAACGGAAGTTCGAAGACTTTACGACACGTTGTCAGAACAGTTCAGTTGGTCCGTACCTGAAGTACTTCGGGACCAGCTCCACAGTTCGCGACCTTGCGTCGTTGGGAGATGCGATCTTAGGGAAGGGTGAACCGATCGACTACTGGGGTATCTCGTACGGTACCGTGGTTGGATTCAATTTCATTAACAGTGAGTTCCTTCGACCCTTCGATCGTGTCCTTTGACCAAAACATGGTTCCCGACAGTGTTCCCCGAGGTATGCTCGACCCTGTTCAAACCTCAAACGCTCTACTGACTGTACGCAGCGTGCCGGGCGTGTGGTCTTGGATGGTGTGGTCGATCCGACCTCGTGGATATCGTCCGACAGGGTAAGTTCCGGCCTTGATCTGGTGGAAACCCCTTCTTACGTATCACACCAGTTCTTCTATACCGCTCTTGCAGATGCTGAGAAGGTATACTCTGGTCTCACGGACGGCTGTGCTGCGGCAGGAAGGGCCGGCTGTAAACTCATCGAACTTACTGGTGACATTGCCACCGGGGACGATGTGAAGGATCTTTTGAACTACGTTCACGATGTGATCATTTTTTCCTCCCGGATTGGGCGATCCAATTAACTCTGTTTCCATCTCAGGTGACCCTCAAGCTCTACCGCAAGGGGATTCCAGTTCCCGTCACCCCCGCCTTCATTAAGAGTACGGTTTCTGACCTTTACCCCCTTGAAGCTACCCGCTGACCCCCCACGACAGATTGGCTTTTCGCCCTTCTGTACACCCCAGAAGCATGGAGCTATTATGTGAACAGGGACGTTTACCAGATCGCGGCTCTGGTTCTCCAAGCTGCTGACACTTACAAAGTGACTCACACGATCGAAGGGGGTCGCAAATACAATGTTCCTTCAGAGAACATCACGATCGACGATCCCCCCTTGGACCAGACATCCTTGACTCCTTATTCGCAGTCGGCCATCGCTGGAGCGGATGACTTCAGTGATGACGATACGACGGTCGAGGACCTGTTTGATGATATCGTGGCTGTCACCCGAAAGGTCTCTCCTACATGTGAGATTTTCTACCACCCGCTCACGTCGATTTTTTTTACTGAGAAATCCCGAATCAAGTCGGAACCACCTTAAGCATGTTGTACGTGCATGAGGATTCATTTTTGGAGGACGAGTTCTGACGACGACGACAATAACTTCAGTTACATTTCGTTTAAATGGCCCGTTCGTTCCGTCGAGAGACTCCCCGCATACACACGTACGAACCTCAAGACCCCAGTTCTCGTCATTGGAAACATGGCGCGTGCAATCCACCCCCAGAACCACACGTTCTCCCTTAACCTGACCACCGCGATAATGTTTTCCTAGGCTGACCCGATCACGCCGCTCGCGGGTGCGAAAACGGCCGTCGACATGCTCGGTGGTGACAACGCTTTCTTGCTCGAGCAGCTTGGCTTCGGTCACACGAGCATCGGTCAAGTCTCGTCTTGCACTCGGGGCGTCGTATATAATTACTTCGCCAACTCCACGGTTGGTGTTCTTTCTGATGCGCTATACACCGGCTGCGCACACTCTTGCTGATCGGGTTTTATACGATTTTTTTTAGCTTCCGCAGGGAGGCAGTTCACAGTGCCCAGTCGACGATACCAATTTGTTCCCTGTGCTGAATGGGACCACCACCGCTACCAAGAGGTCGAATCTCCAGCGCAGGTGGTTGTGATACCATCGGTATGCCCTTATAACGCGTCTTGACCAGAAAGCCACCCCCAACGGACTCTATCCCCCCAGGATCCTCTAATCTTGACTTTCGGACCCTCACATTTCAGACACCTGTTATTTAATTTACGTGATTTCAACTTGAAGCAGAGTGATAATGCTAAGACTCGTGTGCCAAAGAGACTAGATCGTGGACGTCGAACGTACTCCACGGCGATGAGTTGGCCGCAACCCCTTCAGAAACGCTGGTCGCCAGAAAGGTTAATGAACGCTAAATTCAAAGAGTCTAAAACGGGGTGACATCACCAGTGCTACATCAGGCCAAAACAACGGAGTGTACTGAAAGCATCTACAAGCGGGAGGGTGAGGACCCGAAGGTTGTGCAGCCTGACCGGGCGAAGTAGACATGGTGTCCGCGTGATGATACGTAGGAGGGAATGGGCGATTCCGAATCGGCGGGATGGTGGTACGATAAGATAAAGTCCGTGAAGCGTCAGACGAAAGCGAGGATCCGGATCAAGAGAGTGATGGCAGATCAAGAAAGCAACGACGGATCAATGCGAGTGCGAAAGCGAAGGCAAAACACGTTATGCAAGAGAGGAGGGGAAAAGTCAATACTAAAGTACTAAAGTCGTCAACAAAGGACTAGGAAAACTAAACACATATCACTGCAGGATAAATCTGAAAGACCTTTCGGACTGTAATGATTTGTGCACATTAGACGCAACCCTAAAATGGGTGTCTGGAGTGAAGGACATTTACGCACCTTGTTCGGTCCGGAGATTTCGTGTTGGACGAGGTAGATGAACTCTTATGCATGCATGGGCAGTGTTTGATCGAATCGTCGCCTCCAACTTTGGCAATGCTCTTGATGACACCCACAAGAAGCGAGATCCCTCGGGGTTGGAGATCGAGATTACATCTCTAGTCCTTGACAAGATATCTCCTACGAATCCAGTCAAAGCCCTATACGACAGCCGGTTTGTTTTGTCCCTCGGTCTGCATACAACCCTAGATTGTGGACTGGCTTGGCTGGACACCGACTCGTGGTCATCCCCACAAGAAAATACTTCCTGCCCCGTCCCTCGGAAATACCGTAGAAGACATTGTCATATCTGGCCCTATTAGTCGATGTGTAGGATCTGCGGCCGCGGTTTCCGGAACTTGCAGGTGTTCACCCGAGGGAGGTTGGGCGAGCTGGGTATCCGCACGAGTGTTCGAGGGACAGCTGAGGGTACTCGAGGACGGGTACACCTGTCAAAGCCACTCTTTCTTCGCTCGGACGTAACGTGTAACAAATCGAGAGTACATCATGTCGAAGAGGCTGCGCGAAGAATTCCGATGGGAATCTTGTTCGCGATTTCATCTTCTTGCTGACACTGGTGATCACTAGCACTCCTACCTACAAGGCGAGAAGGGCGATGGCGCAGCACTCACCCCGAAAATCATCGTCAAACCTCTGTTGACCAGCCAGCATTTACCTACGGCTACTCATGGGTTGGAAGAAGGGGAGAGTCATGCAAGGTGCCATGCCAGGAGATTGGGAAGACTATTAGGATTTAGGGGGCGAGAGACGGGCGTCCCCGGAGCGGGCCGGAACGAGTCAAACCGCGCGGTCGCATGCAGTGCAGATCTCCTCAATGCGGTAAGTGTCCCGACCGGACTCCGCTTACCTGCCCCTCGATACCCGTTCATAGCGGAGTACCGCGTGGATGGCAGAGCAGCGTGTGTCCTATGATCAGTGTCGTTGCTAAGATCGCAGCGATTTTAATCGGCAATTCATCGCCCAGGCTCTTGGATCTCGTCCGCGCAGCAGGTACCACCAGACACCACCACTCGCTCTCGATACACTTACGCCCACGAACCATCCGCATTCTGACCGTCCAGACGTTCCATTTGTCTCCCCCCTCGAAGACATCGCGCTGCAAGCGCCCGAATGACCCAGGCACATGGAACAGCTAGCGATCACACAGCATCGACATCCGCAGCTGTCATTTAAGCGAAAACCGACGGACGAAATGGGCCCGTTTATTCCCTATGGTCCATCGGCTGCGTGATGCGGTCAATCCCCTCAATGCACCTAGCGCCGGTTGGACGCATATAAGTACTGCCGGAAGGTGGTTGTGGTGAGTACCCCAGCCGACGAGATGTTCCGTCCCACTGGTCTCACGTTTTTACCTGCTCTAGGGTTACTCGCAGATCGTGTGGTCGCCGCACCCCAACCCACACCCCGGAGCGATGCGTCTGTGAGCTTTCCCTTATCGATACATCCTCAGTCCTCCTGAATGCCATTAAGATCTCCTGGGGAGGCTGCGAGAGCTTTGGAGTTAATTCTATGGATGCCGGCTTCCAATGCGGATACCTCGAGGTCCCGATGGACTATCATGACAGCTCCGCCGGCAATGCGCGTCTCGCGGTGATCAAGTACCTTGCGACTGCCGAGAGGCTGGGCACCGTCTTCTTCAATCCAGGTTATCCGCTCCGCTTCCTCGCTCGTAGTTCTCCGCTGATATACTCTGCAGGCGGACCTGGCGGTTCAGGTGTCCAGGCCATCGCACAAACCGGTCTGCCGTTTCATCAAGCCCTCCAAGGTGCCTATGACATAGTCTCCTGGGATCCTCGTGGGGTGGGACACACATTGTACGTCCACGTACGCGGCTTCTATGCGGTTTGCTAACCGTGCATCGTCACAAGCCCCGGAGAACTCCATTGTTTCAATTCCTTAGAGGAAGAGGCGGCGCTCTGGGAGGGCACGATAGTTTATGGTGTCAACGAAACCATCGCTGGGAAGTTCAACGAACGAGACATCCAGGAGTTATACTCCGGGGTTGACTCGACCGAACGGAAATTCGAAGACTTTACGACGCGTTGTCAGAACAGTTCAGTTGGTCCATACCTGAAGTACTTCGGGACCAGCTCCACAGTTCGCGATCTTGTGCCGTTGGGAGATGCGATCTTAGGGAAGGGTGAACCGATTGACTACTGGGGTATCTCGTACGGTACGGTGGTCGGATTCAATTTCATCAACAGTGAGTTCCCTCGACCTTTCGGTCGCATCCTTTGACCGAAGTATGGTTCCCGGCAGTGTTCCCCGAGGTATGCTTGACCCTGTTCAAACCTCAAACGCTCCGCTGAATATACGCAGCGTGCCGGGCGTGTGGTCTTGGATGGTGTAGTCGATCCGACCTCATGGGTGTCGTCCGACAAGGTAAGGTCCGACCTTGATCTGGTGGATGCTCCTTCTTACGTATCACGCCAGCTCTTCTATGCCGCCCTCGCAGATGCTGAGAAGGCATACTCTGGTCTCACGGATGGTTGTGCTGCGGCAGGAAGGGCCGGCTGTAAACTCATCGAACTCACTGGCGACAACGCTACTGGGGACGACGTGAAGACTCTTTTGAACCGTGTTCACGATGTGAGCAATTTTTTTTTCTTTCGGATTGGATAATCCGATTAACTCCGTTTCCACCTCAGGTGACCCTCGAGCTCTACCGCAAGGGGATCCCAGTCCCCCTCGCCCCTACCTTTTTCAGGGGTGGGGTTTCTAACCTTTACCCCCTTGAAGCTAGCCGCTGACCCCCCCCCACGACAGATTTGATTTTCGGCCTTCTGTACACCCCAGAGACATGGAGCTATCATGTGAACAAGGACATTTACCGGATCGCGGCTCTCGTTCTCCAAGCTGCTGAAACTTACAAAGTGGCTCACACGATCGAAGGGGGTCGCAAATACAACGTTCCTTCAGAGAACATCACATTTGACGATCCCCCATCGGACCAGGTTCCCTTGACTTCTTATTCGCAGGTAGCCATCGCTGGAGCTGATGACTTCAGTGATGATGATACGACGGTCGAGGACTTGTTTGATGATATCGTGGGTGTCACTCGAAAGGTCTCTCCTACATGTGAGATTTTCTCCTATTCGTTCATGTCGATTCTCTTACTGAGAAATCCCGAATCAAGTCGGAACCACTTTGAGCATGTTGTACGTGCATGAGGATTCATTTTTGGAGGACGAGTTCTGACGACGACAATGATAACCTCAGTTACATTTCGTTTAAATGGCCGGTTCGCTCCGTCGAAAGGCTCCCCCCATACACACGTACGAAGCTCAAGACCCCAGTTCTTGTCATCGGAAACATGGCACGTGCAATTCACCCCAGAACCATGCGTTCTCCTTTAGCCTTACCACCGCGACAATGCTTTCCTAGGCTGACCCGATCACGCCGCTCGCGGCCGCGAAAAAGGCCGTCGACATGCTCGGCGGCGACAACGCTTTTCTGCTCGAACAGCTCGGCTACGGTCACACGAGCATCGGTCAAGTCTCGTCTTGCACTCGTGGCGTCGTGTACAATTACTTTGCCAACTCCATGGTCGGTGTTCTTCCTGGTGGGCTGCACGCCGGCTGCGCACACTCTTGCTGATCCGATCGGTTTTACGATTTTTTAGCTTCCAAAGGGAGGCAGTTCACAGTGCCCAGTCGACAATACCAATTTGTTCCCTGTGTTGAACGAGACCACGACCGCCACCAAGCGGTCGAATCTCCAGCGCAGGTGGTTCTGATACCATCAAAATGCCCTTACGACGCGTCTTGATCAGAAAGCTACTCCCAACGGACTCTGTCCCCCCAGGATTCTCTAATCTTGACTTTCGGACCCTCACATTTCAGACACTTGTTATTTAATTTACGTTATTTCGACTTGAAGCAGAGTGATAGTGCTAAGACCGGTGTTCTGAAGAGACTAGGTCGTGGACGTCGAATGTACTTCACGGCCACGTGTCGGCCGCAATCCCTCCGGAAATGCTAGTCATCAGAAAGGTTAATGAACGCTTTACTCAAAGAGTCTAAGACAAGGTGACATCACTAGTGCTACATCAAGCCAAAACAACGGGGTGGCATCGAAGAGATTAAAGCTACAAACGGGAAGGTGAGGACCCGAAGGTTGTGAAACCAAACCAAGCGAAGTAGACATGGTGTCCGCGTAATGATGCAGAGGAGAGAATGGGCGATTCCGAATCAGTGGGATAGTGATACGATAAGATAGAGTCCATAAAAGCGTCAGACGAAAGCGAGGATCCGGATCAAGAGAGTGATGACAGATCAAGAAAGCAACGACGGATCAGTGCGAGTGCGAAAGCGAAGGCAAAACACGTTATGCAAGAGAGCCTGGAGGGGATCCCAGGACTGTCGAGGCTCAAGGATCAACTGTCCTTGGGGAAACTGTCAGCATTCATGTCGTAGGTCTTCTTCTTCCGCGGTCTTGGAACAGCGGAAAAGTCAGTACTAAAGTCGTCAACAAAATACTAGGGAAACCAAATACATACCGGTATGGGATAAATCTGAGAGACTTATCGGCTGAACTATACGATTTATGCATATTAGACACTACGCTAAACGGGGATCTGGAATGAGGGACATTTACGCACCGGGCCCGATCCGGAGATTTCGTGTTTGGTGGAGTAGACGAGCTCTTGTGGGCAGTGGTGGGTTTGCTAATTGAGAATGGAGTCAGTATCCCAGTTCCTTGGTACCGATCGTGGGCCGGCGCTGTTATTACCTTGAGCTTCCTTGTTGAGGGGTGTCGGAATCCTTTTGGGAGTTATTGTGATCTTGTTTGGGGGGATTGGGATTTTCTTGGTGGGAGCTGCGACCTTCCCGGGGGGGACT
>Ga0307517_10008892_pt1 | contig 14343 bp, 4 predicted proteins | sample 23_EM_MG_FD_194515 | JGI IMG/M metagenome (GOLD analysis project Ga0307517, IMG submission 194515) | Populus trichocarpa ectomycorrhiza microbial communities from riparian zone in the Pacific Northwest, United States - 23_EM | ecosystem: Host-associated > Plants > Roots > Unclassified | place... | reverse complement strand
ATATGATAACAGTAAGAACAAAATAATTATTTATTATTTTATTTCTCTAACCTAATTCAAATGATTTAATTTAAAATTAATTGAAAGATCTGGAAATGTAACTGATGATGTTTTTTTTTCCTAAAAGAAAAAAACATTAGAGAATTCAAATTGCAAATTAGAAAAATTAACTTTTAGGCTGTATGATAGTATACATTGCTACATGGTCAACTAAAGAATTTAATTACCATATAAAAGTATCTTTAAAATAATGATCGGATTTGATTTAATTTAATTTAATTTTGTTTTTTAATTTCTACAAAAAGGTCCAATATTGCACTCTCGGTTTGAGGTATACATTTTGGATTAGCCCTCTCCAGTAACATTATGCAGTTATTAGGAACCGACGAATACACAATCATTAGGCTAATCTTGCTTATGTATTGTCTAATTTATTTAATTATTATTATTTTTTTACTCAATTAAACAATAAATGGACATCAATAAATTTATTTAGACAGTATTTAATATGTTAAAACTCACTGAAATTTAAGAAAAAATACTCGGAATTAATTGTACCGTGCAGCTTTAAGCAATAAAATTGTTCAAGAGAGGTTTTTTTTTTCCTGGATAAAAGTGAGCTAATGTCTTAAGATTTTAAATTATTTATAACCACCAATTATTATATATTTAATCAAATTGCAGTTCATACGATAGTTTTGCAAAGCACAAAGAATGAACCTGGAGTTTGAGTAACACATATACGAATCATTAGCTAATTAAGCAATAAGAAGACGAATTTATAAGGAAAAATCTATTTTTTATTTTTATTTTTATTTTTTTTCCCTCAAAGATTGAAATCTCTAATCTTTACTTGCCCACAAATCAAGAAGAAAAAAAAGCGCGACAGCAGATAAATATTGCCAATCCATACATGAGTTTCTTCCCAATTTCCAATAGCTCTGACTTATGCCATGTGAGAGACATGAAGAAAGGCAGCTGCACAACCTTAGAATGTCTCAAACTTTGGACCCTCACTTTGTGTAAGAGTACGGATACCTATGTTTTTAATTTTAAGGATTATTTTTGCAGACCCTATAATCATGGGTTCAGTAGTAGCTAGCTAGCAAGTTCATCACATGAGAGAGAGAGAGAGAGAGAGAGAGAGAGGGACTGTAGTCTAGTGTGTGTTGGGTTTTGCTCAAGGGAATTCTCGCTGTTAATTTTGTCCTCAGTAGACTATATACTGAGGTCGTGCTACTTAAGCAATAGAGTAAGAACATGATTTCTTTATTAATGTTTTCTTGAACTTTCTTTTTCTTTGGTTCTTACTACAGTCTCTGTACAAAATTCAACCCAGAAAGTTTAACTCTGTTATGCAAAATCTTTGGAGTCATTAAAAAGAAAAAAAGGAGTACTGATAGTGGTAGAAACTGGCAACTGTGGCAGTGTCGAAAAGGAGTTCAGTCTGCAAAGCTACCAAACATATCTATCATGACCAGAACATTGTGATTGGTTACATATGTACCTGTCCCTCTTTTTTTTCTTTTTTTAAGAATAATTGTATTAAAAGGAGAAACTGGAGGGTAATACCCTAAGAATTACAAAAACTTGTTAAATCTAACCAAAATATCAAGGAAATGAAGTAAAAGCTAAAAAAGAAACTAAAAAAAAGAACAAATGAGTTGATCAACTGATTTCTAGAAATTTTTTAATTGGTTAATCAATTATAAATAAAACTGTGATAAATAAAATCTCAAAAACAACAAGAGCAATGGTACCTCATGACTCTTGAAGGTGCCAAATGGACATGAAAGTAGTTGGGATATAAAACCTTGGTTTGAGCTGTACCAAACAGGACTGTATCAAATCAAAAATGTTCTTGCAAGCATCTTGACGAGATCAATAAATTTTATGAAAGACTCTGTTATTTTATTTATGCTGGATGAAGTAAATCGAGTTCAAAGGGCTAACTGAGTAAGGAGATGCGTAAATCTCTTTTTATTTTTCAAGTGTGTGTATGTCTATTGAAGTAGTTGACACCATGTTGAAGAAAGCCAACCCATAAGAGTCATGCTCGTTATAGCACCCCAAACTATAACAAAAAAAGGTCACTGAAAGAATAAATATTCATGTGTTTCAACTCGTGACCCACAAAGAATACATGTTAAAGAGGGAATGATCTGAAAAACATGTTGTTTGTTCATAGTGTTGAGACGACCCATAGAGATAAGCCACATGATAAAGAAGTGCCTCAGGATGAAACCTGAGAACCAGAGAAGATGGTGCATAGAGTCTGTAGGTCTGTAATCTTTAAGAACATCTCATGCCGAGTTAATAGAGAACCTCCTGAATGAGTAACCATTCCAAACATAGTGGTCTGATAAGGCATTCCCGAGGTTAAAAGTAATTGAGTTCCAGATAGATTGGAACTTTGGACTACCCGATAGAAAATTCCCAAATATCCCCCTTGATGATGTCTGAGACCTTAACATTTCACGACAGCCTAGTAGAAGTGAGCACTCTAAAAGACACTAGATAGTATAATTGTTGTTCATCTGACAACTAATAGTCTATCGAGTCCCATCATCAATACCGAAGATAAACTTTTCTCTATTCCAATCTCTCCTAAGTAGAATCTTCCTCCATGAACGAGAAAAAGACATTGAAGAATGCCTGACATGCCATAAGTTACAATTTTGCTTTGGCCTCTCTGATCTGGACCATAATGTTTTCATATTTCTATCTGAATTCTGAGACATAAGTGGGCTAAAGCTTTTGTCATTGAGCTGCAAATTAAAAACACACGTGATGGTCACATGGTAATGGCAGTGTTGAATCCTTTTCTAAAGCTTTTGTATGTCTCTAGATATATAGCTAGCCCGTTAATTTCCATATCGTTCCCCATCCTCAATCCTTATCTCTCCCAGACACTAGTTGTGGATTAGGAATAGCCATGATTTGCTTTTTATCCGTATGATCTCTTTGTTTGAACATTGAAATGCCAGCGCTGCTCTTTTGTTGTGTTTTTGCTTTTGATTTGAGACCCATCATCTAGCTTGTGATTAACCTTGACCAATGGTTGCACTTAGTGCTGTCATTTCCCAATCTTCCATTTGAGAAGTGGGCGAGTATATATATGATGGTCTGCAACAAAAAAACAAGAGATAAAATTGGAGGTATCCACGAATTTTAATTTCTCCATGACCATTATTATTATTATTAGGTGGCCAGTACGTGGATGGATAGCAAGCAGTGAACAAGACGTGGATTAGATAGTACTTGGAATCTGGCAATTTCCAGGATGCAACATTAATATGCCATATGACCTAAGGAGAGGATGCATGCCATTACTAGGAATGTCTGGTCAGTGAGGAACCTAAGCTCGAATGGCAACAGAGTACGGAATGGATAAAGTTAAAGTAATTTTCAGACACCAATAATCATATGGGTTGCAGTTCCATATGAACATTGAAGGGCCAGTTGATATATATATATATATATATATTGATTGTTTGCTTGCTATGTTTCACAGGGAAGGGAAGACCCACCCATTTAGGCCTTCATGTGGGGCTCCTAAGAACACACCCATTTACCATCTGTTCAGCTAGCTATCATGCATTGCTCCTCCATTTTGCCAGGTCCCGTTTTTTCTCTCAAGTCACAACCCTAATATACAGAGGACGATCATTTTATGAAGCCTCACGCCTCGGTCATAACTGATATGTCTTAAAAAAAAAAGGTAGCTAGCTGTTATTGATAATTGATAGTTAACCCACTTTGTTGGGCCATGAAATGGTATAAATGTCAACTGAAATCACATGCATAAAAGCATGCAAAGATTTTTAATGTCCTTTCGAAGGGCGCATTGGATTCCTCTCTGGATAGAGAGAGATTGGATGATAATTAACACAAAGGGATGAGGAGGCTGTTGTTTTGTCCCCAAGTCCATTTTTGGTCCAGTCATTGTTTCTTATATATCGATGGCATTTTCTTACAGTCTTTTAAGATTTACTTCATTTGTATAGTTGTCTCCCTACTTCAAGAGATCCCTTCTACTGAAGAAACATTTGGTTAAATTTCGAGTGAAAATCTGAAGAAGTCTGTCATCCAAGTGAGAAAGAAAGAATCACTGATCATGAAGGGCAGAGAGTTCCAGATAATCAAAAACTCAAGGGAACAGTACTGAGTATATATTCCCTCTCCCTCTCCCTCTCCCTCTCATATGATGGAGTAATTGAGGAACTACAGAGGCACGTGATGCCCATTTAGTGAGGGAAGAGAACACAATCATTCTGGCTTCCCCTTTTCTTGTGTGTGCAAGCTCGTGGAATTATTGTATTTGGTGTGAAATGCAATTAGTACTTTCTTAATTTGTTTCTTTGTGGTTGGTTGATTACCATGAAAAGAATTTAGTGAGGAAACTTCCTCTGATTAGGAGGAGACATCTAACAAATCTTGACATTATTAAACTGCTTGAACTTGAGAATATAGCCAGTGCCATGCCCTAGTCATTTCTTGTGTGATAAAAGAGAGTACATGAAGTTAATTTTAAGCTAACAAAATTAGAAACCCTAGCAATGTCAACCCTTAAAGGAATTGTAATGACTAGGCCTGCTTCAATCAAATATAACGTGCCTCGGGAGAGTAATTGAGGCTGTACTGTGTTGTGATTATAAGTTAATTTCTAACGCCGGAGAAGAAGATACCAGTACTGTCATGAATGTCCTTTCTAGTATCATGGAATTTATTAATTGAGGAATAAAGAGAATATGTTTGCGTTTGATACAATAATTTTTTTTAAAAATACATGAATTGATTAATAGTAAAAATTAAGAGCAATGAATGCTAATTAATTATAAACTAAAGAGAAAAGTTGATTTTCCTAATAAAAAGTAAAAAGTAAAAAGTAAATACACATTGTAAATATTCTATAAATGTAAGCTGCATAGCGTGATCTGCTTAACTCTATTATTGATGCAATAAACAGTGAAATAGAGAAAAAAACGAAGGTAATAAAATAAACCATTATCAGAGTGAAGTTTTATTTAATTATTTGAGAATTAAAATAAATGTTCAAATGATTTAAATTGCAGAGGAAAAATGTATTTCTTTAGTCAAAATCCACATTTCTTATTTAGAATTTCTTTTTGATAAAACATGTCTTTTTTTTTTTAATTATTAAGAACATGGTTTTTTCAACAAAAACTAAAGGTAATTAAACTAAATATTCACAAGAATTCTAATAATTTAACAAATGTATTTCTTTAGTCAAAATCTCTTTTTTCTTATTCATTTATATTTTTATTTTGAAAAAAACATTTTTTTTATTAGACATTTTTTTTAAATAATAAATTATCATGATTCAAAAAGCAAGTTTCAAATAAATAAATAAATAAATCATGTCTTGATAATTTTTATGCGCTTGTATAAATTGTTTTTAAGAATAATTAATTTGTGAAAACTATATAAAAACTCACAATAAAAATATAACAAAAATTATACTTTATTCTTATTTAAATACTCAAGTGCAATTGTTTTTTTTAAATGTGCATATTAGATTCATTTATAATTATTAATAAATAACTTTATATTATGATAAAAGCTCTAATCTTACTTAAAAAAAATGTCATAATCAAATAAATTTTTAAATATCATTGTAATTATTTATATTAAAATATAAAAAAAATTAAAAGCCAAATATATGAAGTCCATGTGCCTCTAGCCTTTTAAAAAAGAGGCTAGGTGTTGCCTGCGTGCCTGGCCTAAAAAAAAAGAACCTAGGTGCACTTGTTTTTTTTTTAAAAAAATAAGCAAATAACATGTTATTCATCAAGGTTTTTTTTTTTTAGAATGGACAACACATCATCAGTCCGAGCAGATAATTTATTGTCTACTAAAACATATTCTGGACAACTTCAGTGAAAAAAAAGTAAGGATTTCAGTTTTAAAATTTTTAAAATTTAGATTTCCATTTGTTTTATAAAACACTAAAAAAAATTCACAGGAATCTTAATAACTCTATTTCCAACCCCAAAATATCCTTTAATTAGTCTAAAAACTGAAAATCAAACCAAATAAAAAAACTATGAGGACCCCAATCTATTTTTTTTTTTGGCATGGTTTATAAAGAGCAAAATCACCCATAATTAAACTCCCATCTTCAAAATAAACTAATTAACATTAAAATTAGTACTATATGAAATCTCTTTTTTTTTTTCAGTGGCCTTCTCTATTTTCTCTCAGCAACAAGAGACCTGAAGCTAAAGAAAATAAAGTTTAAGTCTTGAAACATAAACACCTAAGAAATAAAAAATCTCTAGGACTAAATTGAAACTTTTGAAAATTATACCGTAGAGGAACAAATACAATCAATCCATAATATTTCGTTTCTGGGTGAACATTACACGCCTTATGGTGAAATGCCCATCTCTTTTAATTTACAGTATAATTTTCTTCTTAATATTGTTTACCTTCCTCATTTTACCGCAAGACTTGCATCCTCTCATCTTTGCCAGTGCCATCAATCGGGTCTGGAGTTAGCCCACACTTGTCTTTTTTACCATTTCTAGGGAGCAAGAGAAAAATACAGCTGAAGACTCCATTCTTTTCTTCTTACAAAGAGTGAAAATCCGAAGTTCAAACATGGCCGTATGGCATCCAAATGGTACAATGAAAAACAAAAAGACAAAAATAATTGTAAACTGACAATAAAAGGACAACCATGGAGACCATGGCCCAAGTGCTCCAATGATTGAAAAGTTTGCTATTACAGACCTTGATTTGCAAAAAGAAAAAATAAAATAATAACAGGAAAATAAAGGGTGGCGGCAAAGCAATGAACGAGGACATTTTGTGCCAACTCCTTCCTCCGGCTTAAAAAACCCATCTCCACGGGCCATATCCCCAGTGGACTGCTACAAGATAATTGATAATGGGTAAATAAATTGACTTCTCAAGGTCTAAATTGAAAGAACCTGGGCATGATGGCAGTTTTATGGCCCAATCAAATGCTCCATCGTTCATAGGCCTTTAATGTCAGAAATTCCCTTCAAAGTTCAGTGGCCCTCCTCTCCACTCCCACTATTTTATGAATCATTTGCAAATCACTTTGTTATCATCACCTTAATTGTTCTGTTTGTTGTTGTTGTTGTTGTTGATGATACTTCACTTCAACTACACTCTTTTCGAAATCTAAAATTAGCATTGATTGATTCTAGAGGATGTAATCTAGGCTGAAAAGTTTGGTTGAAAGCTGATGTTCAGTTTAACCTGTATTTGTGTAATTTTTTCTACTAAAAGATCTCGAGTTCAAGCCTCTTTATATATATATATATATAGTCACGAGCATAAAATATAAATGTGAATTTTCCCATTTCACGTGAGAAAAGAAATGAGTAATAAGAGAGTTTCATTTTCATACAAAAGTCTTATCAGATTTATACCAAACTCATACCCCGTTAAGAAATAAGGATAGAACTTACAGATAGATTCAGGCAATTCAATCGATGGTTTTTCCTGCCGATGCCAGCAAATCTGATTTTTATTTTATTAATGGAACTGAACGTAACTCTATTATTAACATGCAAAACCACATCCATTCCTGGCATATATCAAGGTAAGAACTGAAGGATCTGCTAACTCAGTCAGCCACATGAATGGCTGATGTGAATATGCACAGGCAAATGGGAAGCGATCATGCATGGACCCCTAACACATGGACACCCATTTGATGAAACGAAACAAAATGGATGTGAAATGGGAAGCAATCGCATGGTGCTTGTAGCTGTATTTCTGAGAGGAAAGAAGTTGACATGTTATTTGTCCACCGACAAGTCTTTTTCAGGGAAAGTTGTTTTCACTTCCTAATGATGTTCATGAGTATCAATCGTCTAGACAGTTGTTAGAATTTGAGTTAGCCAGAAAGAAGAAATGCAGAAAGCAACAGGGCGGCATCTCGCAGTATCACATGGCAAACACTTGAGTAAATTATTGAGTGGATAGACTTGAGCACATGGCAAACACGCCCCAATGACAGCAATAGATCATGAGTTTAAGAACTGGTGCGTAAGCATATAACACCCCAGAGACAGCAAAAGCAAATAATTAATATGGTCTGCTGTTCTTAGCTTGGCCAAGAAAATTCTTAGCCGCCTTGAGTGTTTTCCTTTTAAATACAAGATTTTTACATTTTTCCATCCAGTAACAGATACGATTTTCTCAGTAGTTAATGTGTTTGTGTTATCTATAACAAGTATATCAGGGGCTCTACGAGAAATTTAAAATAAGAAAAAAATAAAGTTTTTGGCATTATATCTACAAGATCAAGAACCTGATTTTCACTTTGAGTATGTTCTGATTTCCAAAACCATCATTACAAGCAAGTAACCAAATGCTGTGGCTCCCAAAACCATGATTCAGCTCGAAAAGTGCTTTTATCAGAACACGTCTCGGCTCCATCAGGCGAGTATGGAGTCTACATTAACCCTAATCCTTCTCCTTCATTTCATCTAAGAAATAATATAGAAATACAACAATAAATGCAACTACTCATTAACCTATGGTGCATGTCTTATGCCTGGGAGCAACATTCTCTGGCTTTAAAAGTTGCTTGAATTATATATATATATATATATATATATATATAAGATTTGCACATCTGGGTTTGCCTACACTGCCTTCATCCAAATCCATAAAAAAGCTGAAGTTTGCTCCCATAATTTGTTCTTCAGGTTACATTTGCCCTCATAATCTGTTTTTCTTTTTGTTACCTTTGCCCCCATAAATTTAGTGTAATGAAAAATCGTCACCACCAAATAAGATTGATCTCCTAAAAATACATGTTCTTGACAAAAGTAAAAGAATTTTTTTCTTTCACTCTAACAATTTATCCTCTTTAATAGTTTATAGTAAATTCATCCTCTTTAAATAATTTATTTAGTATTATGGCCGTAATTGTGTTTCAAAATGATATTCGTTTAAAAATATATCGAAATAATATTTTTTTATTTTTTAAAATTTATTTTTAACATCAATACATCAAAATAATTAAAAAATATATATATAAAAACAAATTAAAGCAAAGAAAAAAACATAAATTTTTTTATTTTTTCAAAAATATTTTTAAAACATGTAAAAACTAATGGGCTCAAAGTAATATTTCTGGATACATGCCCTGCATTTGGAATGAATATATGGAAAACTATTAACATGTGTTGTAATATAAACTTAAAGTATATAATGTAACTATGCCTCTCTCTTTTTTTTTTCTTTTGCAGAAAAATTAGAAAAGAAATAAAAAACTTTGCAACTGATTACAATACCAATAAAAAACTTCAAAACTTCAAATTTTTTTTTTTGCTTAATTTTTTTTGAATCATTTTGATGTGTTGATATTAAAAATAAATTTTAAAAAATAAAAAAGATATTATTTTGATACATTTCCGAGCAAAAAACACTTTAAAAAGCAACTGTTACCATGATACCAGACACTACCTTAAACAAGTAAGCTTCTCATGGGCCAAGACCTAGCCCGCAGCCCACTTATGCTCTATAAGGTTACAAGATGCCTCCTTTCAAGGTCCGGTTCCAGCCCTCGAGAAGTTGTCCTATCCTATATTGATGGCAAATGCACATTCATGGGAATAGCATTAAAAGCTGTTTATTCTCTGGGAACTCTCTTTTCCAGAAAATGAGACAACTTGTCGCGCCTCTAAAATGCAGGGCGAAAAAACTAATTTGAACGCTACAAATCTCAAATCAGCTATCTCGTTTACATGTGCCTGCCTCATAACGCATGAATATATACGGTGAGCAAATGCTTGCACACACAACCAAGTAGTCATGCTCCATTATGCTTATGACATGGTCATTCAAGAACAAAAATCGGATGTCAAAAAATTTTATGGGACTGTATATTCAATAATGGAAGTTTACAGGGCGTAATCGCTGTCCATAACTCTCATTTCTCCTATAGTCTAAACCTACCAAAAGGTTTGTGACAAAGTATAAAACTTTGAAAAAAAAATAAGATGGACTGAAGGAGATGGTTAGACGTATCTGTTAGCAGCACTACCAACTTCACGGAGTATGCAATTCATAAATCCCACTCCAATCTAACTCCTTTGGAAGAAAAGGATAACCAAAATGCTAATCATCAGATTCCATAGTGGGACTCTTTGAGCAGCTCTCCTGCTGATGGAGTTCTAACAATCTAGCTTCTGGATTACAAAGCCCTGCATTATAATTAATAGGCGTCATCAGAACATATACGTTTACAGTCTCTGGAAAAATATTCAACACGGCCATCTTGTGAGAAATCAAATGATGCAGTTTTATAAAAATGATTTGACAAATTCTGCATAAAAATCTGAAGCAAGGCAGGTTTTCCTTGCATTAGAAATGAAACAAAATCATCAGTGTGTGTGCATGTTCATGCCTGAAAAGTAATAACGGAGAGTGATACTGATACTGTTCATTTTGATTCTGTTTCCTTTATGGCTGATAAAGATACCGACCTGAACATTTGGGAATGTCCCAGACTGCAATTGATGATGGTGTACACTCTGGTGAGCACAGCGCTCTGTTATCCTCATGATTAACATTCATTGCCAGAATCCATGCACCTATTGTAACATCTTCATTGCTGAACATTCGGAAACTGATAATTCAAGAAAAAAGGCGGTGTTACATGGAATGAAATGATCATCTCCAGTACATGCTGAGAATCTGAGTCTAGAAGTTCCTCAGTGTACATATTATGATTGTCTACTGCCAATTTTCCAAATATAACGTGGCATTTCATGTTCTTATGTATACAAACAAGCAAGCAGGGGACTACTCATGGTACATTCAACAAGGTATGTTCTTGCTATTTCAGGTCAGAAGCAAGGCAAGCCCCAAACAAGCTTCAGCCGGTGATGGGCCTGGTTAAGTCAACCAAAAAAAGCTTCTTCATATCTAATCCAACACAGCTTTTTCTTGGGTGACTTATCCATTGTGCCTCATTGTGTCATCTTGATTGATCATACAGTTTGTTTGAAGTGAGCAATAACCTTTTCAGTTACTTTATTTATTTATTGTAAATCAACCACATGGTTCTCTGAATGAAATTGCTTTTTTACCATGAAGAATTTGTCAAAACCAACATTTATAACAACTACAAAGATTAAACAGCAATAAACATTTTTATGCAGTGAAAAAAGCTTGCAAACTTAATTGAAAGCAAGGAATTGTGTGGAATGCCACTTTAAGTTTAAATTACAAGATAACAACTAGTTTTGAGTTAGGTTCCCCAAGCCCAACCTTGAATCAAGACCATCTCCTCAAGCTCGCTCCAACCACTAAATATTGAGCTCCACTCCCCTCTCCTCCTTTTCAAATTCTTGTTTTCAAGAATTGTAACTGTTATTTTCCTTGTGTTATAAAATCAGAAAGTTGAGACAACCTTTCGATCAGAGAAGAAATACATGGCAGGGAATAAAAATGAAAGGTTTGGCAGGTGAAGATTAAGTCCAAGACCTTGTAGTATCTTAAGTACAGCGTATACTTAAATTCCCTGATATCCAAAATACCAAATAAAATTTCAGCTTGCTTTTAGATGCAAACAATCAAGGTGGACAGGTTCATAACCATCACAAGTAATATGTGACGGCGTGGCTGAATATGACTTAACAAACCAGTTATCAACGAAGTTCCAAGGCAGTGGCGGAGCTCGAGCAATGTTTGAAGGGGTGGGAACTGAATATGATATAAACTTAAGCAATGGAAAAATTCTGAATACAAAAACAGTGGAATATCTTATTTAACAAATAAATTATGTAAAAACATTCTCTATGCAAGTTACAGCCAGATACATTTTCATGGAATTAAATAGGTTTGCTATTAATATTATGTAAAGAGTTCTAATGACTAAAGAGGTCTATTGTAAAAATAAATCCCTGACATAAAAAAAAAGTAAAAAAATTGTGGTCAATAAATAAAATTCTAAAAATACCGACCACTCATAATTTTCTGAAAATAACATAACTCTAATTTCTTCAATAAAACAAAGCATAACTCTAATTTTAATTACAATAGACCAAGTTCTTTGATTTGTTTTTCAGCATACAGTTAAAAGATGGAAAATAAAGAGTCATCTTGTGTCAATAAAGTTTGAAAAACAAAGGAATATTGGTTTGCAGCCAGTTGAGAGAGAAAACAAAAAATAAGATATGCTTTCACATTTGATTTTATATATAATTAAGGATGTTCATGTAATTTACCAAAATTGGAATCGACGAGGATACCAGTTAAGAAAGCATAACTTGTCAAAACAAACAAGTTTCAGTGACTACTGTGATAGGATCTACTTGCATTTGATGCTACTATCATATCTAGACCCAACATTTTGGCACTATGTCATCACAAACCATTCATTTGTGTGACTTCTTGGTTTTATTTTTTGGAATGTGCAAGTGATTTATGTTGGGAAGGAACTGAAATGGAACTGGAAAGGAAGGCATACTTTACATATACAGTATGCATATAAATAATTTTTGGAAGAGGTGGAAAGCACCCCCGCAGTTGTTCCAAAGTAACATGGGATATTCTCATGGTGCATGCACCATCTAAACAAAGAAAGGAAACATGATAAAACTTGAAAAATTGAAGAAAAAAGAGAAGCATGAGCTTTATCCCAAAATGGCAAAAAAGCCAATAGCTCTTGAAAGGCATTGGACAGCTTCACAATTGGTTCCATGTCCCTAAAATTGTAGCTTGAATAATCATTATTGTATAACTTATTTTAAACAAGCTTTTCAAGGCTGGCCAAACACTCAAGGGGATGTCCTGATAAAGGTAATAAGCAAGCTAACCTGTTGTTTCTGAGAGCAACTAAACTTGCGACAACATCTGCAGAAAGAGCATATATTGGACCATACGCATGAAGAAAGTACTCCTTCCCAAGCAAATAGGATAGTGGCTCATACCTGCAAAAATCAAGATTACGTGATTACTGCAAAAGTCATGGCTATATACAATTTGGGATACTAATTCTTTTGGAGATTATTAAGCCCAGTGGTATTGATGCAGTGCTTTTTGGGTAAACCAAAATCTCTAATAGAAGAAGGCATGATGATGACAACCCTGAAATGATTCCACATAAGGAAGTCTTTGAAGTGGATAAAATTTTTGTATGAATATGGTACTAAATTTGGAAAATTGGGAATAAAATAAAGCTCAAATAGACTCCAAAACCTCATAAACATTAAATTCTAATCCTACAGAACATCAAATCATGAGGTAAGATTCAAGTTAGATAAGTAAAGTACCAAGAACAAACTTTTCACAGCAACAGCTCCATGAACAGCAGCATTGCTGTTAATTAGTAAACAGTTTCTTCTATAATATCGCTTCAGTAACATGACTTCAACTCAATTTTGATGTATACAATGTTAAATCTAGTAATGAAACTACCTAAATACAAAAAATAGAATGATTGATTTAGAAATTGTCATGTTTATATATAGCCATGGTCTACAACATAAGAAACAAAAGAGGAAAATGAGCTTACCATTTGAGCTTTGGATCAGTGAAAACTGGTCCCTTTTTCAAGCATCCAAGATAAGTTTGAGAGTGAGCACGCTCTTTCGCCAAAAGAGTTGAAAGACGATCTGAAGATATATTGAAAGACAGCAATGTGATTTATATGGAACTGTACTACGAAAGTTGATCTCCAGAACAATGCTACTGAATAATAACAAATATAAAAAAGTTTCACATTTACCCACCTGGCCTCAAATATATGTCATCATCAGCTTTAACATAGAACTCAGAATCAAAAAGTGCATAGGCAGCTTTAAAGAATGCTAACCTGCAAAAAAAAAAAAAAAAAAACCCAGCTGAGTACAATTATCCAATAATTAACTTGATGAAAAAAAGGTAAGAAAACCATGCAGCTCATCATCAGTACTAACGTTTTATATGGGAGCTGACTATACTGTTCCTCAATATCTAATAACAAGAAATCATCATATTCTGCAATCTCCCTTTTGAGCTCCGCCATCTTCGATTTATCATTAGTTCTACCAATAACAAACCTGAATGCCAAACCAGTGGATTCTTCCAACCTGCCAGCCAATTAACTTATAAACAACCAAAATATGATACAAAGAAAAGGCCTTATACAAGCTACTAGTTTTCAGGAAAGTTCAAAAACATGAACAACGAAAGTCTGTGAAAAAAGAAACTATATAGCACAGTTTTCTAAAAGGAAGTAGATCAAGAGCTCAGCAATAGCAACAAAATATTAGTATGAAATAGAAATCCTCCGACTAAACTATGATGTACATAATGCTTTTCAAGATCACATCCGCACCTCTCTCT
>Ga0307517_10008889_pt1 | contig 14344 bp, 10 predicted proteins | sample 23_EM_MG_FD_194515 | JGI IMG/M metagenome (GOLD analysis project Ga0307517, IMG submission 194515) | Populus trichocarpa ectomycorrhiza microbial communities from riparian zone in the Pacific Northwest, United States - 23_EM | ecosystem: Host-associated > Plants > Roots > Unclassified | place... | reverse complement strand
TCGAGACTGCGGTTGAAGCCATATTCTTTTAAAATTTAATTTTGTTTTTATTAAAAATTATTTTTTTATATTTTCAGATCGTTTTGATGTTATAATTTTAAAAATGATTTTTAAAAATAAAAAAAAATATCATTTTAATATATTTTTAAATAAAAAACACTTTAAATTACAACCGTAATTCCAAACAGTTACGAGATATAAAGTTTACCATGTTTCACTAGCCACGCATGAGAGTAAATTTTCTAGTCCAAATCATGAAGCAAGTGTAATAAAAGAACATGCAAAAGACTAGCCACCATGTTCTTATGGTTTATTTTCGCGCTAACATGCATTTAATGCATGACATGGTTACAATGAACACATAAATTTGGCAAAATCCCAAATAACCCATCCTAAAAACGGCCCTTGATTTCAATTCCCATGAATGATGGATGAATTTGGTTAAATAAAGTGACTTATTCATTTTAATAAAAATAATTAACCTGAGTTGATCACCCGTGATTTACAAATTGTCCCGGTAACCTGAACCTTTTTTTTGAATCAATCTCTAGCTGGTTCTGGGGTAAAATGGAAATGCCAGCTAATCAATCTAGATGCACCAGCTTTTACCTCCTTTTTTTTTTCTTTCTTCCAAAGGGTGTCTTTGAAACCTGATTATGTTGTTGAAGTGTAAGTAAGCATAACTGGTGAGAAGTTGAACTGCCAACATACAAAATGTCCTGCCAACTCGCCCTCCAAAACCTCCCTATTCTCCACCTCCCACATCTATAAAAACCCAATGGTTTTCTCACGGAAAAGCACTGCAAAAAGCACACTTCACACCACTTGTGATTTGCTAAAGCCTAAAACTCTCCCTTCCCTTGAAGCCATTGCCATCTCCACAACCATGGCCAATCATATCTTCCCACTTTTCATTTCACCACTTATAGTGATCATGAGCATGTCATTGATAATCAGCCAGACAATTCTGGTGGAGGCACGCCAACTCTTGGAGGTAACATTGCCTGAGCTTCCGAAGCCTGAATTTCCCGAGCTTCCCAAGCCGGAGTTGCCTAAGCTACCCGAATTCCCAATACCTGAACTGCCAAAATTTGAAATACCAAAACTGCCTGAGCTTCCGAAGCCTGAATTTCCCGAGCTTCCCAAGCCGGAGTTGCCTAAGCTTCCCGAATTCCCAAAACCTGAACTGCCAAAATTTGAAATACCAAAACTGCCTGAATTGCCACCTTTTCCCCATTTTCCTGATCTGACTAAGCCCACACTGCCAACTATTCCCTCCCACTCAACTACTAGTCCTTGAATGATGATGATCATACCATCTAATGTTTCATGTTATGGCAGACTTCATCCAGTTTGCTGGGTGTATTATCGTTTGGTGTGGTGATTATACCGTACTCTACTATTTCTTTATGCCATTTTTACTTTTTATTACAGAATACTTGTATAAGGGTCATTAATACTACCATGTATTTTCTACTATACCTTCCGTTACAAGTAATATATATGGATACTCGTTTGGTTCTTTATTTTAAGCTGCTTTATTTGGCACAAACCATCAAGTGTGTTTTTGTTGTCAGTTCATAATTCATATGTATGTGATACAAGAGAAAAGAAGCACAAGTTAATACGAAAAAACAAAAAAAGAAGATATATGAAAGCAATTTGTCACTATAAAAATCGTAGCCATGAATCTCAATTCTTAACTGCTAATCATTCATGTGAAATGTCTCTAATTTAATTAAATAATTAAGCTGATATCTAATTATAATTCGAGCGAAAGCTCTGTCGAAGAGTTGATGAATAGAAGCACTCTTCCTATAACGAGTTCTTAGATTTTAATTTGGAAGAAAAGAGAAAAATGTCACCCAAATGTGTGATTTGAGATTTTGAATAATGGAAAGAAAAAATCAAAGCAATTCCTAGAATCGTGATGTGAGATTTCTAACTCACAAAATGTGCAAGAGACTATAAGAGAGTGAGAGATATGGGCTCTCTTTCAAAACCAAACGAGTGCTGCCATACCCTGCTAGCTCGAGTCGCATAACTCCCAAGCTCAAAGTAGCAAAACTACAACATCACAAAGGCTTTCACATCATCGTTGTCGAATCCAGAGGCCCCAGCTCCCTTGATGGCATGCCTGATTTTCAGTTTGAAACTACCCCAGTGGTCTCCCTCTGATTGATGCTGATGTTACCCTAGACAGTTCATTTATCGGTCACTCTATCTCAAACTCTTAATTTCTTAGCCCCATTAATTTCGTGAGCTTCTTGCCATTTTCATTTGATGTTGATTTTGGTAACAGCACGGTCATGACACAACAACACACTTGTGGAGCTTGCTAACAGCAAGAAAACCTTTTTGTGAATCAGACCTCATCTTGTCAGGGGTGAATCTACGATTTTTCCGCCTGAGTTTCTTGAAGAGTCTAAAGAGACAGCTCTGATGGGAAGCTGGTGTCCGCAGGAACAAGTCCTGAAGCACCCATCGATAGCAGAATTTTTGAGAGAGGAGAGAGAGAGAGGTCAAAGGAATCCACCGGTAGAAAAAAAATAAAATGATCATTAATATCAATATAAACTACTAAAACAAATAATATTTATATTAATTGTTTGTTTTTTTTTGTTTACGAGAGGAGTTTATAATAGGTGTTTTTTTAAATTTTAAAGTTTGTGAAAAAACAAATATGAGTTCGGGTTGATTTTTGGTTTCAGGTGATTTTGGTTTTTTTAGATCATGGATAGGTTTAACATGATTTTTAAGGTTCTAGTTAAAAAATGGGTTGAAAAATGGATTTTTGAGTAAAAAAACTTAAGTTCTGATTTTTTGACTACCATAGTAGCTGAAATTTAGGTAAAATCAGACAACGCGTCGTTTGATTGTCTTTTTTTTTTCAAAAAAGATTTGGTTGTCCGCCCCATATCCAACAAAAAATAATAAGGGCCCAATCTCACAGGCCCTAACAAAATGGGTCAAGGCCTAGCTTTTTTATACGATTTGTTTTTCAAAAAATATATTTTTATTAAGATTAATACTCATTTTCTGTTTTATTTTGTTTAAAGAGCCTATTTTAAATTATAGTTATTTTTTGGTTACGCGTTTAATTTTTGAAGAGATTTTTCTGATTCATCTATATTTTTTTAATTTTTTGTATAGATGAATTATATCTTAGAAAATAAAAAAACATTTATTTTCAGATGATATTTCTAATATGTGTAGCCTTAATATTTTTTCTTTTTTTTATTCAATCAATTTGATGTTTTTGTTTATTTCTATTATTGATGAAGTAAAATAATATTGTAATAACCAAAATTTGGCAAACATAACGGGTAAATATCCCATCTTGCGAGATTAAATATCTTGATCTATACCCGTCTCTTAATTTTTCAAGTTTTATTTTTAGGTATTGTTAATGTCTTTTTATTTATTTATCAGCACATATAGTTCTTGATTTATTTGATTACATGTATACATAACTTTTTGATTTGCACTAAAATCTTTTAAACTGCAGAAATGCGTTGAAAAAAAATGTATATACAATTTTATTTATAAGAAATTAAAATATTTGACCCACAACGGAACGCAGGTCACATAACTAGTTAACAAGACTAAAAATGATGGTGCTTTACTATGCACCACCTCATAAAATACTATTCATTACAATAATGTTTTTTTTTTTTTACTTTTTCTGTTTTTGAAATCTATGTTTTTTTCTCTAATTTTATCCTTTAATATTTGGTTTATTAGAAATTGAAGGTCATAATTTAATATTGTGGTTTACTTTCTATATGATTATCTTAGTCTCATGACTCGTGTCACGAGTTTGACATGTTAACTCGGTTGATTCAATTTTTTTAATTTTTTTATTTAATATTAAATTAATTAATAATTAAATTTTATAATTTATTTCGATTGATTTTTTATCATATTATCCTTCTCATTATAATTTAATTTCACCATTCATAAAATCTAGCAAGACGTGTCTAGTGCTTCTTAATTTGGTTGCACCCAACAAGAAAATTTGAAAACGCAAAATCGGAGTAACTTTAAACGGATAATGCATCATATATACGATGATCAACCAAGACTTGTATAGGTGAGCTACCAAGACTCACCTGTACAAAATCACTCTTGAAAATGCCCTATTCTCGACGTCCCAGAAGTTGAGCTACCAAGACGACTCAAGCTTTCCCACCAAATTAATTATCTCCCTTGAAACTGCCCTATTCTCGACGTCCCAGAAGTTGAGCTACCAAGACGACTCAAGCTTTCCCACCAAATTAATTATCTCCCTTGAAACTGCCCTATCCTCCACATCCCACATCTATAAAACCCCAATTCAAAGTGAAATCAGTACACCAAAGTGATTGGAGAAGCTTGCACACTTTGCAATTAGTATACGACTCTATTTAATTACTTTTGATCCAAGTCCTCCTGATTTCCATCTCCAAAATCATGGCTTCTCTTCGTTTCTTGACATTTCTTTCACCACTCTTGCTGATCACTTTGTCAATGGTGGACAACACAAGCAGGACAGAAGCGCGCAGGATTTTGGAGACAACATTGCCTATGGTTCCTGAGCTCCCCAAGCCTGAATTGCCTGAGATGCCACCGTTGCCTAAGGTTGAACTTCCAACAATACCGAAACCTGAACTCCCTGAGCTGCCAAAACCTGAAGTTCCCAAATTGCCTGAATTACCATCTTTCCCCCATTTCCCTGAGCTTCCAAAGACCACATTACCTACCATACCAGCTCTTCCCAAGGATATCAAGCCACCTCAGTCTACTACTAGTCCTTAAATGGCCATACCATTTCATATTTCTATGTATTAGACACATGTGTCGTGAAATAACTTTAATATGTGGATAGGACTTTCGTCTGAGTGTTTGTTATTGTATTACACACATATTATTTTACGCTGTTGAGAGTTTGTTGTACTAAAATTTGTGTTTTCTGCAGTCCCTTTTCTACTATTTTAATGTTACATATATCCTTGCAAATTGCCATTCCTCCTCTTCTGAAAATTAAACAATATTGCCCGTTGTTGGTCGAGTTTTTTCTTTCTTTTATGAAGAAAATGATATGCAAATTGATTACTATATAAGCCGAAGGAATATATTAAAACAACAAGTGAGAAAAAAAGAAGAAGCAAACAAGGTTAAAAATAAAAATACATGAGATGGAGGGCTAAATTAATTATATGCAACAAAAAAGAACAAAGAAAGCACAGGAATCATGATTTTAATATAAGCTTCGACGATAAATTCTATCTAATCTATGATCCTGTGTGTATTGGTTTTTGTTATTTTTTTCGTTAATGTTTCAGGATTATTCTTCTAAGAATTTATTTTTGGTTTGTAAAGCACTATCCTTTTACGATGACACTTGGGTTGGTCTTGCCAAGCCGTGTAATGATCCCGAATGTGAGCCTGTTCCTTACGCTGACTACCTGGCCCTCGCTCGATGCACCCTTTTTCTTCTTCCTTTTTTTTTCAAGTTTTATTCTAGTTTTCCTTTTTATATATTTTCTTCTTCTTCTTCTTATTTTTTTTGACAAATTTTGAATATTATAATTCTCCTTCGTCTCATTCTTAAGTAAAGTTATAAAACTCTATACAAGAAACGGTAAATACAAGATAACATCGTTTCAAAAATTTATTTAAAAATATTTAAAACATATTATTTTGAATTTTCTTTTTAAAGTCAAAATAAATATCACTTGAATCTTGATTTGTTGATCGGATTATAAATTGTTCTGTTAGATCAAACTGGTTAAAACGAGTTAACTCTCAATTTAATTCAACACAAAACCCAACTTGAGTGAGATCTTAGGTTGTAGGGTTGAGCCGAGCTAAGTTTAACACATTATTTTGTTTTCAGGAGAAAAAGGGTTAGTGAGGAAACTGAAACAGGATGAAGAAATAAGAGGGGCCATAAGATGAAGAGATCAGACATATTGTTTTGATCACCTTTTAGTTGTTTAACTTAACGTGCCCTAAAAAACTATTCTCACATAAAGGGACCATTTTTATCTTTAAGCACATAAAGGGACCAAGTTGTAAATAATGTTTTAATTTGTCAAATTATAAGAAATACAAGGTAATTAAGCTATGGTTTATAGAACTTCGAGAGATCAAATTTCCATGTTGATGATACTTGAATATTGGAGTTGGCTAATTATGTATGTCCATTCTTCTTTCGTGTTTTCTCCTTGTTGAAAGAATCTTAGTAAGATCTTTCATCAAAAAAATAAAAAAAATAGAATCTCATATGGATAAATATGACTGATTTAATTAATAATATATCGAATCTAAACAACACAAATATTAAATCTTAATCCGAATCAAAACCACCGGATTACGATTTTATTCTGTAGATTAAGATTTCTAATGTAATCACATCACTTAAATATCTATCTTTTGATGAGTTTGTTGTCATCTTAGATTTCTTAATAAATAACCAAGTCTTTTTCACATGCACCGATCAGTTAAAAGAAAAATGGCGAAAATCCTTTGTTCGTTTATTTTTCTTTGTGCTTGCTTTGTTCTTTCTACTGATGCTAGAGTTAATCATAGAATCCTATCATCTTCTACTTTGGATCATGATGATGCTACCCCTACTGGCTCAAACTTTACCTTTGTTTGTGACCCCGCCAGATATGCTAGTTTGGGTTTAGATGTCTCAAACTTTGCATTTTGTGACACTTCATTGTCTTATGAAGTTAGGGCAATGGATTTAGTCAATCAAATGACCTTGAATGAAAAAGTTCTGCAACTTGGAAACAAAGCTTATGGGGTGCCTAGGTTAGGGCTTGCTGAATATCAGTGGTGGTCAGAGGCTCTACATGGAGTGTCAAATGTCGGTCCAGGAACCTTCTTTGATGATTTGATTCCTGGTTCAACAAGTTTCCCTACGGTGATAACCACTGCAGCAGCATTCAACGAGTCACTATGGAAAGTTATTGGGCAGGTAATTAAATATGCTAAGCTTAACTTTTTCCTTTAAACAATCCTATTAAATGGGGAAAAAAACTCATCATCCTGTGATTTTTACGTTTACAGTATTACTTTCTTATAGAGAAATTATCATTGTTAGACTCTTTTTGTAGTTCCAATCTCCTTGAAAACGCTTGATTAACCAGTTGCTTAATCCATTTGGTTCTGTTAGTTTTTTTTAATTATGTCAGCCTTTTATATTTTTAATCCATTTTGTTATTCTTTGTAGGCCGTTTCAACAGAAGCAAGAGCTATGTATAATCTAGGTCGGGCTGGATTAACTTATTGGAGTCCAAATATTAATGTAGTGAGGGATCCTCGATGGGGAAGAGCCATTGAGACACCAGGAGAAGATCCTTACCTTGTTGGCAGATATGCTGTTAATTATGTGAGAGGCTTACAAGATGTTGAGGGATCAGAGAATTACACGGATCCTAATTCTAGACCCCTCAAAGTATCCTCATGTTGCAAGCACTATGCTGCTTATGATGTTGATAATTGGAAAGGAGTTGAACGTTACACTTTTGATGCTAGAGTTACTATTCTTAACCTTTTATTTTAAGGTTTTTTCTCGTACAAAAATATTGGAAGTAAACTTTTTCTCTCCTTTTGTGTTCTGAAGGTGTCAGAACAAGATATGGTGGAGACATTCCTTCGACCTTTTGAAATGTGTGTCAAGGATGGTGATGTTAGCAGTGTTATGTGTTCTTACAATCGTGTTAATGGCATACCTACTTGTGCTGATCCGAAGCTTTTAAATCAAACTATTAGAGGAGATTGGGATCTACACGGGTACAACTTTAAAATCCAATATCATTGTATTTTCTTTTATTTATTTTTTTCTTGTCATTTGAATGTAAATTATATATATATATATATATTCTGCCAATACTGATTATTAAGAATTGCAAGCATCTTGTACCCTTTGATACTAGCTATACATACAAATTAAATAGCCACACTGGTTTCTCTCTTAAGTTCAACCTTTAGCTCTTACCTCAAGTGTTTAAATAAATATTTAATCATTTAATTATATATTTTAATATTATTGATTTGGCAGATACATAGTTTCTGATTGTGATTCCTTACAAGTAATGGTTGAAAATCATAAATGGCTTGGTGATACCAAAGAGGATGCAGTTGCACAAGCTCTTAAAGCAGGCGAGGATAATTAATGTTTGTGGATTATCAGATTTTGAATATAAATGTTTGCATTATCAAATTAATAATAATATTATTATTTTTAGGTTTGGATTTGGATTGTGGAGCTTACTACACGGAGAATGTTGAAGCTGCAGTTAGACAAGGAAAAGTCAGGGAGGCAGACATAGACAAGTCCCTGAATTTCCTTTATGTGGTTCTAATGAGATTAGGGTTTTTTGATGGAATCCCCCAATACAACTCTTTTGGCAAGAATGATGTGTGCTCGAAGGAAAATATTGAGTTAGCAACCGAAGCTGCAAGGGAGGGGGCTGTTCTTCTAAAAAATGAAAATGATAGTCTACCTTTGAGCATTGAAAAAGTTAAAACCTTAGCCGTGATTGGACCTCATTCTAATGCTACCTCAGCTATGATTGGAAACTATGCTGGTAGTTAATTTTAAACAAAAAATTATATTTACATATATATTAATTTTAAAGACAATATAAATTTATAGTTTATTATGCACATTTTTGCTCTAATATAGCTTTGTTCATCTATCTTGTTGTAGGTATTCCATGCCAAATCATTACTCCTATTGAAGGGTTATCAAAATATGCGAAAGTGGATTATCAAATGGGATGCAGTGATATTGCATGCAAGGATGAGAGCTTTATATTCCCAGCAATGGAATCTGCAAAGAAAGCCGATGCCACTATTATTTTAGCTGGCATAGATTTGTCTATCGAGGCTGAAAGTCTTGATAGGGATGACCTTCTCCTTCCAGGCTACCAAACTCAACTCATCAATCAAGTTGCTAGTGTTTCTAATGGCCCGGTTGTTCTTGTACTCATGTCTGCTGGAGGTGTGGATATCTCTTTTGCCAAGAGTAATGGAGATATCAAATCTATTTTGTGGGTTGGATACCCTGGAGAAGAGGGAGGAAATGCTATCGCAGATGTTATTTTTGGCAAATATAATCCAGGTAATTAGTGTTTTTCAGATTAGATTTCTTGAATATTCATGAAAATGATCATGTCTGTGTATCTTTTTTATACAACAAAGAAAGATGATATGATACATGAACGCAGGAGGAAGATTACCACTCACATGGCATGAAGCTGATTACGTGGATATGCTCCCAATGACGTCTATGCCTTTGAGACCAATTGATAGCCTAGGCTACCCAGGTCGTACTTACAAGTTCTTTAATGGATCTACTGTTTATCCATTTGGACATGGACTGAGTTATACTCAATTCACTTATAAGTTGACATCTACGATAAGATCACTCGACATCAAATTGGATAAGTATCAATACTGTCATGATTTGGGATACAAGAATGACTCGTTCAAGCCTTCTTGTCCTGCAATTCGAGTTGATGATTCTCAGTATAATGATCAGTTTGAATTTGAAGTTGAAGTCCTGAACGCAGGCGCTAAAGATGGGAGTGAAGTGGTCATTGTCTATGCAAAGCCACCAGAAGGAATTGACGCCACCTACATCAAGCAAGTTATCGGTTTCAAGAGGGTATTTGTTCCCGCTGGAGGCAGTGAGAAGGTGAAATTTGAGTTCAATGCTAGCAAGAGTTTACAGGTTGTAGACTTCAACGCCTACAGTGTTTTGCCTTCTGGTGGACACACTATTATGCTTGGAGATGATATAATTTCTTTTTCTGTCCAAATAAGATTTTGTTAGGTGTAGGATTTTGCTAGTGATTAGCTACTAGTTTTTCCATTGAATGTTTTGTTTATGGAATTTCCAATTTATCAAATAAATAGTACTAGTTTCTTTATTGTTCGAGATTTTATAGTTTTGAACTATTTTCTTTCCAAAGTTTCTATCACTTAGTTTCTTTGAACTTTTCAACTTGAAAACTCCTCCTTGTGTTGTAAGCCCGACATTACAGGTTAAACTTCTCCTTACTTAGATAATAGTATTTTTTTTTTCTCAAATAGGATGAAACCATGTTTGATTTTTTGTTTTTCGCTCAAGAAAAAGGACAAATTAGGCTTTGAGCTTGCAAACCCTTCACCCCGGGAAACAAACACAGAGGAAGGGAGAGAGAGAACAGATATAATTGGTCAACAACAATTTCCACGAACATCTGGTCCATCAATGGAAGATGCATAAGAAGTTGAACTAACTCTAACAGTAACAAAGCTCTAAGTGTCCGTCCTGTTTTCTGAACTACACCAACCCCACATTACAGGTTAGATCTCTCCTACTTACCCAACACAACACTAGCCCTGATTTGTCACAACAACAATCTCATAAAATTCTTAATTAGCTTGCATATTTGTCTAGATCATTGTCTTCTAAGCCCTTGAAGTTTAATAATATGGCAGGATTCAACTGTTTTTTCATCTTAACTCTCTTCATTGCTTTGCTAGTTTCAGGAGGCCAAGCAGCTCGTAATCTCCTGCAATTTCCATCTCTACCTTCATTCTTGAATTTATTATTTGGAAACGCGGGCTAACCCGTGTTTTTAAAAAATTTAATTTTTTTTATTATTTAGATAGTTTTTATATATTCATCTTAAAAATAATTTTTTAAAAATAAAAAAAAATTATTTTAATATATTTCAAAATAAAAATTATTTTAAAAAATAATTATAACCACGCACCCAAACATGCAATACCACCCTTGCCTTCTATACCAACACTGCCGCAGCCCACATTGCCAACCTTGCCAACAACTCAACCTTCTTTGCCTAAGCGCGCTCTGCCGCCACTGCCAGGCCATATGCCTTCAATCCCCACTATCCCTACTATAATTCCTATCCCCTTCCTCTCCCCACCACCTGGAAACTAAGCCATGTGACTCGCTGTGGAGGTTATGCTGGTTTATCAAGCGTCCTGTGAGAGAATCATTTGTTTGTTTCTGGTTTACTTCATGTATTTTAGCATTGTTGGTTCCTATTTTTATTGTCATTGTATCATATATACAGTTATGATTAATGGTTTAGACATTAATTTGATTACTTCGTTCTTAGTTTTCTTTTAATTTTTCTTTCCAAAGGCTCGTAGATTTGAACAATAATGAATCATCATATATATATTTGGCAGCAGAGAACTTCTTGATCTGTTTTCTTGTCTGAATTAATAAAGTTAATTTCAAGGTCCATCGAAGATGATAGACAAATTAGATTTGCTGTTAAGGCCTATGTGACAACTTAATTTTAAGCTTTAACATCATCTCGGACAAAAAATGTTGGTACCAAGAAGGAAAGAAAAAAAGAAAAAACAACAAGAGATTAACAATATACCGTTAGGGAAGAACAAAATAACTGAATTAGAAGCAAAGAACACTGAAGCAAAAAAAAAACCTGACTATATATAATTAAACTGAAAAAATAAAAATTTTGAAGAAAAAACTCCTTGTCAAATAATCATCTCAATCTAATAGTTTAAGCTGTTAGGTGAGGCTTCAAGATATGATTTGTATTATTCTCTAACACACCTTATCAAGTGAAAGTCATTTGGGTTTGGAACTTGCATAAACTCACTTTACCTTATGCTTAATTTTTATCAAATAAATAAGAATGGTGAGATTCAAACACGTAACTACTTGATCATCAAGTCTCTAATATCCATGTCAAAAAACTATTTCAATCCAATAACTTAAGCTGTTAGGTAAAGTTTCAAAATATAATTTATATTATTTTCTAACATTTTTTTTTTATTGTTTGGACCATTTGAACTTATTTGATTTTAATAAAAATGAAATGAATTGAACTGAACTAATTAATTTGGTCTTTCGTTCAATTGGTTGGATTTTATCCAATTTAAAATGTTTTAACGATGCGCACCCCTCATAAATTCATTACCATAAAACGAAGCTTAACCAAAACACCAGAAATAGGAAATTAATTAATATTTAAATAGAAAAAGCTTAATGCAAAGAAAAAAAAAACGTTAGGTGCTGATGAATCGGATAGGCTAAGTCCACAAAAAAAGCTTGGGCATGCCTAGCTACCTAACATTTTTTTTTTTTTTTTATCAGGAGTCGTCTGCTCCATTTTTTTTAATAACCATGCTACAAATTGCCTAGGCGACCTGTCATTTGCTAGACAGTTTTTGATTATTTAATAATTTCCTTTTTCTTTTAAAATTTTTGACAACATTTTCTCTTCTTTCTCAACATTCAATAACTAAAATGTAAAAAAAATAAAATTTGATATTGTAACTTGAATTTCCAAAATAATAGCGACAGAATGATAAAAAAATCTGAAATTTGAGGAATTGAACTGAATTTTCCCATATCAAAATCTAAAAGTGGCTTGTGTATTTTTCCTTGTCAAATCCAGTCCCCGTTCTTAATCTAATTCATCTCGGATATCCCTAAAAACTAAGCAAATGAGAGATAATGCAAATTGAGAGAAATGTAAACGAAAAAGAAGATGATATTGTAACATCAAATCAAATGACAATTTTTTTTTTAAAAAAATAAATGTTTGATATGACAAAAAAGGAAAGCAATGTTCAAAATGATAAAATATTAATTTTACAAAATTAAAAGTCAGATCTCAAGCCAGTCTGATAACTATATACAACTAATTAACTTAGCTCAATAGTTTGATTGGTCAACAAATGTAAGTTTGAGTCCTGCTCCATCTAATTTCAGGAAAAATGGAGAGGGAGAAAAATCATAATAGTCTCAATCACAGCAACAAGAAAACGAAGAAATGGTATTGTTTTCAATGGAAGATGGATAAGAAGGTGACCTACCATTAACAAAACTCAAAATGATTGTCCTGCTTTCTATACTAAACCAACCATCTGTCTCAAATCACAGGGAGATCTCTCCTACTGTATCTCCATCTATATAAACCCATTACGAGCCCTGGTTCATCACGAACAATCTCATACTGTTCTTTGTTTGCTTATTCGTAGGCCTTAAATTTAGCACCAAGATGGCAAGTTTCAACTGTTTCATCTTAGCTCTCCTCATTGCTTTCTCTTTTCCAGGCGGCGAGGCAGCTCGTAATCTTCTGCAATTGCCCCCTTTACCTTCCGTGCCGAATTTGCCTAAACCAACGTTGCCACCAATGCCTTCTATGCCAACACTGCCACAGCCCCCCTTGCCAACTTTTCCCACCACACAACCTTCACTGCCTAAACCCACTCTGCCTCCACTTCCCAGCCTGCCAACAATGCCCAGTCTCCCCAAGGTGACCTTGCCTCCACTTCCAAGCATGCCCTCAAATATTCCCACTATCCCTATCCCAACTACAATTCCCTCTATTCCATTCCTCTCCCCACCACCAGCTGGAAACTAGACCATGTTCTCGTTCATATTCAGTTCGATTATTAAGCTTTCATGTCAGAAGCTCATATATTTTCAGTGCGTTGTTATCGATGGCTTATTCTGAGGAATTGTGTTTGTTAATGGTGGTCTTCATTTTTTTGCACTGTTGTTTCCCTTCTTATTTTTTTTTATCTGTACCTATTTGTTTCCTTGTATTACATATACCTATATCATTGCCGATTTTAAGTAAATAAATTTGCTTTCATTCATGTTTATGGTGTTGCTCCACAGTTAATTAATCATATTTATTTGGTGGTTTATATAAAAGATTCTTGATCTTTTCGATAATGTTAACCAAATTATTTTAGTTTCAAAAATCTAGTAGCATTACCAAATCCATGGTTAGTCTTCCTTTCAGTGTTCATCATTCACTTCATGACTCATGAGCCCCTATCAATTATTCGAAAACATATAAAAGGAAAAAAGAAAAATACCAGACCGCTGCAATAGACTGGGAAAACTGTTGATATCTAGCAAGAGATTAATTGAGTACAACGTTAATACTTGATATAGGCCCAGTGTGTTCTACGCTTACAAATTAAACCCGCTCTTCCTCTGCCCAGTGAGTTAATTCAGGAAATCCATGATTCGGTGCTAAGTTGGGCTAGGTTTTGATTTTAACAGGGAAAGGCAGTGTCCACATCAAATCCGATTGATATAATGAGTTAATCCATGATTTAGTTAGTTAATCTGATATATCAATATCATCAAGAAAATAAAAAAAAAATAAAACCGTGATTTGACATAACCCCAAAAAAGGGAGAAAAAGGCAATACAATTGGTTTTTAATTCTTGATTAATACGATAATGCAGGGTACAACTCTTGTACGCAACACGAGGTTGGTGTTCATGGCATTTCGAAAATCACCATCTGACTTGTCCCCTCCTTAGGGTAAGAAT
>Ga0307517_10008888_pt1 | contig 14346 bp, 17 predicted proteins | sample 23_EM_MG_FD_194515 | JGI IMG/M metagenome (GOLD analysis project Ga0307517, IMG submission 194515) | Populus trichocarpa ectomycorrhiza microbial communities from riparian zone in the Pacific Northwest, United States - 23_EM | ecosystem: Host-associated > Plants > Roots > Unclassified | place... | reverse complement strand
GGGAACGAACAGGTGGTTCGAATCAGGAGATTAGTACGAGTGGCAGAGTGCTCACCAAAAAAGATAGCGAGGGAATTCTGAAGGAATGCAAAGGCTTTGATGTTGATAGCCTTGGTACGACATACGCGGTACAAACCCAGAGGAATGTTAGGTATCTCTCCTGTTGGAAATGTACCCTCAGTTACGGAATTCGAGCATATGGGTACGATGGGGTGGAAGGATTGACCTGGAATCATTGCAGAACGAACGAGCAAATAGGCTCCGATACCGAACTGCACGATGCAAATTGTGTACAGGACGCCTGTGACCCATTTGTTCTTCCTAGTTATAGCGTAAGTCCTGTTATGATAAAAGTGAGCGAGCGCATTCAATCAACAAAGTAACGTCAGACCTTTGAGCCAGGACGATTTGGACAGCTACGGTAATGGATGTGCAGTACATCGTTGGGAAGTACCCGGTTTTCTTACACCTGCGACGTCAGGGTCAACCACATAAACTCGGATCCCGTCACCAACAGTTCCCCACGTACATCTGCCCGTAATAATGATTGGCCCCCTGGAAGGAGTAGGTGAATACGGATCAAGCATACCTCGGATGTGTAGCCCGGATGCAGCAGTGCTGAAGATGAAGGCCAATACTGTTTGTATGTATCGGGGAGTGCGGGATGATCAAACCCCACTTACTGAAGGCTCTCCATATCAGGAACAGTCCTGGAAGGTACCTGGTCTGAACGACGGTTAGGCTGATATGACGCCGGTAGTGGAGGACACCCACAAATAGAAATAGTACGAATACCGAGACACTATCGGTTAGGGCGCTCCAGAAAAAGTCCAAAGGTTCGCGCACTGAAAGTGCCCTCCGTTTTCCATGCGTAACGGATCTGTATGAGGCGGTTAGGTCCCTTTCTGCGTCGTTGTCGTCGTATGGCTCCGTTACCTCGTTTTTTAATGTCAGGAGGTAGTCGTAGGCCCAGAGGGCAGTCAAACTGATTGCATACAACTGGATTTTTGACGTTTAGTGGTCTCGTGAGGTAGGGGCACTGTATCGTGGCGTGTTTACCTTGAGAGAAGTGCTTGTTCGATAACGAAGCGTTTCGTTCAGCACAGCTGGGGCGACCACAATGCAGAGTACTCACGTGTCATGGCCGAGTTGAATGAATGCTGCGAGTTCAGCTTCGGAGGGCATATCGAAAGAGCGACTTTGAAAGACCGTTCGCCCTCTGGTGCACGCGATTCTTACACGTGTGGGTGGTGGGACCGAGACAGTGTCTTGAGAACGGATGGACACGAACCCACTTCATATACAATAGGGACACAGAGGCCGTGTGAAGGCCATCACGCCAGGGTATCACTCTCGCCTCGGACAGTGGACCAGTGTTCAAACATCCATCCAAAAAGAGGGAAAGAGGATCGGTTGCGTGACGTCGACCAGTCGGAGGGGAAACCCAAACTTGGAGAAGGAGGGACGGCGTTCCCATGGTTCTGAGTGGCAGAGGTTGGCTAAGAAAAACTGGTATTAGTGACTGTCACCACATATCCCTCCCCATGCACCCATCCTCAAACCTGTATACCCTCATGCTCCGCGGGCAGCACTTGAACGCGATTTCATTCCGTATTTTGCCATCAGTACGCACACCGGTACCCGACGATACGCGAGGGGGGCCGGGTCCTGCGGCTTGTTTCGGGTACCTCCATCTGAAATCGGGTACAACTCTTCCCTCCTTGGTGCCTCCCGGGGCACCTGGTGGCGTATGTGGGTGGTGCTTGACACCCGAAAGAAATGTGATTCCTCCCAATGCGCCATGACCAACCAGGAACGAGAAAACCAAATGGGTGACTGTCCGTAAGACCAGGTAACTTATGTGTCTATCCGTCGTAGAAGGGTGCCAGCCGCGGGGATCCGCAATGTCAGCGCGACAAAGCGGATGGAGTCTCCGCAGTGGAAATCTTAGCCTAATCCCAATGCCTCCTGTTCCCGGATGGTGGCGACTGACCCGATGTTTCTCGACGATGGATTTACCAGCGAGTGGCAGTTCCGACGGGTTGGCAGCAGGTGGTAGGCTGGCAGATCGTGTAAAGAAACGATCCATTTTTACGGTACACCCCTGATCCACGTATCTTGTTTCCTAGAACGTTTGGTGACATCGGATCCCAGGCCCTGCCGGGTTGCTCAGCCCGATCGTGAATTTTCGGTTCCTCCCTCGCGGATTGTAATGCTTCCCTCCGGACGGGTTGGGACACAGCTCATGTTTAGAGGGGTGTCTGGTTCGCAGTGGTTGTGTTCCGTTTTCCGTCTGTTTATCCGGGGGCTCACCGTCCCCGTTTTCAGCGGTGGCAACCCCCTCTCGATCCTTCCGGCTGTCAGCCAGGCGATACACCTGGCGGCTGCCATTGAGGTGCTTGGGGGTGATTCACAAGCAGGCGGGTAAGGTGCGTACAGCTTTGTGTCCAGCCCCTGTTGCGTTCCAACCAAAGGTTACTTGCAGCGAATATGTAACAACAGTTCTCTGGAAATGGTTGTCTGGATAATACACCCTGCCTCAGCGATTCATGGGATAGTGATACCCCGTAAGCGCCGTTGGGGTTGGTAAAGGGTTAACGTTTAACCCAGGCAAAAATTACGAAAAAAAAAACTATCCAGCAACTTCCCGGAAATTTGACTCATGAGGTTTGCGAAGAACGAGTCACCTGACACGCCACGCCTCGATCCACCAGCGCGTTTGTGGGTGGCCACAACGTTCGCGGATAGAACCGTCACCTTCTCCACGCTCGAGGGGATAACCCATGCACGCTGTGAGTTACTAAACCGGTTTCGTACTCTGTTTCATGATAGATCAATATTTCGCAGGCAACGGACCTCGCGATGGACGTGGGCGATCCGATGGCGACGACAAAACCCTCGAGCGAAATCGTTACACCCTGGCACCGTGTTCCACCAGAAATTATCGTCAAGATTATCCACGAACTCCTCCCAATAGAGATCGATTATTACCCCCTGACGTGGTGGCGTCTGGATGTCCTATTCAAAGCCACTAGCATCTGTCGATACTGGCGATACGCAGCCATAGACCACGCAACCCTATGGTCCGTCATTCCCATAGATCACAGAAGCCTTGGAGAGCTTTTCCTGCAGAGGTCTCGCGATGCGCCACTTTCAATCACATACGTGGTGGAGACACGGAGGTGCTGTCCGGCGCATCAAGCGATGGTATCACTGCTACCTCACATGCAACGCGTCAAGAAAGTCCAGTTTCGCGCACCGGCCCCGGCGTTGAATGAAATCTTCTCCACCCTCAATTCGTATGCGCGCGGGGCTCAGCTGGAGGAGGTCTGCATTCAGGCCCATGACTTCCCCGGCGATGAGGGGTACAGGGCCACTCTCGACCTCCTTCTCAAACACGCTTCAACGCTGAAGGTTCTCATGCTCAACGTTTCCAAATGCCGTTTCCCCGCCCATAAACTTCGACAGTTCTCTCATCTCTCCCACCTTGAGCTTTTGTCTACTCACGACATTCGCAACATATCCTCCCTCTTGACTTCCCTCCCTGCCCTCACCTCCATCAAAGCCCGCGTCGACTGCTCAGGGCTATATGAAGATGATCGTAGGATTGTCCCTCAATCTAACCTCCGTCACATTCACCTCCAAATCGTTTGGTTTAACCCTAGTCATGTGTTCGACACCCTCAAGATCCCGACCGGCGTGCACCTTATCTGCGAATTCACTCCTGTTCGCAGCGCCAGCGAAGCAAGTCTGTACCTTCCCTTATCCTCCGAATTCTTCGAGAATACATCGCATATCGAAAAGTTGCGAATTTCCATATACTCATGCTCCGGCTGGGGACCGAGTGGTTCTTTTTATATCGACCGTGTCGTCATGAGTGGGTTCCGGCCACCAATTGAAGACTTATCCCACCTCCGGATACTTACCGTGGACCATGTTGTTGAACAGCAGACCCTCGAGGACTTCGTGAGGTCAGCGCCTCGCCTCGTTTCGGTGGGTTTCGCCCACTGCACACTCATCGGCTCTCGAGCGTTTGGTCGTACGTTGAAGATGCTGCCCAGCCCGGTCGACACAGATGCCTTCGTAAAGGCTATCAGCGAAGGACGTCACGCGGGTGCGGGTGCGGATGCGGGCGACTCCAGCGATATCGTAGTGAATGGTATTCTAGAAGGAGAACGCTTGAAGGAATTCAGATTCCTCATAGGGGACCGCAACTAAATTGGAGATCACGACCACACCCCTATAGATTACGAACTCTTGTAATGTCTTGTCGCGTCACCTTTGCCTCGTCACTCAACGTGTGGATGAAAAACTCAGCAGATCGGTGGTATTGTAACAATCTATGACTGCGCAGGCCGTAATATTCGTGACGTGAGACAAGAGGGAAGAATGAAGGAGTGTGACATGCAAACGGCGAGCTGAGGTGATCCTCAGGGAGAAGCCTCTGAAAAACTGTAACTACCGTGAGAGAGGGGTATAGGTAAGTTGTTCGTGCGAAATACAGCTATAACATAGGGGACATATTAGAGGGGAGACTTGATGACAGCAACGATGACAATGACGGTCCTGGAATGTGGGGGTATTCGGAAACTCGCGAAACGCGAGGGAAGGGAGGTGGAGGGAATGGCACAGTAAGGTTGGTGATCAGGGACTCGGTGGCATGGGCGTTGTTATCCTGACAGACACCATACCCTCCACCTCACCCTCTGAATCGTGATCGACAGACATTATCGACGTGTCTGCATCGTCGTCGTCGTGCCTGTCCCGTTCGTCGGGATCGGCCTCACCCCTCAACTCCTCCACGTGTAGCACCTTAGTTGCGCTCTTGGGAGCGACTTCAAAGTCTTCAGGTTTAGTCGCCAGCGCCCGCTGCCCATCTTCGAGGAGAGTCTCTAGGAGGTTCCGGCAACGTTTGAACCCTTCATCGTTGATCTTCTCCACATCGAGGGCACCGATCTCGTCCGTGTCCTCGTCTTCGTCGTCTTCGTCATCGTCAGGGTCGGCATCGAGGGAGGTATTTCCGACTTGCCCCGAGGTGATAAGGCGGTAGGCCTTGGGCGGGAGTATTAAGCGAGATTCTCGGAGTCTTCGACGGAGGTCCCGGATCTCTTTGGCCTGTCGATGTTTGGCAGCTTCCAGCGAAGCGTTGATCACCATTAGAGATCGGTTCGTGATCTCAAGGTCCTCAATCTGCAAGATGTGAAGACTCTCAGAACCAGAATCAGCCGAAAGACGACGGAGTAGTTACCTTACGTATCGACTTGGCCTCCGCCCTCATCCTCCGATCGGAAGTGCCTTGGTCTTCCTCATGCGGGTCCAAGTCATCCAGTAATGACGACCCGGCATCGCTATCACCCAGGTCCTCCTCCGCTGCCTTTTGTAGAAATTGGATTCCACCCTGTACCCCACTTTGCGCCGAATCCCTCCTCTTGACCCCGTTGTCAACATTTAGGGTATTCAAACTCAGGTTCCCATTCACACTGAAACCGCTGACCCTCCTCCGATGTGGTGTACCCATCCCGAGACCGCTACCGTCATGAGAGTTCAGAGTTGGGCCGATCCTGCTGAGTGCTGAGTGCTGTGGTGACGTTGAGGTCACTGAAGATGATGACACTGTCGACCGAGACGAGTACGAAACGGTTGACGCGGGTGGAGAGTTCAGTGGCAGAGGGATCGACGGTGGATCGACTTTTGCCGTCACTGAGAACTTATTCGTTGAACCCGTGCCAGGACTACTGTTCGTCTTCCAGTGTAGGTTTGGACTCGGGCTCCCCTTAATGTTGGATGCCGGTAAAGCACTGAAAGGGGAATATTTGGGGCTAAAATTGGCGGAGTGAGGACCAACACCAGGCCGCATCGGTCTAGGGGCTTGTATCGTAGTGTCTTCGTTGTCGCTGACCTGAAGTGATTGGAATTTGTGGACGATATCGCTCTTGGCCATGCTGGGCATGTGTTGATGTCGCGATAACGGAGACGTTGGACGTAGGGGAGGACTCAAGGACATAGAGATGGGCGTCGGGGTTACTGAGGTTGACGGAGGAGTTGAATGGAGTCCGTTTTGAGAGATCGATGGCACTCTCTGTTTTCCAGTAGCGACGAATTTCGTGCTCGCAGAAGTAGATGGAGTTGGATTCCGTGATGGTGGTGATGCTGATAAGCTCTCCACGTTACGTAGATTTGAGACCGAGGCAACGCGTGGTCTCGAGGCAGATGTTCGGTGGCCAAGACCCGTCACGGAATTGGGAGTGGGAGGTTCGCTTGTGGTTGACGGTTTCACATTGACCGAAATCTTAGTCACTTTCGAGGTGATGCGTATGCTTGGTGTCGGACTCGGTTGAAGGTCCCGAAGGTTAGAGAGAGTCGGAGGACTCTGTACGTGTAGGTTCACACCCGGGACCAGATATGATGATGGAGCGGTCCGCGATACACCGGTAACAGTCAGCTTGGGCGGGTGGGGAGTAACACTCGCTCTCCGTTGGCGTGTGACAAGTTCAGGTGAAGAGGCATTGGCTCTGCTCGTCCCATTCGGCAGTACCACAGGTCTATCCGTGCGAGTGACGGTTGGATTCGATGAGATCGACTTCTGCACCCCCATCGCCTGTGGCTTCACCGAAGGTGGACGGCTGATGGAAATCGACGAGGCGGTTGTACCAGGAACGGTCTTGTTTTCCACACGCTGGTTCACCTTGAACGGAGAAGGTGCCCGAAGGGAGACAGCGGATCTGGGAGAAGTCTGTGGTGGCTTGCGAACAGTGATGTTGGCGCTGGAGTTTATCTTGGCTTTCGGACGGACGACGGGGGACAGCGAGGGTGATTTGCTGGGAGATGGAGGGCGACTGGTGATCCTTGTGCGAAGTGGGAGGCCATTCGCCTTGAGGGGGGACGGTGGTCGTTCATAGTCTAGTTTGGCGGTCACCTGTGGCAAAGTTGGTTGAGAAACTCGGGCAAGAGGCGGAGACGAGCACCGACTTTCGCCTTCACGGTCGTCATGTGCCGTGGTCGCAGTGGATTGCGACTCCGGGGCCGTTCTCAGCGGTAGTGGTGGTGGTATGGAGGAAGGAAAATGGAATTGTTTAACTACTTGGATGATCTCAACGCGGCTGCTACACTCTTCTGCACGTATTTCCCGAGCATATCCACCTCCAGATTGACCTTCGACCCGACCTTTTTCTTTCCGAGAGTAATCTTCTCCTGGGTGTGCGTGATGAGCATGACGCCGAATCTACGCTGCTCATCGTCAACAAAGGTGAGGGTGAGACTCGCCCCGTCCAGGGCGACGTAGCCCTTGGGAATCAAGTACGGGAGCATCGTCTCGTCAGCCAGCTCGAACGTTAGACGAACCGAGTCCCCGTCCGGAACCCTGTCGACAAGAGTGACGGTCGTGTCCACATGAGCCTGCACAAAATGGCCCCCGAACCGTACGTGCGCTGCCATTGCCCTCTCCAGATTCACCTGCTCTCCAACCACCCTCTCGCCTATCCCCGACAATCAATTCCAAAAAAATAATCGGGCATCGACCTCTGTTGCGTACCGAGATCAGTCTTGTCCAACGTCTCGTTCGCGAGCCAGACCGTGAACCAGCCCCCTCTCTCCTGCTTATCAAACTCTACAACCGTCAAACACGCCCCGTTCACTGCGATGGAATCTCCGATGTGACAATCCCCCAGGATGGACACAGAGTCTCCGATGGTCAGCGTGCACCCTCCTTCGTCGCGCCTGATATCCACGACTGCACCCAAATGCTCGATCTACGAAAATCTTCTGAGTAAATAACGGATACACAAGAGAGATTATTTACCAGTCCCGTAAACATCCTCGCGGTCGTTAGTGGGAATATGTGCCTCGGTCACCCGGATTTTAAGTCACTATCGCCCTCCGCGTCCCACTTTCCCACGTTTGCTTACCTCTGCCACCCGACGCCGTCATCATCTGCGTCGTCTATCAGCCACAATGCCGACCACCCCGCCGCCGCGTCCCCAGTCACAACTTCAGTCTCTTCGTAGTAGACGCCTGTGGCAGTCCTATTCCGGTTCGTAGACGTGTGAGGGAACTCGAAACCGAGCGCTAACGATCAAAGGCAGCCCTGTCCCCCCAGACACGACTCAGACTCTCGCTCGGCGTTTGCACAGTAGCCCTCATCGGGATATTCGTTTCTGACATGTTGGAAGAGAGATTGCCGCCACCTCCACAACATACAACCCAAAAACCGCAGCACGCGGAACACATTGGACGCAAATAATCCACCCCCAACATACACATTTCATGGAACGTAGGGGCTCCTCGTTTGCATCTCGTGCTGGCATATCATTGCGATCATAGTATGTTTGATTCTGAGTATGTCTGAACCGATCCACCGTCGTAAGTACCTGTTCAACAATGCACTTCCCCGTTCATGCAGGTGAGGTCCAGTCAAAACGACAATATATTTAGGCTTCCGTCGCCATTTTTGATTTTTGCAACTCACGAATAAGAAGGTTGCAACGAAACAGTCAATGTCATGCTCATTAAAAGGCGACGAGGTTATCTTCCGCATCCACCACGTTCGCCATCTTATCGGCCTCCACCCCCAATCAAGGTGTGGGATCCCCTTGCGGCATGGGGTAAAGGGCGGTTTCCGTCGACCAGCCCTGATGATAGAGCACCAGGGCGCACCATTGAGCAAGGGTGATGCACACATATTTGGGTCCACTTTCGTGACACCCGCAAGCAACTGAGACATCAGTTTGATGGATGTGGTTCCCTACTGACGGAGACCCGTCAACGAATGCCACGGAATTCTTCCACTCCACCCACTGCACAACTGATTTCCCTCCGAGTTTCTTTGTGAGCCCGCACATTTTTCTAGAGGCCACCGTGGTCAGTCGTGACATGCAACCATCCTTCTTCAATCATGAGAGCGTCTGGGTACTCCATATTGGCCGAGTCCAAGTATCCTGTGGCCGTCCGGGAGCACTAGTCCAATCAGGGAAATTTTGGGAAGGAGTCTCTACGCCGGAAGGACAAGTCAATGTATTGGATGGTCCAGATCGTCATTTACTGCGCACACTTATCCCGTCCACTGTTCCAGTTTCAACACGCTGTCTCAGTTGCGAGTAGCTCCGGAAACCCCGGTATCACGATGGAGACACGGGGTGTGGATGGAATTGTCCGGTCGACATCACTCGAGATTCGTCTACCTGTTGAGGTACCGGTGAAATTGTTTATTTTTATGGCACTTTGGACAGCATATGTAAATGGACATCTCATCCCCTCTTTCACGAATACGCACAATCTACTGTTTGTGTCGACCGACCCTACGTGCCGTTAGTCGGTTTTTTCGCTGGAGATGACTCCACCGCCACCGACCGACCACTTAGCAAACTCCAAGACCTCCAGACCGGACGCTTCCTCACCCGACTCGACAAGACCATTCTCGGCCGCCCATTGCTCGAGGACTGTGCCGACAGGTTGAACAGATCCGGCGAACATCGTGAATGGTTGATTGTATAGCGCGGTTTCATCGGCACCCTGGACCGACAGAGTCTCCAAACCGACAATTTGTCGAGCGAGTGACCTTTGTAGTTTCCCGACGTCCTCTGAGAAGGTCGGGTCCTCCGTGATGGTGGATAGACGAGGAGATTTGAGGGCTAGCAGAGCCAGAGCTCCAATTCTACCCTGGGATGGTAGACCACCAGCAATGGAACCGTGGAGGTATGAAGCGACGCGTAGCGCGACGTTTGATTGTGGTGAGGGGAGGGGGTGAGAAATGGATACGGCCCTGCTCAGCAAGATGTTCTCGCCGACTTTGGAGATTAATCCGTCTATGGCACTCCCAACATCCGCGGTAGGCTTTTGCAAGGGGTCACGAGCGGAAAGGAGCGGGGCCGGAAGAAGGAGCTTGTCCAAGAAAGTTTTCGAATCCGCGATGGTGTGATAAGTGTCAAAGTCGGAAACGAACGCGGCGGTGTGGGCGATGTCGTTCAAGAGTTCACCGAAGAGTTGGTTCCTCGCGACGAAATCCGTTTCGCAGTTGAGTTCGACCATGGCCGCTCGAACTCCCCTGCCAGCGTTCTGCGTCGAGAACCCGTTCGAGAGGACGCTGACGCCAATCAGTCCCTCTCCGGCCGTTCTATCCTGGACCTTTTCCTTCTTCTTTGCTCCACTCGCGATGAGATCCTTCTCGAGCCATTCAAGGGCAGCGTCTACGTCGTTCTTGGTTGCTGTCAAGGCTTCCTTGGCTTTTGAGAGCGAAATTTGTGTGCGTTTGCGAAGTTCGGCAACGAGTTTTATGTTGGTTTTTGTGAAGGAGGGTGAGGGGGAAGAGAAGGGACGGAAGACATGGCCAGCCACTTGCGGGACACGTCGTGGTGATCTGAGAGGGATCATTGCTGTATTGGGCGCTTATGCATGGTCTTGTTTTCGGTTCGGTCCGGCTCGCCTCTCAAGCCAATGGGGAGAGGTCGATTACTCAGTTTACCGGTCCGGTGGGGCGCGATGCGGGAGATCCCACCACTTGCCGGGAAACCCGTGGCCGATCCACAACGATCCCCACTTGAACTTGAACGGGAACGACACCCACACGCGACACAGTATGCACATCGCTGGTCTGGCAACTGTGACTTGTCTCGCTGTCTATGTATCTGGCGCTGCGGTCTTTCGGTACTCCACTGGCCCTCCCAGCAGGAAACGACAAGGGCACCTCCTCGACGGCCTTGGACTCGTTGGCAGTGAAACGACCAGAACGCCCGTTCCCCTACCGACAACCACAAGCATCACTATGCTCACCTCTTCGACCCCTCATGATGCTACCACGACTAATATGGCTCTCTCCCCTAGCCTTGGGGATATTCTATTCCCGCCGGATGGTCCAACCACAACTGGCTTTTCTGTCTCATCTACGATCTTGTCAACCTCTTCGCCTACACCTACCCGAACTCATACTTTATTCCCCCCTCCCAAACCTGCTGTGGTGTTATCCACCCCATCTGGCGTTCTCACAGCCCTCTCGTCAATGCGTCCTACAGTGCCAGACATGACTGGCACGGCAAGTTCTTGGAAATCAACAGCCTCCCCTTCACCGACCTCCTCCGCAGTTCCTTCTTCTGCTGCCTCCACAAACTCTATCTGGAAGATTGTCGGAATAGCTGTCTCTGTTATCACCACGATTGGTCTCACGATACTCCTGGTCGTTTTCTTCGAACAATGGACTGCGTTTGTCAGAGACGTTTTCCTCTGCCGTGGCTCGCGTCATGATCAAGATCCTCTGGGTGACGAGGAATTCTTACCTGACAAGTACTGCGAAAACTACGACACCGGAACCACAGGCCACACTCGAAGATGGACTCGGGAGATCAGGGAATCCGCGAGGTTGAGTAATATCAGATATCCAACCGACGTATTCTATGGAGGCGGAAGCACCCTTGGACCTGGAAAAGCTGGCATTGGCGCGGGCGGAGGTGTTCGAGTTGGAGAGCTCGGTCAGCTAGACCGGCCCTCGAGACCCTCGTTTCTGAAACGGCTCAGCGTGCTTTCGCTCCGTCCTACTTCTCCGAGGCTCAGGATGAAAGGTCATTCCCCCGGTATTGAAAACACTGGCGATGGATCGCCTGTTTCCACTTTGTCCCCACCCAAGATGTCCGCACATCACGCACTTTGACACGCTTTTCGAACACCTTTGTTTCTAGTGATAGCTTTCGCCCTGTATTTCCTTTTTTTTCCTGTGTTGGATTGTCGCTCATACTATGCACTCGATTCTTGAAGAGTTGGGGTTGATATTCACACATGTCTGCGTCAAACTCGGATTTCCCATTGGATATGAGAACTTGAAGGTGGTTTATTCGTTCGATATAAGCGATAGATTTATTTGGGAAGTGCCAAGATCATCGGCGTGATGACCATCTTCTCCTTGTCCCACTACCACGCAAAGTCACGTCAAGTCAGTGGAACGCATTGACCAAATCTTGGCCGAACGGACGTACGACGTTGTTACTGTAGAAGACGTCACCCTCGACGACTTTTTTCGCCTCCTCGATGGAGGGTGCTTCCACAACGAGCAAGGAGCCATTCACCTTCTGCTCGGCGCCGGGAAGAACAGATTCAGGTGTGAGAGTTGGTCCAAGGACCTCTGCCACGTCGCACAAAGCTCGTCATGATCCCTCAACCACAGGACACATTACGGTGATACACACTAAATACTCCGTTCGAAATGAGGACTCCGATCCGGTCGAGGTGCTCCGGGCGGAGGCTCAAGCGTAGTTGGGAAGTCCCCGGATCGGGGCGGTCTGGTGCGTAAACCATGAAATGGTGTTTGGTGGATTCTAAAGTGGCCATCTGTCGTACGGATTGGGGTAGAGCTGGAGGAAAGGGAAAGGTGACGGAAGAGGAGAAGCGTGTAGGGGACTGAACCCCTCGAGCGAAGCTTAAAACCGCTGATCTGATAATGGTCATCCCCTGAGGTGGTTTAGGCGCCATCCGGCAAGGATTATCAAGCCCGAAGTGATTGGTGACCGCGTTTGTAAGCCTCCGTCGGCCGAGACGGACCGATAGTGACGATTCAAAGAGACGGAGGGCGGAGACATGCCAATCACAGAATCGGTGTGGTGATCAAACACTTGCTGGCCACAATTACCATCGTCTTTCACATCGTTCCCAAAGAACACACTTTCTCGTTCAATGACCTGCACTGCTCCTTGTCCAAGAATGCTTTCTATTTGCGCGTGGTACGACCACAACCACTCGAGGGGCTCCGAGGTATCAAAGAGCTTTGGAATCGATCCACTGATGTCGTCCGATCCCGGGCTCTGAATGCTATCTCTTTCTGGGCCTTTATCCTTGCGTCTAGGTTGCCTAGTAATGGCCCTATGAATCGTCACTTCTCCACCTGGATCTGAGCTCCAGAACAATGCGATTCGATTCGCCTTTACATCTGACCGGGGTGGCCTCGTCAATGCATCGCGGGGGCTACCGCCTTCTTGCTATGCCGATATAAGCCGTCCGACAGTCCCAATATCCGAACCAGGCTCATCCTTCTATTCCATCCTCACTTATGCGATACCTTGGAGATCCGCATATTCACTCTGTTCGCTCAACCTGCACTCATCGCATCCCTGACTCAACGGTGTATCTTCCACCGCCGGGACTGCAAGGGCCAGGTTTGTTTTCTATCTTATCCGTTTGCGATCTCCCAAAGTTAACCTCCCGTCTCTACGCAGGCGGGGCCCTCGACATACGCAAACGTATGGGGAGGCGTGAGTATCCGGGTTGCATTTAATGTTCAGTCTTCTGTCGTTCACACATCCGCACTAGCCCCTCAAATCCCTATCAGTAGGAACTCAACACTCGCCGGGGCAGGGAGTCAACGCTCGCAGGTGCAAGGACTCGACGCCCACCGACGCACTGACCCCGGTGAACCACACCCCACGGGAGGGTGAGGTCCGACCACCTCGACCCTTTCCCTGGTCTTCGGCGAGTGCGACGCCGGCTGGCGCAGCCAGCTCTACCCCAACCGGTTGTGCCAGCTTTCCTTCGGCTGGTTTAACCACCTTTCGCTCAATCGGCGATTGACCCCAGCCGGTTGCGCCACCATATTCTCAGCTGGCTGCGCCACCTTACTGGGGGTATGGGCTCAACACCCGGCCCTGCGACCTACAGCCAGGCACGTTCCGCCCAACCTCTATTCTCCTGTTTCACGATTGACTAACTAAGACTTCATCAGCAACCTCCCTCCCTCCCCCTAACCAACTGCTCAAAGGCAACAAACCACTCCTGGCTCGTGACGGACGTACTCAACTCACGGCCCGCTCAACCTCTTCCTTGTCTTGATTCTCAACCTGATCTGGTCCCACATCTGACGAAAATTCAGGTCCCTCCGGCGGTCCTACAAGACCCAAGTGATCAAGAACCACTTGGTCGTATTACCGGCATCACCACCTTCCTAGGGACGACACAGAACCGCAAGGGTGTCTCTTGGAGAGGTGTATTCATAAAGTTGGGCACCTTCAAGAACAACGCCCAACACGTACCCGCATCCCGAGTTCTGTTTCCAAGGGTGGGTGCAGGGGATTATTATCTCGCAGTTCTACCCCCACCATTACTTTATTCCGTTAGTCATCAGTAAACGTGGCAGGGAGCTTGTTTGCGGTTTTCTGTGCTTATCCCGCATTATTTTAATTATTTGCATTTGACATGTGTGGACCATCAAAAAAATAAGGTAGACAAGCACAAATAATAAGATTAAGTTCAAATAAGTTGGATGCCTACTTTACTGATGCTACCACGCTGTTACTTTTACATACATATGTCTATACTATGAAACATACTGTTCACCTTCGATTTCTTATGACGTAATTACTACCTAAAGTCGATGTC
>Ga0307517_10008887_pt1 | contig 14348 bp, 13 predicted proteins | sample 23_EM_MG_FD_194515 | JGI IMG/M metagenome (GOLD analysis project Ga0307517, IMG submission 194515) | Populus trichocarpa ectomycorrhiza microbial communities from riparian zone in the Pacific Northwest, United States - 23_EM | ecosystem: Host-associated > Plants > Roots > Unclassified | place... | reverse complement strand
AACATAATTTTATTTTTAAAATGAAAACACTTTAAAAATATTTGGACAACACATGATGATTTGCTTTATTTATCCTCAAAGTGTTAAAGGCAAACTGTACAGGTGCGGTGTACTTTATCCAGTAAAGCTTTAACATTAAGAAACTTCGAGCGTCAAAAGAAAGAATGCTTGGAAGCTTTAGAGCTTCTTTACAGAGCTTCATTTTTCTTTTTCCTTTTCTTTTTCTTTTATGTGAGGGGAAGCTTCTATTTATAGAGGATTGGGGAACTAATTTTGAAATTTTAACACAGGACACACAACGTCTTTCTAATTTTTTATTTTTTTTATTTAAAATTATATTTTTTTATTTTTAAATTATTTTAATGTACTAGTATAAAAAATACATTTCTAAATACTCTCATATTTAAAAGTGTGATCGTGGTTGTTTTTTAAAGTGTTTTTCACTTAAAAATGTATCAAAATAATATTTTTTTTATTTTTTAAAAATTATTTTTTAAAATCAGCGTATTAAAATGATTCAAAAAATATTAAAAAAAATATTAATTTGAAGTAAAAAAATTTTATTTTTTTAATTTTTTTCAAAAATATTTTTAAAATATATATATATATATATATATATATATATATATATATATGTTAACATTTGTTTTAGATGGAAGATTTCATAAGAATATATGTCAATTAATTGTCAAATATTATTTAATATTTTTGAATTCACTTGACATATGACCATTTAATAATGTCTAGGTGATTGAAGAAATATATGGAAATTAATTTTTTTCATTTTCCAAGAATATTTAAGTTAATGGCTATTTATTGTTGAAAAGAAAGAAAGAAAGTCCAAGGGTATTATTAAGAAAATAAAGTTTATATGGACGACATTAGAATAAGAAGAATAGTGCAGGGAGCCAGGGACAGTCTCACCTTTAACCCAATGGTTTGTACTTTGTAATAAAAAAAAAAAGTCATCTTAAAATTTCTGGAATAAAAATAAATAAACAACAAAAGACATTTGTAACTTCGAAGTTTTGAAGTTCTTTTCTCTGGAGAGAAGACATGAGGCAGCCATAATCTCTGTAAGAAGAAAAAAATACACAAAGAAGATACAGGACAGGGGAAATTGTGATCTCCATATTCAATAAAATTGTGATATAGAATATATATAATGAAAAAGAAGAAGGAACCTTTAGGAAGAACCAAAGTAGTGATAAGGCATTTGCCACCTTCTCTTTCTCAATCAAATCTCTTCTCTCAATTCGATCATCTTTTCTGCCATCGTTACAATTGGTTCCGCTTCCGCCCCGGCAACTCCAGGTCCCTATTCCTTTCCCTTTATTGACTTCTTTCTTTTTATTTCTTTTATTAAAAAAAAAAAAACATAAAGAGGGTAAGATTTTGTTTGGATTTGAAAAGATGATAACTTTTCAATTTTTGTTGAGAGTTTCTTTAATTCTGTGATGACCCAATTGGATATGGAACATGGGTATTGGAGTTTTGTAATTTTTTCTTCATTTTATTGGTTATTATGGTGACCCTTTCGAGAATTAAAGATTTTTGGTTATATGGGAATTTGAATTTCTGGAAAAATAATGTTTTGCAGCCACAAGAGTCAGAGGTATTCTCGAGCTTATATTGACTTCAAGAATCCAGAAGATGTTTTGGAGTTTGCGGGCTTCTTTCATGGACATGTATTTGTTAATGAGAAAGGTACTTTGGTAGCTAATCTCTTATGAATTGCTTGAAACTTTTTGGCCTGCCTTTTTTCTATCTTTTGTGATTTGCGACTGTTTATTTTGAACGGACTACATCATAGATCGTGAAAGGTTAATCCTTGGAGAAAGCTTAAAAAAATGTTTATTCTGTTTTAAAAAATATAAGGTGTTTGGTGTTTTGATTTTCGATAGGTTCTAATGTGTTTAATCTTGTGCTATTATTGTATGTCATTGTCTCGTTTCCGAGTTCTATAAGATTTGGAGTATGTATGTGACGATTGAAATTCTGCTTTCGATGAAGGTTCTCAGTTCAAGGCCATAGTTGAGTACGCTCCTTGTCAACATGTTCCTAAGTCATGCCCTCATAAAGATTCTCGTGAAGGGACTATTTACACAGGTTCTCTTTCTTTTTCTCTTCTTTGATGCTCATTCTGTTATTTTGAGCTTCTAAGTAGGAATAACTCATACTAGCAAGGAGTTTTGCATACAGATAGATGTTTAGTTTGATTATAATTCTTTCTGAAACTAGATCCTGATTATCTGGAGTTCCTCAAACTTATTGCCAAACCTGCGCGGAATCCTCCTAGTGCTGAAATTAAGTTAGAAAGAAAAGAAGCAGAGGAATCTGGTTAGTTATGATGCTCACTTGCTTTACTGTGGTCAAATGTTCTATTACTTTAACTATTGGTTAATCACGAGAAGTTATTAGCTGAAGAAATTTGTGCTCATTTGTTTTTTCTTTTCTTTACAGAGGCTGTAAAAGGAGCTCCTATTTCTACACCCTTGATGGAATTTGTTCGTAAGAAACGAGCTGATAAGGGTGGTCAGGTGCACTTCATACTTTCTTCTACTTTCTATGTAGGAAAATTGTATAATTCTGTGAAACATTATGTGGTTGCATATCTTTATGTGCTATTAAATGTTTAATGCTTCTGACATGCCATTTGCAGCAGTCTTGCATTGCTGGTTACATTTTGTGCAATTCATTATATATATATATGCTTCTTGCACTAGAAAACATTTTCAGAATTTGCTATTGTTTTCCAGCATGCTTGATGTTTTTCTTTTACCTTTAATATGTGGACTATGTTTCATATATCTGTGATAGATTTAGGTGCAGTAGGTAATGTAATGAGTTAAGAAAGTGAGGTAATTGAACAGACCATTATGTTTCTTTTTTTTATTATGTGATTGGAGTTTCAGTATAATGGATTTTTTTTTAAACTGGGGAAGAGTATAATGGAATTGTGAATTATCTATGGTATAGCTAATTAAAGTCAGAAATGGAAGACATGTTTTCAAATATTCTTACTTAGCTTTATGTAAGAATTGCCTTTCAAATTCAAAATTTTATGACCAATATCTACCCTTCCAACTATCAATCTATGCATCCATTAGTGAGAGATTCTATTTATCTAATGAAGATACTAGTAATGTTGAAACTGTCATTTTAAGTTTTGATTATCAGCTACAAAAAATGATCATAAATGCTTGAAGGAACTAAGGGCAATTTAGTATTTCAATTCATAAGAAACTCTAAGGGCAATTTAGTATTTCAATTCATAAGAAACTCTATCTCTCTCTTAGGTAAATGTGCTGTTCTTTTTTAGGGGGGAAGTGGGGGTCCTCTAATCTTAATAAACTACAAGCCCGGCTACATCAATAATGTTATCTTAACAAACTCTACATTCATGACAATTTGATTTCGTCATCTCTGTAGGGTTCAGCTGTTGTTAAGAACAGGAAAAGAGCTGGATCAGCATCTCTTACCAATTCTGGTTCAAGTAATGCCAAACAAGGCTCTGGCAAGAAAAGGGTATTTTCCAAAATTATAGCCATAATCTCTTTTAAGCGAAAGTTATCAATCTTAGGAATTAAATGTGCTTGTTGTACCTTTTTTTTCCTGTCATGATTTAGTCTGTAATTAACTGATGGATTAGTTGTTGGCTTAAACATTAAATGATTAGATTATCTTGAAGTTTAAGTCCAAGAAGACATATTCCTTATGCAAGTTCTTATTATTTCCTTCGTTATTACAGAGGTGTAAACGAGAGTACTCAGAATTTTTACCTTAAATTGAGTATATTCTGCTTGTTCTTTCCTCTTTACATTCTTTTCTGTTTGATAGTATATTCTCAAGGACAGCACCAAGAATTCAAATTGGAAGGGCAAGTCGATTATCATCATGGCACGGAAGCAGGAGGGCCTACCTACTACTTCAGGCAGAAAAGAAATATCAGAAGTTGAATCCAGTATGTATTTTTTTTCTGTTTTTAGCATTGATGATAGTATTTCAATGACTAATAGCGTGCACTGCTTGAGTGCATTTTTTTGTCCTAACTGAAAGGAGATCCTTCTGAAAGTTTTGTGCATTATATGTTGCTGTTATTGGAGTATTGAATATCAAATTGATGAGAATCTATAAAAATGGTTGTCAGCGAAGTTACATGGGCATGTGTGTGTTAGACATGTAAAACATGAAATTCTTGGAACCTAACTTTGCAAATCACTGATTTTTGGACATGATTAATTATTAAACAAAACTTATGGTTTTCATGAGAGTCCTTCCTTAATATGATCGGAGCAAGTGACTTCTACTCTACAGCAACAGGACATGAATATCAATAACTTTTTAAGAACTGGTTTTTCTTTGCATTTTTTTTTTCCCTCTCTGGGTTGTCATTTTCCTAAAAGTTTTCATGTAAACAATTAGATCTACTCTTTATTATAAACAATAAATGAAAAGGGGAAATAAAGAAAGCATGTAATCTATTAGGAAACAAGATAATTCAGCAGTCATCCGAAGTATATAGAATCTGAAAGAAACGTTGAGGTTTAAAACTATTTTTAATAAGCTTAAGAAAAAGAAAAAGAAAAAGAAAAAGAAGAAAGAAAGAAAATTTGATATGCATGTGGCAGTGACTCCATGATGGAAGAAGTTGAACAACTTCATTCTTGTTGTGACAATATCAAGGCCAATGTCTCAGTGTCTGCCGTTGTGACATTTGACAACTATTTAGAAGTATTTATTTGTCATGTTTGTTTGTTTTCCTTGGAAATGATATAATCCCTTCGTTGTCTGAAAGAAGTTGCAGAAAGTTTATGGATCTTTGGTTTGTATTTGTTTTCTATATGCAGTTTCTGGAGTTGAAGGTTCTGCTTCTAAAATTTCTTTGGATGCTGAGTCTGGAAGGAAAATAAATTTGCTTCTTGATGGAAAAAAGCGTGAAATTTCTCTTGTAAGATCTTTCGTATATTTTTCTTTTCCCTTTTGATACTTCATTAGCGATCTTCATCTTGTGACTTCTGTCCTTGCTCCTGTGTACATGCACTAACACACAACCAAACCACTTAGCATGGACAAGTCTGGTAAAAAAAGTAGTCACATCTTTCCTGATGCTAGCACTAATGCATTTTACTGCCAGGAATCTGAGGGGCCGTTGCATCAGTTGGGCCTCACTTCTAATTTTGGAAGTTCAGTTTCTACTGCTGCTAAACAGTATCAGAGGCATGAAGCTAGTGAGAGGCTGATAAAAAGTATTCTACCTTCAAAAGCTGCCTCAGCCAAGAAGAAATTTCAAAACCTAGAGGTGGAGAATGACAAGCAACCAATTCAGCCCAAAACCACGCAAGTGGGTTTGAGTGGTCATGTCCCTTACAAGGAGCCACTGGCATCTATGTCTGACAATGATGTAAAAAGTAGTTCATATGATAAGCTTGTGAAAAAGGATCAACACGATCCTGGCTCTCATTTTGAGAAACGAGAAAAACGAGAAAAACATACAAGAAATAAGGATAGACCATGTCGTGGTGTTTGGACTCCTGTTCGGAACTGTCCTAGTAAACATGCTAATGCAGAACACTTGACATCCTCTATATTGCAATCTGAAGTGCATTCTGATTCTGTTCGAGGTATTTTCCATTTCTGTGATTGTTCTTTTGTATAGTCCTGAATGAAATGTGGATATATAATTGTAGCTGATTACAATTTCTTAGCAGGGGGGTACGTAGCTAACTTTTGTCTATTTTTCCAGAAACCCATGGAGAAGTAAAAGATGGCACGCAATATAGGGACCATAATCAGGGATCAGCAGGGTCACCAAGTGGAAGCAATAATTCTTCTGCAGAGAATGGTTAGTTTTCCTATAAAAAATCTAAGTGGAGTGCTCGGCGCTTTCAAAACTTATTCTCATACTTTTAACTAATCATGGAAATTCAGATCCATGTTGGCCAGTTAAATAGAACAAGATTCTTGTTGGACATGATATCAACAAGTCACATGCAATGTTGTATCTATCAGTGTGTATGGTGCTTTCAGCCTACTTTTAGTAGGTACATTACAATAATTAACAATGCTCTTGTTCTCCCAGAACCTGTGGGATATGCCATGCACTAGCACATGTATTAGAATTTCTTTTTGTAAAATTTACAAGTCTGGATTACTCTTTTTCTTTTTAATTTGTATATTTAGGGTTGGCAAATCTAGGGGTGGAACTTTAGAAGCCTTTTCAACCATTGCTTGATGATCACATGTTGCACATTGGCGTCAGCTAAACTTCATTTAATTTGATTTCATCCAGTTTCCCGTAGAGATTTTGGTCGTCGAGTGACAGCCCATAATATAATGCTTGATAGCTCCCCGAGTGCAACTGGAGGAAAATTTTCCAAAAAAGGAGGTCATGCTGGCTATACTGCCCAGGAGGTGTGCACAATTTGTGTTAAGCATCATGGACTGTGATCCCGTTGTATTATTTCTAGTAGTTGAATTATCTTTTTGGTGTTTGCAGAAACAAGTATGGGTTCAGAAGTCTTAAGGTTTTTAAAATCACTCATCTGGTGTTAAATCTGGTAAGCTTGTATCTATATCCACATCATGAATACCATTTTTATGTTTCTTTTTTAGCTATCATACAGAAGATATCTATTAGATTTGTATTGGAAATCAAAGAGGGATTCTGAACAATATGCACCCGAAAGTTTATTGAATATATAGAACCTTGACAGCATTGAACTGTTCACTGAAATGGTTTGCCCAGATAAATGTAAAAAAGTAATGATGAAAGAAGATATAACTTTTGTATTTAGCATTTTAATCATGTCAGGATGATGATGGCGATGGTGATGGTGATGGTGATGATGAATTAACTACTATTTTAGTATTGTACCCACCAATTTCCACATTAGAACCCTTTCACATGCTCTCTCAGAAAGGAAACACAAAAAATGAAAATGCTGGGAATATGTAGTTTTGTAACACAGTTGAAATGTTGGGTATCTAAGATAAGCTTATATATTGTTTGCAAATGAGATGTCTCCACACTTTCAAGTGGGAGAAGCGCTCAGCAATTTAAGAATTTGAAGGCGACCTACCTTTTCTTTTGCAATTTGTCTATGTTTTGCTTCTTTGACAGAGTGGAAGAATCAAGACAAATGATTTAACTTTTGTGAAATGTGGTTGGAAAAATCTAAACATTAATCCAAAACTTTTAACTGGATCTTACAGTTTCAGAGGTGATATTTTGGGACTGAGCTGCTGTACTGTGAGAATAAACAAAGCCAAATATCAAAATTTATTATTCATCGAAGAATGATGTGACCATGCATAGTATAGATGTTTATCCAAATGGTCATCAATACTTAACAATGTAGCAGCATGCAAAAAACAAATTATTTTGAATGTTGAAAACCTGAAAAATATGATTGTCGCAGGTTTTTTGACAATCAGATGCATTGTACTCTCCTAAATAAGGAATGAGGGATTAGATTTCTTTGTGTGTAGACCTCTTGCTCTAGTTCATTTACTCGATTACTATAATTGTAAACATCCAGCTTTTTGTCATGCTGTAATCTGCTTGTTCCTTTAAGATCTATTGTCATGCGTAATGGTGATAAGTATTGGCATAACACATTCAAATAAAGTGGTGATAGTATGTTAAAAGTGCTGATGTTGTTTGGTGATGATACACATTTGTCTGAGTTGTAGTAGATGTAGAGATTGTTAGAGAATAATATAAATCATATCTTCAAACCTTACCTAATAGTTTAAGATTCTGGGTTGAATTGATTATTTGACATGGTATCAAAGCCTTGATGACCAAGTGGTCACAAGTTCGAATACCATCCTCATTTATTTGATAAAAATTAAGCACAAGGTAGTGTGAGCATGTGTAAGTTTTAAGCCTAGAGAGCTTTCACTTGAAGGAGTATGTTAGAGAATAATATAAATAATTCGTTGGGACCTCACCTAATAGCTTAAGTTTTTGAGTTAAATTGGTTTTTTGACAGATACTACCATAACCAGGACCCTGATATCCAAAGCTCCCAACCAATTGTTCATACAGCTGGAATGGAACTATGAAACAATCTACATGATGGATGCAATTGTTTATCTTTATCTGCGTGTGTATCTCAGGAGACACTGTTAATATTCCCTCTGAACAACACCTTTGCACACTTAAGCTTGCAAGTGATTGTATGTCAGTGTGTGTGTGTGCTTTTATGTTTGATACGATGCAATGTCCATCTTTGTTTCCATTGATTAAAACTGATTACTCACTTTTCAGGCAATCCAGAATTGCCATTTGCTTCACCTGGAACTAGCTTTAACCCTTTTCAGTATGTTACAGTTCATTGCATGGTCTTATACGCTGTATTGGAGTTTGCAGTTTCTGTATGATGCTGGAGCTACTTCTGTCAGATATTTCGATCTCAGATACATGTTCAGAAGTCATCAAATTAAAGCCAGTGAGAATTGTTCCTGCCTAAAGGAACCATGTGATTTCAATTCTTGCTGCACACTGCGAGGTATCTTCCATTTCCATGTATTTATCAGCTGGAGAGATTATGAATTAGGCTGGATACCGGAACCTGTCTTGTTGGTCAAGTTGATGAATTTTGTGGGCTGCATTTTGTACAGCCTTTGGTTTCTCTGCTATTCAAGCAGCTGTGCAAGGTTCAGTGCTCGTTTTCTTCTGCTGCAACTGCAAATATGCTACTAAATGCGACAGAGTGCTAGTTGTTTGCTGTGCGAAGATAGGTTATACGTATGAAGGCAGCTGCATTTAAAGCTGGTGCAGCTGAATCGGGCTCTGGGATGCCAGAAAGAATGTTGCATGTCAGATGTGTATGCTGATTTCAACGTGCTAAACAGAATTGAGCATTTAGAGAAGCAAAATTGTTTCCTTGATTGTCCTTTACAATTATACACACATAAATTAAAGATTTTATAGAAATGCTTTTCTCACTGTGGGTGGTGATAGTATGAAAGAAACATTACGATCGTTTTCATTTCCATCAGGTCTTCCCAAGCATTCATCTGAGTCTTGGTTACCAACACTCGACAACAGATATTGCTGCCTCCCACGCAGAAGAATTTATATTACGAGAACCGAGGGAAACCGTTGTATTGTCTGTTCTCTTTCACCCAGCAGCAAAAGAACAAAATGGGGAGACGCAGATCAAACCAAATTCTTCACAGCCTGGTAAAATGACCATAACAAGCCTTGCAAAAGCACGAGGAGGAACCAACTATCTAGTCACGATAAATTACGATAATGATTTGTCTAATAAAAAAGTTGATACATTTCCTTCCTATAAACATTCTTGAAATGGAGATAAATAACAGTAGACATACGGCCCAAGTGTTAACTACAATAGCGGACCTTCACATTGTACATGACTTGTATCAGATCTATTGCCTTTCGTAAAAATCACACTCAATTTTCTGAAGTATAATCTATGGAATTTGAGCAATCTCCAGCAACATTTTATGCAGGGACTGAGGCTTTGAAAAGAATGGGCAGTGATCACTTCCTTTAATCTTGAAGACTCTTTCTGGTGGATTGTCTCTCACTAGCTTTTCTTGGACATCTGGTGAAAGAGCACGATCATCCAGTGTCTGAATGAAGAACCGCCGACCAGTTCCATATTTTTCAGGGGACAATGATAGCTTCTCCATGATGGGACCAAGTGGAATAGGTCTCATTGAAACCATGGCCAACGCAACATCCTGAAAGTACCAAACTTTGAATGAGTTTCTAAAACAAAAACCTTTCATTTGCTGGTGATTAGATTGGTACTTTCAGGATGTGATTAGATTGATTTTTAACATACCTTTGTTGGTGATTGGTTGAAATATAAACCTTTCATTTGCTGTTTCTCAAACATGAATGCTGTAGGAGGCTTGTCTTTACCATTTCCATAAATCAAAAACTGTGATTCTTGCATAAAACGTTCTGCAGATCCAAGCTGCAATAAGATTCTCTAGTTAGAACATCCAACTCAGAATTGAAAGCAATAAAAACTGTTCGACAGAATCCTGTTAAAAAAGGTCATTGCTTGGTGCAACAGTAAGAGTCTAGGGATAGCTAGATGGGCAAAGGTTTTGTCAAAATTTTCCCTTTCCAAACTGCATTCCAGCTGGACCACAACTACAATTCCTGGTCTTTTATAGAAGCTCTTAGCTCTATGAGGAATTGATTCAGAGTTTTCAATCTCATCTCATCCTTTATTTAGTCCACAACTGTAAGGTTTTAGGAATAGTTTCAAGGAGCAGATCAGGAAGCTTCCTATCTGAGATAGGGTTTTGACATAAGAGATAGGACAATTGGATAAATAGAAGTAGGTAGATAGCATAACATCATACGGCAGTTTAAGCATCAGATGTAAGGATCTTGGTCATCACAGAATAGAGGAAGCTTGCAAATGTCAAAGGCATGGCATCTAACTGCACAAAACAACATACAAAGCATAATTTATGAAAGTTCTTCGAACTTTCTCTTCCATAATAGGGGTCACAAACTTGAAGAGTCAACAATTCTGTAAAGAAGGTATCCTTACAGTTGTGACTTAAGGAGGTCATGTAGACCTCAAGAATGAAGCCAAATTTCTATTGGATTTCTCCATTCTATATCAAGAAAGCACTTTTTTTTTTCTAGCTGAAGACAGATACAGTTATCTGAACCCATTCAGATACTTTTTTTTACCTTCAGTTATTATAAGAATTGAACCATGATTTTAACCCATCCCCTTCAAAATCCAATAGTAGCATAACAGAATTGTAATTTGTTTTACTATGCTCTGGAAGCACATGGCATGGTAGCAAATTATCATGATTTTATTAATTGAATCAGCATTTAAATGAGCTTACTAGATTAAGCAAGTAAGCTTTGATGCTATACCTCTTCAGCAAACACATCAAAAGGCCTCTGACCATCAGACACCATTGTAGCACAGAGAAAAATAGCTTTCGAGATCTTTTTGGGGAAATGCTCAAGTGCATAAGAGACGCAGGCACCTCCACTACTATGGCCAACCAAAAAAACCTGCAGATGAACAGTGCATCAAAAAATATTGCAAAGTACATACTCACAAAGTACATGGAGAATTAATAGGAATGAAAGGGATAAGATGCTTATCACTTACCTGCTCATCCTCAGGCAAGTTTTCTAAATAACTAATCAATGGTTTTGAGTATTCTGCCAATGTTGTGACACTGGATGTATCTGCCAGATCAATGCCTGATCCTGTTAGATCTATGGCAATGGGAAACAATCCTGCTTCCTCTAATAAAGCAATAGTTTTGTACCAACACCATGCTCCAAAACCTTCTCCATGCACCAGAACAAACTTCTTTACGTTTATATTCTCCAAAAAGTCAGGCACCTGAAAAGAATTTACAGCACAATTAAGAAAATCTGACAACATTCTGTAAGTTGAAAAAAGGTGAAAAGTGAAGGTCATCAACTATGACAGATCAGGATACCATTTTCTGACATATGACTTGTGTAATCAATCATGGAATAGAAAACAGAATCTAAAAAAGAAACTAAGAGCAAAAGACTGAGGAGAACACTTTAGGCATCCCAAAATAGATCTCAGATGTTCTGCTGGGAATTATAAAATGTATTGCATAGAGATTTTCCACGTTTCAATAAAAAATGCACAACCCAAATGAACTTATTGTCTTGTACAAATAATAAAGGAGAAGTTTAAGCTAGCCATTTAAATTTTAAATCCATTCAACAGGAACTCAACTTTTACTCGGCACTCATTTACCTTTCTTACACAAATAAGAACTTTTTATGAGGGCAAGCACTAGCTGCAGTACAGTTTTTTTCTATGTTGGAGCTGCGAGTATGATTTTCAAAAAGGACCTTAACAGTCTCAACAACCTTCAGAACTTCAAACGTTTCCATGATGATTTCCACTTCTTTTCATGGCTAATGCAATTACCACATCTTATCCTTCATCTTTGTCATTACAAGTTACGACTCTTAACTTCCCAACTAGTCTGATTCGTCTAGAGACTCATTTAATCCTATTAGTGTAAGTTGCATAGGCTAGTCCATTCCCAATAATATACTAGAGCTTTAGGGCATAGATAGACTGGTTCAAAGTTCTCTCCTCTAGAACTAAGAGTGGACCAGAAAAGGAGCAGTAGCTCCAGCTAGCATTAACTATTAAAAAGTGAAAAAGTGAGCCCCTTAAGATCCTCTTTTGCTTCCATAGTAACCCCGTTACCACTTGATTAAAACTAAAAAAAGATTCAATGATCTTGAAGAGCGTAGGGAATTAACTGAACATACTTTTCCACTTTCAAGTAATCAGACAAACAAAAAAGTAAAAGAATCCCTTTTCCCTTCATCTCTTTTTAAATGAAACTTGATGCTTGCACTCATAATAGGAGACTTTTTTCTCAACTGTGCCCATAATTAATCATGGTACATCATCCACTTTCCATATCAGATCCAATCAAGTAAAGAACCAAGTATAATTAACTCAGCAATTTTACATTAAAAAAGGAAACAAAGCAGCTTAACTATAAAAGCAAAAGCATCAAATAAATGTCTTCAGAAAGCCAAATGAGGAACCTGTTTTCCATTAGAGAAAGGATCAGAGAGATTTCTTCTTCTAGAGCTAGTGGAGCCAATCCTCCTGGACATGGATCCATCAAATCTCTGAGACAATTGGTGCTGTTGTAGTGCCATAGATAAAGCTTGTCTATGCAAGAGCTCTTCCTCTGCCAACAACTTCCTCTGAGACCTGCCCATTCTCTTGCTTCTTGATCCATGATTATCTCTAGTGTCCTTCTTTGTCATGCAAGTAAAATGATTACCCATTATTGCAAAACCTCTTTTCTCAACAGCCCAGAAATCTTTCGAGGTAGATTTGAGTTAATTTTGACAGAAAGCAAACAAAAGTCAAGAAATTTTCATGGAAAGCAGCATGCTTCTCTGCCAAAATAAAAATGATATTCTATATGAAGCCAGAGAGGTTCCTCAATGATTCTTTAATACTAATTTTTTTATTGTCTTTTGGAATATTAGAGAGAGAGTAGGTAGGAGTAGGAGAGGGGAGAGAGGTGGGGGTGAAGTTGGCTATAAATGCTCATCTCTCTCTCTTTCTTGCAATTTGAGTTTTCAACGAGAGTAGAGAGACTTTCCAATGCCCTTTCTGTTTACCAAAAAGAAACAAACGAAACTTAGTCAAAAGTGTGTGAAATAACAGCACAAGTTTTTGTTTTTACTGAGACAAGTCTCCTGTGCAAGAAGGCCTTACGAACTTCGATTGGAGATCGCGTGGAGCATGGAAGATGGGGACATGCACGTCCTTTTCTTCTTCCTCGGTATACCTTGTTTAGATATGCTTCAGCTCTCACATGTTACTGATGCCCTTCCTTCCTTCTAGCTTCGGTCGCCGGCTAAGATTTCAGTTTCGCTAACGTTCTTTTTTGCTTTTTTTAGATTATCCAAACACTTCTTCCATGAAACAGTTCCTTTTTTTGTGAGATTTTCTCAAATTGGGCAGTGGTAGACTGAAAACATAGCTTGCCTTTAATGTTTCTGAAGTAGTTAACAGGCGATGTCTACTTCCTTAATTTTATTCATCCATAACATTATTTAGATTTAAAATGCAGTTGGTCGAAGTTGCGAGGATAAGGGAGCTAGCATCCAACATAATATGGTTATAACAACCAAACCGATCATTGAATCGGTTGATCAACTTAAAATAAATTTTTTTTATTAAAAAAAACTCTAAAATAATATTAAAAAATAAAATTATTTTGATTAAAAAAAATAATTTGAAATAAAATCTACCTCGCGCTAAGTTCTAAATAAACAGATAAAATTGACTTGTCGAATCAACTGAATTTTATAACTATGACACAAAATATGACATTTTAATTTGATGCATTTTAAGAAAATGTTTGAGAGCTTTTTGAAGACTAAGAACACTAACAAAGTTTTGGTTTAAAAAATAACTAGATAGATGACATGTGCTTCATTGTAGGCTAGGCTCATTTGTTTATGTAATGCAAAAAATCATGACTCGAATCATAGACCCTACTAGATCAAATAAGAAGGTTTCATTTAATTATACGATAGAAAAAACAACAAATATAAAAAGAACTGAATTTTAAAAGAAAAGGTAATAATTATAACTAGCAGAAATAGAAAGCAAGTTGAAAAAAAAAATGATTGTTAATCTCCAACAATCCAAATGTAAAAAGATAAAATTAAAAAAAAAATTAACAAAAAAGGTAAAACACTTGCAAACCTAGGTAAGACCAATAAAACTCGCAAGCCGAATCATGTGAACATGATAACTTAATAGAAGGGAAAACTAGAAAAAATA
>Ga0307517_10008886_pt1 | contig 14348 bp, 10 predicted proteins | sample 23_EM_MG_FD_194515 | JGI IMG/M metagenome (GOLD analysis project Ga0307517, IMG submission 194515) | Populus trichocarpa ectomycorrhiza microbial communities from riparian zone in the Pacific Northwest, United States - 23_EM | ecosystem: Host-associated > Plants > Roots > Unclassified | place... | reverse complement strand
AATTGAATAATTCAATTTGGATCAACTATCATGCAGTTTAATTCAAAACTTGTGTTAAGTAAAGAGCTGGATTGATAGGTTTTAAGATGAAACTGTTTGATTAGATTTAATAATATTATAAAAAAATCTTTATATTTTTAATGATATTTTTAAGTTTTTTAATGATATTTTTAAGTTTAGAAAAAGAAAAATCTAACTTCCAGCGGAGAACGGATGAATTTACTAGTATTTAGTATAATATGTTTTCTGTTACTGTTTGTTTGGTCATCGATTACATAATCATATCTTCTTGCTTTCTTCGCCTCTAGGAACGTCAACGAACAGACTAGCTCCATACGAGCCTTTTAAAAACATTTTATTACCAATTATTTGAACAGGAGATCAAGAAGATTTTGGTAAAGTAATAAACTACTCATTATTTTAAGTCACTGTCAGGATTTTGATTGCACGACAGGCCAAGCCTGCTAATAGAATATTTATTAGATAGGGCAATTGTTGAGTACCTGGCGGAGGAGATATCCTTAAGTCAAACCTAGAGCTTTGAGTAAATGCTAAGAAGTGGTGTATTTACAATACATACATTCAAAGTCTACGTTTTTAAAATAAATATTAATATCAATTCAGCTATAATTCATTGATTAAACACATTTATTTTAATCCCATATATATATATGTAGCTCATGCTGGCCATAAATAAAATGACGTTCAATTTATTTCCAAATTTTTAATTTTTATTAGACATGTCCCATCAGTTTCTCGTATCTCTATCTTCTTTTTTTTATCTCAAAAACCAAAGAGTTACTTTTGGCGTTTGCAAGTTTAGTTGAACTATCTTCAATTTATAGTTAACAAACATTCAGCTTCAACTAGAACCTATAGGTTGGATTCCAGCTGAAGTCCAAGTTCAATTCACCCTCTCTTTTTTCTTTCCCAAATTGATATATTGAATTATAGTTTGATTTTCCTTTCATTTATATATTTTGACTCCAATTCAGAACCCTTGAATGGACCATGTGTCGTCGATCGGTATGGGAAGGTTAATACACTTAATTTGATCTGAATATATATATATATATATATAAATGACAACTATGCATCCTTCCACTTTCCCAACTCTACTAGAAATGATGATTATTAACACAACAATTTTTAATATTCTTATAAATAAAAAAATAATTCTCGAAGACAAGGGGAGTACGAACCCTTCTTTTCTATAAAAGGCCATGTCTTTCCACTTTTGATAGCCATCCAATCTTTTTGTGTGTGATTAGGAAAACACAGAGAGATGGGTTCCTTAGTTCCGGCTGATAAACCTCATGCTGTGTGCGTCCCTTTTCCAGCTCAGGGTCACATAAACCCAATGCTCAAACTAGCAAAACTACTCCACTTCAAAGGCTTTCACGTAACCTTTGTTAATACAGAGTATAATCACAAACGCTTACTCAAGTCTAGAGGCACCAACTCCCTTGATGGCTTCCCAGACTTCCAGTTTGAGACTATCCCTGACGGTCTTCCATCATCAGATATTGCTGATGCCACTCAAGATGTCCCATCTCTTTGCAAATACACCTCCCAAACTGCTTTAGCCCCACTATGCGATCTTATTGCCAAACTCAACTCCTCAGGTGTAGTGCCCCAGGTGACATGTATTGTCGCTGATGCTTGCATGAGTTTCAGTCTTGATGCAGCTGAAGAATTTGGAATTCCTGAAGCAGTGTTTTGGACACCTAGCGCCTGTGGTGTTTTGGGCTACTCGCAGTATCGTCCTCTCATCGAAAGAGGCTTAATACCTCTGAAAGGTAAACAACTTTCTTAAGACATTAATTGGTGCATGAATTTATGATAGAAAGTTTTTGATAGTTCAGTATAAGTTATAGTTTTTGCATAATTAATTTACCTATTTCCTATTACAATATGCCGATGAAATTATTCTTAACTTTTCAGTATAAGTTATAGTTTTTGCATAATTAATTTACCTATTTCCTATTACAATATGCCGATGAAAATATTCTTAACTTTTCAGTATAAGTTATAGTTTTTGCATAATTAATTTACCTATTTCCTATTACAATATGCTCATGAAATTAATCTTAATTAACTTGTTATTTGCAGATGCGAGGGATCTAACAAATGGCTACTTAGAAACACCAGTAGATTGGATTCCAGGAATGAAAGATATCCGTTTGAAAGATCTTCCAACTTTTATCAGAACTACAGACGTAAACGACGTCATGCTGCAATTCGTGAAAAGAGAAATTGACAGAACTTCAAGAGCTTCTGCTGTCATTCTTAACACATTCGACTCCTTCGAACAAGATGTTTTGGATGCTCTCTCCCCAATGTTTCCTCCAATTTACACTGTTGGTCCTCTTCAATTGCTTGTTGATCAGATTCCAAATGGTGATCTGAAAAATATTGGCTCCAATCTTTGGAAAGAACAGCCAGAGTGTATTGAATGGCTAGATTCCAAAGAACCAAAATCTGTGGTGTACGTAAATTTTGGTAGCATCACTGTAATAACACCCCAGCAAATGATAGAATTTGCTTGGGGACTAGCCAACAGCAACCAAACTTTCTTATGGATAATAAGACCTGATATTGTTCTAGGTGAAGCCGCAATGTTGCCACCTGAATTTTTATCTGAAACAAAGGATAGAGGCATGCTTGTAAGCTGGTGTCCCCAAGAACAAGTGTTGAAGCATCCTTCCATAGGAGGGTTTCTAAGTCACATGGGGTGGAATTCAACGTTGGACAGTATCTGTGGTGGCGTGCCAATGGTTTGTTGGCCATTTTTCGCTGAGCAACAGACCAACTGTAGGCTTGCCTGTACTGATCAATGGGGCATTGGCATGGAGATAGATAACAATGTGAAAAGAGATGAAGTGGAGAAACTTGTGAGAGAATTAATGGAGGGAGAGAAGGGAAAAGCAATGAAAAAGAAGGCAATGGAATGGAAAACCAAGGCAGAGGAGGCAGCTTTGGCCGGTAATGGTTCTCATCGGAACCTGGATCAATTGGTAAAAGCTCTTTCTAACAAGAAAATAAGTTAGAAGCCTGAATGCATGGCAAGCAATTTCAAGTATTGAGTATCCTACTAAATTATTATTGTTTTACTTTGGTTGATGCAATTTCCTTTGTATCTTTCTTTTGATTGGCGATGTACTAGCATATAATTAAAAAATAATAATTCTTGAGATAGAAAATGGATTTTTATTTATAATATTTCTTTTGAAAATTTTGCTTCTAATATATTAAAAAATTATTTAAATTAAAAAATTAAAGAAAATATTATATTAAAAAACCATTTCAATTCAAAAATTGTAATTAATAAAATAATTACGAAAAATAGTTTTATAATATTCTATAATATAATATATTGGTAAACACCTTCAACTTTTAGCAAGAAATATGATATAATAAGAAACTAGTATATTGGTATGTGATCTGTAGTGAATTAATAATAATTTTAAAAAAATATAAAAATAATACTAAAAATATAGATAATATTTTAAGTATATTAGATCTGATATTGCCATATACAGAAGAAGACTTGAATACAGTGATCAGGATAAAACTAAAAATTTTAATTTCAGTGATTTAGTCAAATCTAAATTTTTTTTGGATCTAGCAACATGCACAGCTAAAAGTCTTACATCTAACTACATGCCAAATCTAAAATGATAATTCGCTTTTGGGTCGGCCAAGCAATAAAATTGTCATGTCAATTGATTGTGTATTATTCTATTCTAACACGCAAAAACAATTATTCAATCCACGTTTTGTTCCCAGCCGTCTATGCAAATTTGTCCACTGTAGTTTCAAATGAAGCTGTGACCAATTGCTACCTTTTCATCTTAATCGCAGTAATCGCAGTCTTATGGACCGAATACATCCATGCTGAAATACAAATTTGAAACCAGTAAAGTATTCGACATCTTCATAATGCAAATAATTAAAGCGAAGAAATCATCTCATCAATTAAAGTGGAGAATCCTAAAAGTTAAAGCTTTTAGTGAGATCAATCGAGAAAGGATCTGATTTTCGCAAATAACCACTTCACCGACCCATGGTCACAAAATCAAAATGCGCATGGTTTATTTGCAAAAAAAGAAAAAAAAAGAAGATATTTTTTACTAGACAACAGGAATTGATTTTATTTTGTTTATGGAGAATTATTTTCAAAATGTTACACATAGATCCAAAATACAAGTATGCAAATGCTACAAGGGTATGCAAATGCAACTAACAATCTCCTTCATTTTCTTTAGCCAAAGTAGTTGATAGCTTATTTTTTATCCTTGATAGGTTAAAGTTATTCGTAGCTAGTACCTGTAAAAGATCCTTTTTTATGAAGGTGAAGAGACTCTTCGATGCTTAAATAAGTATTTTTTTAGAGAGAGAATATACAAGAATATTCTATAAAGAAATGCTCTGAAAATATATATGTAATATAGAATGAAGATTGTGAATCTTTTTTCATGAAACTCTCATGGTTTATTTATAACTCATAAAAGGAGGGCCTGCATGGTAATTATCCTAATAGCATTGAATGAGGGATACATATCCCTTACCTAATAAGAATATGGTGGGTTCTTGAAAGACTTTTATACACCTAAAAAGATGTAGAGAGAATAGAGTTTAAGATGTCAAGTGTAACTAAACCTATACAGACTGACTTCTTCCTCGAGGTTAGACCTAATGGAGGTTGGTCACTCCCCTAGACATGTCATTGGAGGACGGTAATTATTTTGGACTTGACTGACTATTAAGTACAAACGTCTTAGGTCTAACATGCGTGTCAGACCCACACTATATTGGGCTTGACACATTGTCAAGTCTAAGTATATTGGGTCTAACATACATGTTAAACTCACGCTACTTTGGTTTTTGCATACTGCAAAGTCCAAGGGTATTAGGCCATGCTACCTTGGACTTGGCACACTGTCAAGTCCAAGCACTTTGAACTTGACTAACTGTCAAGTCTAAGTATATTGGATCTAGCATACGTGTCAGACCTATTCGTTTATAAAAAAATAAACAAATAATCTAGAGACTCTTCTCCATTGGTCCTAACAATCTCCTCCATTTTCTTTAACCAAAGTAGTTGATAGCATATATTTGATCCTTGATAGATCAAAGCTGTTCGTGGCTACTACCTGCAAAAGATTTCTTTTGGTGAAGATGAAAAGACTCTTCGATGTTTAAATAAGTATTTTTTTAGAGAGAGAAAATACAACAATATTCTAGAGAGAGATGCTCTGAAAATATATATGTAATATAGAATGAAGATTGTGAATTTTTTTTCATGAAGCTCTCATGGTGTATTTATAACTCAATCTTGGTGTAATCTCTCTAAACTCTCTAAACTTGATTTTTCTTCAATTAAATCCTTGATTGAATCCATAAAACCCATTAGAAGTTTAATTAAGCCTTTAAACTTAATTAATTTTTCCAATTTTTTTCCTAGATCTTCCAATCTTTTGCGAATTGATTTGAATTAGACCTGCAAACTTGATTTTTCTTCGATTAAATCCTTGATTGAATCCATAAAACTCATTAGAAGTTTAATTAAGTCTTTAAACTTAAATCATTCTTTTAATTTTTCCCAGTTGATTTTCAAACTTAATTTTTCTTAAATAAGTCTATTAAACCTATTAAAATTTTAATTAAGTCCTTAAACTTAATTAATTCTTTCAATTTTGGTCAAGTTTGGATTTTAATCTCATTTTTCTTTCTATTAAAGTCCTTCTTCATCCCTTTTTTGTCAAAATATCCTAGTATAGTTGTTCTTCTAGCATTTTAGTCTGTTGCAGCTCGAGGGCTTATCTCCTCGTATTTCGAAAATATATTTTTGGATTTTAAATTTTTATTTTTTTATTTTTAAATAAAAAAAATTATTTACCTTGAAATGGATTGACTTATTCACTCTAGTGAGATTGCACAATTCTCTAAGGATGTGATAGACACAACAACTCTTGTTAGAAGGGATGGATTTGAAGCCTTCATTGTGCGATAACACAACTCTTCTTGGAAGGGATCGATCTGAAGACTTCATAGTGCAATTACACAACTCTTTATGGGTCCAATCCCTACGCCCCTTAGAAATGTTTTTTAAATAGAGGTGTAGACATGGGTCCGTCTCATCCGCTTCTTAGAAATTTTTCTAAGTATAGATGTCGACATGGGTCTGCCCTCTCCGCCCCTTAGAAAGGTTTATGAGTATAGGCATCGGCATGGATTCTCCCTAGCTACTCAGAATTTTTCTAAGTATAAGGCTTACCCTTTTCAGGTTCCCTTCAGCTTATAAGAAAATTTTCTAAGTATAGCCTCACCCTCTTTGAGTTTCAACTCCACCCCTTGGAATTTTTTCAAAGTATGAGCGTCGACATAGGTGTATCCCCTCTACCCTAAAATGTTTTTGTAAGTATGGGCTCCTCTTCTATGGGTTTCTTCATCTATTAGAAAATTTTTCTCAATATGGGTTTCTTTATGGTTCCCCTCTAAATGCTTAGAAAATATTTTTGAACCATGGTGTATGCCCTTACACATGGACTCTCCAGTATATTACCCGGGGTTTACACTCCTTTTCTCATACAAATAAAATTTGACAAACTTGGTGTACTAGGCATTTTTACAAAGTCTTTTTATATAAATATCATAAAGACTTGGAGGACTATTGATAAACCAAAATTTAATGAGTCTAAAAAAACCCATTGAAGGCCCAAAAACCCATTGTATCAGGCAATGTGCCCAGGCCTAGTCTCAATGTGACCGGGCCTAGTCTCAATGGGCTCAACCTTAGAGAAGAGCCTAGTCTCTATAAGTTTAGCTTTGAAAAGATCTCAGTCCCTATAGAATCAACGTAGAAAAAGAGTATAACTCCCATAGGTTATGCCATAGGAATAATCCCTCCCCCCTAGGCTTAGCCTTAGGAAAGAGCCCAACTCCTAGGGCTCAGTTTAAGGGAAGAGACCAGCACTATGGGCTAAGCCTAAGGGAAAAGCCCAACCCTCATGAACTCAGCCTTGGAAATAACCCAACCCCTATGGGCTCAACCTTGGGGAAGAGCCTAGCCCTTATGAGCTCAACTATATTTTGGATCTTACTCTCTCTACACCCTTAAATTTATAAAAATCCTTTTAGGGTCAACTATATTTCCATTAATATTAATATTGTGTAAGGGATAGTGTATAAAAGTTTTTTTTATGGGCCTACCATATTTCCATCAATATTAATGTTGTGTAAATGATAGTGTATAAAAAATCTCCCAATGACTTGCTATATTTTCATTGAATTAATATTTGTGTAAGAGATATTTATTCCTCATTAATGCATATGTCATGGATATTTTATCTCATTAATGCTTATGTAAGATATACTTATCTTTCATTAATACAATCAAGGCAAAATTACACTCTAGCCTTTCCTCTCAACAAAAAAACAAGACTCGTGAGCTATAAATACCTCACGAATCCTTCAAGTTCCAGGTTCACAATCTCTATTCTCTGTTACACACACACACACACACAAATATATATATATATATATATATATATATTCCAAAGCATTTCTCTCTAAAATATCATTGCACTCGCTATCTAAAAAGATACTTACTTGAGCATATAAAAGTCCCCAAATCTATCAAAGAAAACCTTTCGCAGACATCAACATGTAGGCATTTTGGCTTACTAAGCACCAGCCACATTGACTAGAAAGAATGGATCAGATTACTAGGACTAAGGGATTAATCGATTATTCAACATATAAATCTTGTTTCTAAATTTCTTAAATTTTTTAGGATATCATCGTATTATGGAGTTTCATTTTTTGTCAAATAAGCTCATGTTTTATCAATCAAGTAAAGGTTAGTTGATAAAAATACAACTCAGCCTGTATTTAATTGATATCAGATTTTATATTCAATTAAAAAGTAAAAATAAAAGTCTATGTAATAGATTGATAAAAAAAATAAATAAAAAATTATGGGGTTTTTGAGTTGTGCTGGTGATCAATTTAAGGTATTTGCCTAAAATTAAAAGAAAAAAAAATCATGAATTGTGAGCGCAAGTTAGATTCAAGAACTTTAATTTCTTCATATTTTTTTTGGAATAATCCAATAATATCACATTATTTTTACATCAGAAAATTAGTAGATAATTCAAGAAGAGCAATGGAATAATTGGAATGGAATAGATTCTGAGAACAATGTTATTCTGTATCAGATTCCAGAACATAAATCAAATATGTTCCATCATGACAAGTAGATCAAACAGCATTAATTTCACCAACAGCAACTAATCTCATTTTTTTTCTTTTTCTTTTCTTGGACAGGAGCACCTCCTTGACCAGCTTATCAAAATTTATAGATGATGTGCCACTGGGGCCAGTGGCCTCTTATGCTTTTTTCTTCCACTTTAATGCCTTCCTCTTCATTTCTTTACCTATCTCTCCATCCATTAACTCCCTTACTACATTCTCCACTTCATCTCGTTTTGTATTATTGTCAATCCCCCTGCGAATACCCCATTCAGTGCAAGCGAATTTGCAGGTGGTTTGTTGCTCCGCGAAAAATGGCCAACAAACCATTGGCACTCCACAGGACAAGCTTTCAACTGTTGAATTCCACCCCATGTGTGGCTTATGAACCCACCTGATGATGGATGCTTCAGAACTTGCTCCTGTGGACACCAACTTGCCATTAGACCTCTTTCTTGAGTCTCTTCCAGGAACTCAGGCGGCAAAATCGCGGAATCTCCCTTTACAAGATCAGGCCTTATTATCCACAAGAATGTTTTCTTGCTGTTACAAAGTCCCCAAGCAAACTCAACTAGTTGATTCCTTAGAATCAAGCCATTGCAAGCATCCAGGCTCTTCAATCCATAGATTGCTTCCTATGGAGGCTAGATCATTGTTTTGCGGAACTTGGTTGCGTAGCAAATTAAGAGGGCCGATGGTGTAAATTGGAGGGAACATAGATGAGAGTGCAACCAGAACATCATGATCCAAGTCCTCAAAAGTTTTCAGAATAATAGCCGAAGCTTTTGAAGCTCCATCTACTTCTGTAATTGCAAAAGTTATTCAGCATGATATCGTTTGGATCGGTTGTGCGAATGAAGATCGGGAGGTCCCTCGATCAGACGAATGTCTTTCATTCCTGAAATCCAGTACTCAATTTTTGTCTCCAAACCCCCATTTGTCAAATAGTTCATATATGAGTTATAACAGAATCAGAAATTGTATTAAAATGACAATGAGTAAATGTTTGTGATGAAGTACCTTTGAATGGAATGAACCCTCTCCCAACAAGATGTTTATAGTGTGCAAAGCCCAGAAAGCCACATGCACTAGTATCCCAAACGTTTGGCCGTTTGTGGTTGTACGTCCATCCAGGGAGATACCGTCCGGGATGTTTTCGAATTGAAAATCAGGCAATCCATCCAGGGAGTTGGGGCCTCTGGACTTTAGCAAACGTTTGTGGTTGTACGCAAAGGTAATGTTAAAGCCTCTGTGATGCAGTAGTTTTGAAAGGAAATTTTATGTGTAACTTGACTAATTTTTAGAGGTTTTGAAATTAACGACTATGTAAGCTTCTAGTAATTCAGAAATTTATAACACTCGAACTAATAATCTCTAAAAATTAAATACAAGACCTGACCAGTTAAGTTAGTACATGTAGTTTTGCAATTTTAAGCAGAGAGGTTACGTGACTTGAGCAGGATATGGGATGCACACCGCATATTTCTCTTACTCTCGTGCACTTTCTGTGAGTTGAGAAGAATGAATTAGTCTCCAGCTATATAGCATGAGTACGAGTATGAAAATGAATTAGTTTCCAACTACATATATACTTCTTTAGCGTCAATTTAGTGAGCTATCTTAACTTTTATTTTATTTTATTTTATTTCTAATAAAGAAGATAGTTGGGGGCTCGAGAACTCTTAATAAGAGGCCAGGGGATATTAATTTCAATTCAGCTATAGTTTATCGACGCTATTTTAACTTTTTAAAAGTTACTAGTAAGTGCATTTTCTTTTCTAAGAAATCTCGAGTTCAAACCTTTCCTATATAATAAAAAAAATAAAGGAAAATGTAACATATTTTTACTATTAATTTGTTTTTATAATTTTATGTAAAAAAAATCTTGATCTTTAAACTTTAATCATTCTAAAACTTAATCTTTTAAATTTTAAATAAAAAATAGAAATGATCAAAATTAATTTATGTTGATGTTTTGAAACTAATAATGTTCAATAAATACGAGAAGGAAGGAACTGTAATTTATAACGTCTTAGATTTTTATTATTTTTAAGTGATGATAGCAAAATTTAAAATTGATATATTCACTTCCTCTTGTCTCTTAATTGTGACTCCCTCGATCTTTGGCAAGACCAAATGGAGTATTGAATTTTTTTATTTTTATTTTTAGGGGATTTTAATATAATTAAATTTTACCCGACCCAAGTTAATTTGTACAAACAGCACAGGTTCAAAACAAGGCCAATTTAGTTTTAATCCTCCGATTCCTCACAACCCAACTATGTAATCGATCCTTCAAGCTTTTTAATGTTATTTATGTTATTTTTTAAAGTATTTTTTTATTTAAAAATATATTGAAATAATATTTTTGCTATTAAAATTTAAAATTATAAAAAAATAATTTAAAACAAAATTATTATTTTTTTTCAAAAATTCAATTTAAACACAAACGAAGACACTCTAAAGTGATATTACTAAGACTAACAGGTAGTTTATGTTGAAGTGCTATTTCATTTCAAACTTCCCAGTTAAATTATATACTGTCATTAATTAGAGCATTAGACTACAAACAAACATACGAAGATCGTTTTTGTCTCGTTACCATTAATATACCAAGATTAATTGCTTATTGGGTTTGTTTCAAGCGGAAGACTTTTATGGTTTTGTAATGGTGAAATGGATTCCTTGCACTGGACACCCTAACCATATTCATTACTCATATTGCAGAATTAATGGGTTAAATTAGTTAACTTGTTTTTTTTCTTTTTTTTTAATTGAATTTTTTTTTTCAATTTTTTTTTTAACATTATGTTATTAAAAATTAAGTATCGTAATTTATTTCGATCTACTTTCTATAAAGTTATTATCTTCTTATAACTCGGGTCACTAGTTTGGCGGGTTGCTTTTCGTACCTTTTTTTTTCAATTTTATCATTCAACACCGATTTGATTAAGAATAACATTTCATATTTTTTTTTATTGAGTTATCTTGGTCTCGTGAACTAGGTTGCGAGTTTGGCAAGTTAAACCTATGTTGACTCGGGTTATTTTTTATTTAATTTTTTGTGTTTTTATTAACTTGCTTCTTTTTTTTTCAGTTTCATCCTTCAATATTGAGTTTACTAAAATTTGAGCTTCATAATTTGTTTTGATTTGCTTTCTATGGGGTTATCATGATCTCATTACTAACATGTGAATTGATAGGTTAATTCGGGTTGACTAGAATCGATCCAATATGTTGTTGTCTCAATATTTATTAAGGAAATCTTATCTTAAATATTTATTTTGAATCAAACTATATTTTTAATAATGACACTAAAAAATCCACTCCACCTTTTTCTCTCATTTTGAATAAACTTATGGATCATTTTCCCCCTAAAAAACTGGTATTTTTAGTTTAATTGTACCCAAACCTCCACCTAACTCAGCATTATAGTCCTAATACCTATAACTACTCCTCTGGCAAAAATTATCACCATATTTTTCCTTTATAAACTGAAATTCCGTTATTGTCCAAAACATTCCTCATGTCCCATGAACACATCTTCAAAATCAACATCACTCATGTCCGCATTATCACCTACAAACTAATCTACATTAGTGTCAACTCGCCTAACAACCCTCCTAACATTAAATTCTCTTTGCTCGGGCCTAATTTGAATCCTACCATGGTCATTAACATATTGCATCTCCAACCTATCTTAAAATTCATTAGCCATCCAATTCATCCGCTAATTCATAGTGCGTAAATGAGTTACAATTTCATTTTCTATTGTTACTTGTCTCTGACATCTTTGAATCTGAAAATTAGTTATGTAACACCCTTAATATAATTTATGTCATATTCGTTGAAAAACAAGTGATTTTTTTTAAACATCATTATCCCTAACTATCGTAATAACGCTTTAAGCTTATTATTATTATTATTATTATTATTATAGCTATAAAAAATTCAACAGAGTCTCCTCTGTAAATTGATCTTTCTAAGTGTTGACATCAACCAAAAACACAATTGAACATGCATATTTATGATCCAACCATCTTGGACCTTCTTCACCATAATCCAATTACTCATTTTTCAAGGGTTTACTTTCTCCCCTCCTAATAAAATTTTGTTCACGAAATTTAAATTTCTTACCTATTTTAGCGAATAAGTTTGGATATTTCCTTTTTATTTCTAACTTTTTTTCCCAGGTTTCTTCTTCCATCTATGAATTCCTTCATAAAATTTTGATCAAGGCAACTTTCTTATTTTTTAGCTCTTTTTCACTTCTATCAAGTATCTTTATTGGTTTTACTTCTAAGGTCAAGTCCTCCCTGACTTCTATTGGAATCTATGGAAAAACTCTTTTAGGATCTATTTTTGCCTTTTGAAGTAAATATACATGAAACACATTATGTATCTTTGATAAATGTGAGGGCAACGCCAATCTATAAGAAATTGGTCCGATTCTCTACACCACTTCAAATGGATCAAAAAATTTAGGTGTTAATTTGTTTTTCATTCCAAAACGAATGATATTTTTCCATGGAGCATCAAGAATACTTGATCCCCAACTTCAAATTCCAACGATCGTCTTCTATTATCTATAAAGCTCTTATGTCTATTCTGAGCCCCTTTCATTCTATCTTTAATCATTCTCACTTTTTCCGTAGTCACCTGCACCAATTCAGACCCTAACAATTTTCTTTTTCCTAATTCCTCCCAACAAAGTGGTGTGCGACACCTTCTTCCATATAAGACTTCATACGACACCATCCTAATTGTGGCTTAATAGTTGTTGTTATAAGTAAATTCAACCAATAGTAAATGATCCTCTCATTGTCCCCCAAACCCTAAGACACATGATCTTAATAAATCTTCTAACACTTGTATTGTTCCCTCGAACTGTCCACCTGTTTGTGGGTGGAAGGTTGTGCTTAAATTCAGTTTAGTCCCTAAAGCCTGTTGCAAACTAGGCCACAACCTTGATGTAAATTGAGGATCTCGATCCAATATTATGGATCCTAAAACTCCATAAAATCGAACTACTTCACTCACATATAATTTTGCCAATTTATCTACTAAATCTGTCATTTTCTTTGGTAAAAACATAGCAGACTTGGTCAATCTATCGACAATCACCCAAATTGCATCATTTTCCTTTTTACTTTTTGGAAGTCCAAACACAAAATTCATAGTAACATTTTCTCATTTCCATTCTGGAATTGGAAGGGGCTGTAGTTCTCTTGTTAGCATCTTATGCTCTATTTTGACCTGCTGACAAATAACACACTTGGTCACAGATTTGGCTATCTACTTCTTCATCCCTAACCACCAATTATATTCCTTTAAATCTTTGAACATTTTTGTGCTCCCCGGATACACTAGAAGCCATGATTCATGTGTTTCTTTTTAAAAAAATTTCTTTCAAGTCTTTATCCTCTGGTACATAAACTCTTTTCTTTATAGTTAGGGTTCCATCTTCCCTTAACCAAAATAGAGTCTCCTGTTTTAGCTTTATCTTCTTCATTCTTGTATCGTTCTTCTAAGCTTTTAGGATCTTACCCTACAGCATTGGTTGAGCTACAATTTGTGCTAGTAAAGATCCATTAAGTCCCACACCCATTCATGTCTTTAATTCCCCCAATTCTATCAGTTCTTTTACATTGTTAATTGTGATTCCACCAATCATTGCTTTGTTCTTTCTGCTTAGGGCTTATGCTACAACATTTGCCTTTCCCAGGTGATAATCAATAACACAATTATAATCCTTAATCAATTCTTTCCACCTTCTTTGTCATATATTTAATTTCTTATGTGACATCAAGTACTTCAAACTCGTATGGTCTGTAAAAATTTATACTTAGGATGTATACAGGTAATGTCTTCATATTCTTATTGCAAATAATACTGTTGCGAACTCTAAATCATGCATTGAGTAGTTTACTTCATGAGGTTTTAACTGCCTTGAAGCATAAACAATTACCTTTCCATTTTGCATTAACACACATCCTAGTCCTTTGTTTGATGCATCATTGTATACTATAAATCCTTCTTGTCTTCCAGGTAATGTCAGTATTGGAGCAATGATTAGGCTTTTCTTGAGTTCT
>Ga0307517_10008885_pt1 | contig 14349 bp, 8 predicted proteins | sample 23_EM_MG_FD_194515 | JGI IMG/M metagenome (GOLD analysis project Ga0307517, IMG submission 194515) | Populus trichocarpa ectomycorrhiza microbial communities from riparian zone in the Pacific Northwest, United States - 23_EM | ecosystem: Host-associated > Plants > Roots > Unclassified | place... | reverse complement strand
TACCCATCAATTAGTAGCAAAGGAAAGCAAGTGTGTGTTTGGGACAAAACAAATGGAATACCTGGGACATGTGATCACCAAGGAGGGAGTGTCAACAGACCCACATAAAGTTACTGCTATCTTGCAATGGCCAGTACCTACAACCATCAAACAGCTTAGAAGTTTCCTGGGCTTAACAGGGTATTATAGAAAGTTTGTGCAAGGTTATGGAACTATTTGCAGACCTCTTACTCAGTTATTGCAGAAGGACTCCTTCATATGGACAGACACGGCTACCATGGCTTTCAAGCAGCTCAAAGAAGCAATGTCCCAGCCCCCTGTGCTAGCTCTGTCGAATTTTGACAAAACATTTGTAGTAGAGACTGATGCTTCAGGAGTGGGTATAGAGGCAGTTCTGATGCAAGAAGGACACCCCATTGCATTTGTGAGCAAAGCTTTAGGTCCTCGACAGCTAGCACTATCAACTTATGAGAGGGAGTTGTTGGCCATTGTCTTTGTTGTTACTAAATGGAAGCACTATCTATGAGGCAGACGGTTTCTCATCAGGACAGACCACTCCAGCCTAAAATTTCTGCTAGACCAGAAGACTACACATGTTGCCCAGCAGGTATGGCTAACTAAGCTTTTGGGTTTTGATTATGATATTGAATATCGAAGGGGCAAAGACAACCTAGCTGCAGACGCCCTTTCCCGAGTTTCTCACAATGAGTTAGGTGCCTTAACCCTTTCTTCCATTTCCACCACTATCATGGAAGACATTAAGAAGACTTGGGACACTGATCAAAACCTGCAGCAGCTCATAGCAGACCTCACCAAGGATGCTAGCTCACACCCCAACTACTCATGGGTCAATGACACTCTTATTCAAAAAGGAAAGGTGGTAGTGGGACAAGCACCGAACCTGCAGAACCAACTTATCAGACTCTATCATGACTCTGCAGTAGGGGGCATTCAGGAGCTACGGTAACTTCAAAAAAATTGGGGCAGGTGTTCTATTGGAAGAAACTCCAAAGGCTGGTAAGACAATATGTCAGGGAATGCCCAATTTGTCAGCAGAACAAGGTGGAAAATGTCAAGCCTCCAGGTCTGCTGCAACCCTTACCAGTGCCCTATGCTTCTTTTATAGATATTAGCATGGATTTTATTGATGGGCTACCTAAATCAGAAGGAAAGGAAGTCATCTTTGTGGTGGTCGATAGGTTTAGCAAATATGCCCACCTTATGGCCCTAACCCACCCCTACTCTGCCATTAATTACAGTAGCCAAAGTCTTTATGGAAAATGTGTATAAGCTGCATGGGATGCCAACAACAATTGTGAGTGACAGGGACAACATCTTCCTCAGCCAGTTTTGGAAAGAGCTATTTAAACAGCAGGGGGTCAACTTGCAATACTCTACAGCCTATCATCCACAGTCTGATGGACAGACAGAAGTGGTCAATAAATGTATCGAGGGCTACTTAAGATGCATGACAGGAACCATCCCTGCACAATGGGGACGATGGTTGAGCTCCTGTGAATGGTGGTACAACACGAACTACCACACCTCTACTAAGAAGACACCCTACGAGATCCTATATGGAATGGCGCCTCCAATTCACCTTCCCTATACACCTAAGGACTCACCATTGGAGGTTGTGGACCAGTACTTAACTCAAAGGGAAGACATGTTCAAGCTCATCAGGAACAACCTCCTGCAGTCCCAAAACAGAATGACACAGCAAGCAAACAAGAAAAGGAACGAAAGAATGTTCTCTGAAGGTGACTTAGTTTATCTAAAACTACAGCCATATCGACAACAATCGGTTCACAAACGAAGCTCTTACAAATTATCAGCAAAGTATTACGGTCCCTACACTATCATTAAGAAGATTGGAACTGTAGCCTACAAACTACAATTACCTGCTACTGCTGTGGTACATCCGGTATTTCATGTGTCCCAGTTGAAGAAACATGTAGGCAATCATGTTGTGCAGTCTGATCTTCCTGTTCTTTCGGACAAACCACTGCTGCATCCACAGAAAATTATTGAAAGGAGAATGGTTAAAAGAGGGAATACTGCAACAACCCAGTACTTGGTTCTATGGAAGAACTTACCTTTGACAGAAGCGACTTGGGAAGATGCGGAGGAGTTTAATTGGCGATTCCCTCAATCTCACCTTGAGGACAAGGTTGATCTCATGAAAGGGGCATTGTCACAAACAGAATGGAAGCAGACGCGAACTTAAAAGAAGAAAGCTGCAGTAAAGCTTGAAATTTAAATACAAGACCTAATGACTGCGTTTTGTGCATTTTCATTTTTATAACAGTAGGCCAGTTGGCATAACCACGTGATTAAGGCCACGCTGGCAATTGCATTTTTGTCTTTAAATTCCCTAATGATTGGAACAGAATGGTGTGGAAAATTATAACAGATTTCTTAGATTCTCTCCCCTGTCCTTTCTCTCAACACGTCCTGAACGTGTAAATCCTTCTTCTTCTTTCTCTAACGTCCTTCTCCCTAGTTCTTCCATGGTTCTAGTCAAAGTTTCCTGTTAACCTGCAGCATATTGCCGTTAATTTTGAGTGGCTGCATATTGTTTTCTAGTGCAAAATCTGGCATGCTAAGATCGATTTCATACTCAAGTTTAGAATTTTCTTTATTTTCCATGTAATTTTTGAATTTATTACCTAAATAAGCTTAAGATTTTTAAACTTTAAATAGTATTGTACTGACATAGAATTATTTTGACATTTAAAGTTATTAAATCATCATTCTTTTTACAGTTTAGTTGTAAATTTTGTGAATCCTGGACTTCTTCTTTTTCACTACAGGCTGCGTCACTAAGTAGAAGAATTTACCAGGAGATTGGGAGCAATGGACGACAGTGAAATCCCATCAAGGTGGAGTTCACACAGAAAACAGACCCACGAGAGAGGAACAAATACGACTAGAAAGAGCAAAGTAAGCCATACTCAACACTCTTTAAGGTTAGGAAGTGCATGGGAGATGGCTTCACACCAGCTACTACTGTGTGCTGACATATCTACACAATCAAGATTGAGTTCTACTAGAAAACTCAGATTTTGGAAAAGCATCTCAAGGTTTGGCCGACTGATCAGTTGTTGTGTTTGATAAACTAGAGGGCTCAGGTCAAGTTTAGTAACATGACCAACACCATTACATCAGACTCCCTCCCAAGAGCAACATTCTGTTTTCAGGTCCCACAACTCACCTTCTAAAGAAAAATAGCCGAGAAAATTTTCTTGCGCGGCAGATTTCTGGTGATCAAGGCATTGGTGGTGGGTATTAGCTTGTGGTGGTGTTGATGATGACGAAGCAAGAATTGTTATCTGGTACAAGGTGAGTAATAAGAAAATCTCTGACGTGCCAACGAAGAACATTGTAGACAAGGAATGGAAGTCGATTCAACTCCTTGGTAGAAGATCCCATTCGACAAACGAAATGAAATCACTAGGAAACCCAACATGACTAGAGGCTTCTTCATAGCCTTAACAAAAGACTAAAGAAAATGACTACAGCAATATGCATGTCACTTGCCAGTAGCACAGCAAAACTCATTCTTTATCTGGGTATGTACATAGTTAATCTTGAGTAGGATTCGAAGAGTTCAATTATTCAAGCAGCAAGAACAAGCACTTTAATGGTTCCTTGACTATTTGCAGTTAGCATTGTAGGGCTATCACTCTTCCAACACACAGCACTAGTGAAGTATGATCTAGCATCATCGCCACCATTCTCCAAATCTGTACTAAATCTATGCGAAGCTGCAGGTTTAGAGATGGCCTGCAATTGTTGTCAAAACTATATTATTAAAGGATTTTGAAGCCAAAGGAACCAGCTTATTCAAATGTTCTCTAACCTTGTGATACACAAACACTTCATTCGTTTCGCTGCCGCAAGCAATGTATTCACTATTCACCGTAAGACCCACAAAGTTTCTCTCATTCGTATGGCCTCTAAATGTACGCAGCTGAAAAAATAAAGGATCAAGGTAATTTGGAAGCTCCATGGAAAGAAATCGAAAATGGTACCCAGTATCACAGATGCAATCACAATTCCAGAGAAAGCAATCAAAGTAGAGGTAATATGTCGAGGACTGTATCCTTTTTTCTTGCAAAGGGCCATAACTTACTGCTAGATTTTCCTTCACATCCCATAAGCGCAATGTGCTGTCAGTAGATGAAGAAGCCAGTTCGTCACTAGATAGAAATTTTACATATGAAACAGTTTTCCGATGCCCCCTAAACACGTAAAGTGGTTGGCTAATGTTTCTCAAGTCATAATAGTGAATATGATGATCAGCAGATCCCACCTGCAAGATACCAAGTATCATTTCTTAAACATGAGTCCGTTCAGGATTAATCTAATGTGTGCTATCCATTAGATTTTCAAACAAAAACAGGATGCATGCGAAGGCATTATAAAATTTTCTTGCATGCTCTCTGATTAGCAAGAAGAAAGAAGAGTTATATTTCTTTGCTTTAATGGAAAATATGATATTGGTGTAACTTTCTTGACCATAGACTCTGGAAGGAAAAAAATCTTGTGTAAAATTCTCTATATTTATTGTGTTAGCAAATTCATAAGAAACATGATTCATCTAGCAAGAATCAAACAGAGACATACCGCCACATGAATGCTGGATCCAGGATTATACTTGACAGAACAGATATTTGCTTTCATATCAATGTTGAGAACACTTGCCTCTTGCTTTGTGCACCAAATTTTGACCTATTAAACTCAGAATCGAATCTAAGCATGGATGCATAATGAAACCAATCATCAATTTATTAGCAATGAAAAAAATAGCTCCTGGCTCTGTTCATATTTTGGTAAATGGCTGGATTGAAAGGCTTCTTGATAAATGGATGGTATCAAATTTTGCCTTAGAATTATGGTTATTTCCAAGTACCTTGCAGTCATCGCTCCCAGATACAAGCATTGAAGGTTCATTCTGTGAAAAATCAACACTCCAAGCTCGCTTTTCGTGCTCCTCATACTCCATTATGCTCTGGTGAGAAAAGAGTCTTTGTTAAAATAATTTAACATATTAGTCAGAAAAATTTGAGGAAATGAAAGTTTATAATTATGGGACATGAAGGCAATTTGACAGAGCAAAGCTGAAATCATAAATTTGCATTCCAGCTTCGCAGGTTTCAGGCCTGAAAACAGACACTTTGTGTAAGAAATTGAAGGGTAGGGCTACATCCAGAGTTTCCTGCACTGGTGTCAGTCTGTCATGAGCTTATAGAACAGAACAACAAAAATGAAGTATCATGAAGTACCTGGCGAGTAGTTACATCCCACACGGTTACTATCCCCTCATAATCACTGCTAGCAATATGATTTTTCATATACTTGTTCCAGCTCACGCAACTGAGTTTAGATCGCGTGGACATTTCGACAACAGGACAATGCACATCTTCCGGTTCGTTCATGACCTAGAAAGAAATGATGCAGGCCAAGGCTGATTAGTCAATAGAGACATGATTGTCATAATGGATACTGAATTGTAACTTGCTTCGCGATGATCATCAGCCCTGAGTTCTTCGAAAGACTTATAGATTAAGCACATGAATCAAAACCAATATTCTTAATCATTTGATCAATTCAATCAATTTGATGAGATGTCTGCTAATGAGGAATTAAGCAGCTAAGGTGCATGATACTTAAGTTGGTAAGATAGTATAACACTCTTCCCACACTTACTTTGGAAAACTCAAAAATCTTAATGCGCCTAGAAACTCCAGTAGTAGCAAACAGTTCATCATCACGATCAAATTCTATACTGCAACACAATGTGATTTCATGATGATTAAGATACTTGATTGTAATAACATATAAAAGTTGGAAAGACAACCTGGGAAATGCAAACTTTATGAACAAAGCAAAAAACATATGAAATCAAATGAATCTACTTGAAAATGACCGATCGAGACCAACTAACCTAGACACGATGTTAGCAGAGTGGAAAAGGTCACCTTGTCTAAGTTCAGCGACAACCCTAAATTGACTAACACAACAACCAACAAGAAGTCAGAAGAAACAAAGCAGTTTTCAAATGTAATAGAGCAAATGAGTGGCCAGGTTTTTGAAAGAAACTAAAGATTGATAGGAAATAACAATATTCAACATTGAGAAATTCATCCACCTGCATCGAGTGAAATTGGTTAGCACAGATTGGAAATCCTCAAGGCCTGGATTGTATCCTTCTCTATTTGAAGTATCTGTACCCCTCTCTTGCTCTTTACATGCTTGTCTAACCCAATTTCGACGCTTTTGCAAGTAACATTCTTGCAAAGCATTGAGCTGTAGCAAGAGAAGACAAATGAGAACCTATTTAGACATTGAATCAGATTGAATAGTCTGACATCCGCTGCAAGAAATCAAATGATATAACCCCAAGTGTACGTCCAGCAAGACCAGTAGGTTGGAAACAGTGATGCTATCACACAATCACTTAAACAACAAGAGAGTGGCATATATGCGAGTTCAGAAGATCCTTACCTTTGCACGGACCCATTTCTTTTTAGATGCATTTGGTCCTGATTGAGTAACTAACTTAGAATTTGGATCATCAGCGAACATCCCAAGTTTCAGTGAGAATCTGTCATTTTCCCTGGATAACTGTATTCTTTTCTTCTCCACATAATTTATGTCCTCCTCAATGTACTGGAGATCTGTTTGAATCTGCAAAAGGTACAAGTGTCTGTTAATCTGCATATTAATGAAACACCAGTAGGCACTCGAACGGGTACCAATGGGAAATATGAGACATTAAAACCCAGTATGTCTAAGACACAAACAAAAAAAAAATTCAAGAACCTCATTGAGATCATCAAGCTTTTGCTTGCTGAGGCAATACAAGAAGTCAAGTAAAATTCGCATATTTGTATCTGCTTCTTCTTGCTCCATCTTTCTCGTTTTCTCTGCAAGGAGGGCCATAAGGCCATCTACCACCGTAAATGACACTCCACAACCCTGTATACGAATACCGTGAAAGAGTCATTCAAAAATAAAGAGGACATATTAATGCCCACCAATGAATTTATCCAAGTAGGAAACCATTGAATCCCATCAATGAACCATTAAAATTACAATAACAAACCTGTTGTAATGCCTGGCGAAGATGTTCATAAGGTGATGCAGTCTTGGCTACTTGACGAGCATAAGTTCTCTCCAATAACTACATCATTCGTTCAATACTTGTAAAGCTGTAAACGAGCTTGAACATTATATATGAACACAAAAGCTTTGTTTTCTAAGAAAGAAAGCACCCGAAACACCAGAAAAGATAAAGTAAAGATGAGCAAACCTTATTTAGCAAAACATTAGGAAAGATATGGTTGTAGGTGAGGTAATGAGCGCAACAAGGACAATCATTCTTAAATGAGTAGTAATGCACATGTAACAGAAGTGATGTAGTCGGCTTGAGATAACAAGTTATTATACGCAGTTAAGTGTGCATCTGTAAATGAAAATTTGTGCTAGATAGAAGATAAAGATAGTTTAGCATATGTATTTATAAATCGATAGGAGAAGTTTACATCCAAAAGAAGATCGGTAATTTTAGATCAAAATAATAACTTAAAAAATTATAATTTTTAATTTAATTGTTAGATCGGATTTCAATTTTTACAGAAATATTTGTTGAATATTTTTCTTATAATAACTCTTATTGCACTACGTTGATATCGGATCTTTATATATCCAAAATTTCGCTTTAAGCTCTTGATTCAGGAAAATTTTGTTATTTTTTTCTTAAATTTCATGCATTATTTTAGATTTCATGATTAATTTTTTGAATTTTTTTTTCTAATTAAGATAGGATTTCTAGCTTAATTAAGATTTTATAAACCTTGAGAGACTTCTTGGATATTATTGTCAGAGAGAATAGAATTGTGAATTTAGAGTTATATCTACAGTACTTTTCACTCATTAAATTTCTATGCTCTACGCTTATTTGCTATCTTTAGCTTTCACAGGCATCAAGAAGCTATGTCCACAAGAAGTGACGGAAGCATCCTTAATGATCTGCATGCAAATAGGAAACAAATCCTTGTCTAACTCCTCCGTTAGTGGTGGCATTTTGGAGTTAGTTGCCTCGGAATTCACGGTGAGGACTAGTGCCCCTACTGAGCTCTCTCCTTCCATAATGAATAATAGCTAGAATATGCTATCCTTGTCTATCTTTGTTTTCTTTCCTTAAAAAGAAAAAAACCAAATCTTGTGGCGTGAGTGAGTGATGTGAATGTGATCATATATAGGAAGAGTTGGTGAAGGGAGAACTTGCTTTGGCATTTGATAGTGGAAGAAGGAAGAAGGGAGGAAAAGGGAGGAAGTCAAGGTGTTTGTTAGCTTGAGAGAGTAAAGAATGCTTGTGTTACGAGGATGGAAACGGCCCACGTTGGGCGGGTGCTTTAGGGTCATTTAGCAATCAAAACGTAGAAAAGTTTATGGCAAAAGGATGTGGCTGGTGCTGCTTCTTTCTTTCTTCTTCTTTTTTTTTAAAAAAAATGCAGTGGTGCATGTTTTCTTGTCAAGAAAATTAAAACCCACTGGTCTTCCGTCGTGTTTTATATATATATATATATATAGATGGGACATTAAGATTAACTCTCCCCTTCTGGAAAAGAGTTTCTGTCTTCTGATAATGTTTTAATGTCTCTAGTACGGTTTCTGGTGGTAGTTGTCAAGTGACCAATTAGATTGTTACTAGCAGACTGCCCGCGTGATGCCACGGGCTCGTCTAAGAATTTTTTATTGTCTACGAATATTTCATCCATTTTTGAAAGATGCATCTTGAAGTACTCGAGAAAATTTTGGACATGCCGTATCCTCGTCGGGAACAAGTGCTAAGCACAACCAGCTTTCTGTGTTGGCATTGGTAACGCTCTGTTGAAGATTACCAGACACGTTGTGTCCATTTCAATCGATGACCTCATTCTGGGGATGGAACTACTTAACAGACAGCGCACATCTCAAAAAATTTAAATGTTCATAGTTCCAGTCAATCCAACAAGGATTCTTATTAATAGATGGTTGAAAGGGTGGCCCATGATCATGGAGAAGCTTTAAATGTTCATCGTTCCAGTCAATCCAACAAGGATCCAGGAAAAGCACTTGGGCCAGGTTTCTGGATTGAAATTCTGGCTATCACAGGCTATGCCATTTAAGCAGCTAACAGAGGACCATGTGCATCAAGATTTGCAAGCTCTGTTGTCCAGGAAACACCGTTTCTAAAAATACAATTTTAAGATGGACTAACCAAGCTAAAAAAATGATTCAATTTTCATTTATAGCTTGAAGGCATGTAAATTATGTAAATTTGTAATGTTTCTTTCTATGTATACAATATCTCACTATCCATCACCTGAAATGTATACTGTTTCCTTGTTCTCCTTCAAATATTTTGCTTTGATGGAGGAGATGTTACAGATTTCTTTATACAATCAACAATACCTTCACAATCTGCTTGAGGAAGATCACAGCCAGTATCATCTTCAAAAGCATCCTCTGGATATGAATGTGGAGAGCGGAGATTTCCATGTGTTTGGCAGGCCTTCATGGTCTTACAATGTTCAGCCTCATCATCTCTGACGTTCAGAAATACATCATACAAATTCTCTGGAAAGAAAAGGAATTTGACAAGAGAACACAAAAGTTCTGTTAGTGTCACTTTAATAGTTCAACTCCTACTTTTTCCCTTAATTCTCTTTAAAATAAAAATTTTGACAACAGAGTCGGAGTTTATTCTTACCTATTTTTGGCCTACGAGAATGGGGAGCTCTGGAAGTTTGAAATTCATCTGGAAGTGATCAGAGTTGTTATCCCAATGTCTCACATCATATAAGATGCAACCATTGTTTGTTAAATAAAAAAAACTTACCAAACAAGTACAAATCACCCTCGGTATAATATTTTACAGCAACCTCAGGTGCAGGCAATTTTTTCAAATCATCTACAAAGATTAGAAGCAAACTTAATGTATCAGAATAAAGGTCGTTGATGTTGGACAAGATGAATCTATAAAGTTAAGCATATGATAGAGATCATTCATCAAACTGTTTTGCGTGCTGATAGATTTTTGGGGTGACCCATGACCTGAATACATATGCATAAAGATTTTTGGTATCATCAAGCCGTTGGTTTAATAGCATCCAAGGCATCCTAACTCAGAAGTTATCAGTCAAATTATAGATGACTGCTAGTAATTAACTGTATCACATGAAAAATCATAAATGGTTGTCTTAAGGGTTAGCAACTCTATTCACATAATTTAACTCAAAAAAATAAGAAAAGGAAACGTGTACAGAATGAAAATATGAAGTGACAGTAGCCAAATGACAAGCACAAGTGAAACAGAGGAAACGGAAATTGGTTTTTTCTCAACATCAATACTCACAGATGATGGACGTGCAAGCAACTACTCTAGTATCATCAACAAACATATGAAACTCTTAACATACCTCCTTGGGCCTTGATAAATTTGTCATAAGTTGCAAATGCATGGCTCTCAACACATTCAGAGAAGTGATCTGAAAAAAAATGATCAGGTTGAATTGATCAAATTCGACATTTTGAGATAAATGACTACGTGTAGGTTATTCTGCAAAAGACTCATCCATAAGACGATTTATTTTGGGTGCTTTTCCAATGGGATTAGAGCAATATAAAGGAATTGAGTTATCAAAATCACCAACTTGAGCTCAATATCAAAATACCAATTTGAGATAAATGACTGTAGATTTTCAGCAAGACAATTTATTAAGGGTGCTTTTCCTGTGGCTTGAAGCAACATGGGGAAAAGAGTAAAAAAAAAAATTAAAAGTGGCTATAAAATAAATCATGTTTATCTGTTTCAAACTAAAATAGAAACCAACAAACATGGAACTTTTTAGAGCTCTATGAGATCAAATAATGCTTATGAGAGTTCCAAAAATATGTTCAAAATTGAAATTTTTAGACAGGCATACCTGGTTCATCATTTTGTTTCAGTTATGTTCTCATAAATTGATAAATTCTCATATCATTCAATCACTCAAGACTAAAGAGGATTGAATGAGATGTTACAATGCAAGGAAGTTATTAACCAGAAAACCAGATGTGCGTACTTACATGCCATTCTTGGGCTCAATGCATACATTAAGACTGTCATGAAATAATAAGAGGTTGCTATAACTTGAGCAAGAAGCCGGTCAAACCACCAAGAATTACCACCCAATTCCTGCAGCCAAATCAAGATGCCATCAGAATCATGAGAATTATGCTATAGTGTTTTGTATGTGGAGCCACTGAACCATATATAAATAACCCTAAGTGTCACGGGTTGAGTTTGCATATTCTGTATTTTATGACCAATCTTCATTGGAAAAGGAGCATGTTTATCCATTTTCTTCCTCGATTTTCTTTCATCTTTACTTCATCTATATTAAGTTTACAGATCATCTCGTATTCAAATGCCATCCCATGCAATAAATGACAAATTGAAACAGTGAAACAACATTTACTGGACTTGAGACCATGACTGCTGACCATAATCAACAGAGAAAACATAAAAGACAAAATGTCCCACTAACAGAAATCAATAATAGAAACATGCAACCATTAAACTGCAAAAGATACTTACTTCCATGATAAGCAAGTGATGCATCTCATTCCAGCTCTCAGCAAAATGCACTTTGAGATAATCAGCTCTTCTCCACCAACCAAAACTCTCATACATGTGAAGAACAGATATAAAGGCTGCCATTGTTCAGAAATCGACAGTTACTATTAAATTCAATATTTGTACAGCATAATGAGAGCAATTCAAAGAACCCCAAAACCAAGTCAGCAAATTCAATTTTGACGAACTGCAATAATTTCTCATCGCATCATGGAAGTATGATATATACACTAATACAATGTGCAATCAAATTTTCTCTTGTTGAAAGCATAATCACACCCAAAAGATCATTTTCTACATGACCATCGATATTCCAACCCATCAATAACCCCGGTTCTAAAATTTAATCACATAAGCCTTGTTTAGTTTGAAACTAATAAACCCTTATTGGGTTTTATCAAAATTGAAAGAGAAATCAATATATATTAGTAATACTGACCAAAATAAGGAACTCTAGCAATAGTTTCCAAAACAAAGAACCTAGCATAATCGCGGTCGTGATAAAGAGTATCAAGAATTTTTATCACCGAATCCTGCCAATAAAAAACAATCAAGAAATGAAAAGCACAATCAATTACATACAAAAACCCCAATTTCCTTATAATACAACCAAATTGGGAACATTGAAATCAATTATTAAATAGAAATCAACAAACCAGAAACCCTTGCAATTCAATGCAAGCAAATGAAAATAAATCAGTAAATCATACAGTGAGAAAGACATTGACAGATTGCTCAAGCTTGATAGCCCAAGTCTCTAATCCACCAGGCGATGAAGATTGTGGTGAGCCCCGAACAGGCTCATGAGTGAAAGTCTTTGGTTGAAATGATTCCTCAACAACAACTTTCTTCTCTTCATCTTCTCTCAAAATTGTTGCTTGAACTCTACACAACTTTCTATATATAAAAAAAAAGATAAAAAACAAAAACTTTCATCAGTAATCTCAATCAATATTAGAAATTTGATGGTGATTAATGTTCTTGATTAGCAACTAAAAACAACAAAAGCAAATACCTGGAAGGAAGAAAGGGATGTGAAGTGCGGTTGCTGCTGTTGTTGCGTTTGAAAAGCAAAGGGTTTTGTGGGGTTTTAGTGAGATGTCTTCTGGTTTTAAAGGATGAGGAGAGTGTGAATACAGTACATGAAGAAGAAGAGAGACCTGCTGCTGCCATTTTCTTATTATTTTTGAGAGATTAGCTGCTGAGAAGCTGTCTGAACATAAATGAGAACAAATTGCAGAAGTTGTTAGAAGAAGAAGAACAGTGTGAGTACGGTTGATTGATTTAAGGCAAGGAAATGGAAACGGTCGTAACGGGTAGTGTCGTCGTTTATGGTGTGGCAAGCTGGGCGTTTTCTGTGGCCGAATCCATGGTAGTGGTATATTCCTCAATTTGTCTTCGTCTTTGCTGCCTACCGGGTTGGACCCTACTTTAAATTAGGTTGACTAATTTAAAATGAAATTTAAAAATAAATTATAAAGTTAAATTCAGTTTTATTCAAGTTTTAATTTAAGAAATGACTGGTTTTGATCAAATTAACTGATGCAGGAGAGTTTTCAAGAAAAAAAATTAATTATTATTTTTTTTATTTAATTTTAAAAAAAAATCTTTTATTTAGTTTAGGAAATAAAATATTGAAATTGATAATTTTGTTTTTCTAATTTATTTATAATTTATATTACTTTATTTTATTTTTTAGTTTCTTAGTTTATTTATGATGGTTTTTAAATTTATTTAAGAAGTTGTAAATATCTTAAATAAACAAACCATATTATAATTTTCTATTTAATAATAAAAATATGAATTATAGTTCATATATTCTATTATATTTCGGTGATTAATATGTTTTTTTATTATTATTATCTTATTTTTTATGTTTTTCTCTACATTATTAATTTTCATTCAATGTAATATAAAATTCAACCTAGGTCAATTTTAAAATCAATGAGTCATCAATTAGATTAATAATCTATTTAGTTAGGGTTTAATAACATTATGTTTATACATATTCCTCCTTATGTTTAGAATATAAATTTGAATATTTCTTTTATAATACCACTACACTATATGTATTTTTTATGTTTTTTTATTTATTCTATTTTTTTATTCAATTCAATGACAAAAGATTAAACAAATAAATTTATGATTTACTTTTTAAAATAATTTTCTTTAATAATATAATATTATAGATATAAAATAGCATTAAGAGGATTATTGATTTAAAATTATGATAGTATAGAAAAAAATAACATGGAAAAAATATAAAAACATATAAAAAAATCTAATATACTTCACTGTAAATAAATTATAAATAAGAGAAATCAGAAATTAAAATAGAGGAGATTATTAAGAAAACTCAAAAACTTATATAATAATATATAAAAATCTGAAATTAAAATAGAGGAAATTATATATATATATAAAAAAAAAAACCTCAAAAACTTGGAATAATAATATAGAAAAGGAAGGACCCTAGGCTGAGAGCTGAGTTGAAGTGCGTCTGGGCTTTCTCCAAGTGCACCTAAGGTCAAGTTCAGCCCGCTTAATTTTTCAAAAGAAAATCCATCAATGAATGACGCGTCGTTCATGCATCATACTTGAAAAGGAAAAAGAGAAGGTAATAGACGAGTGAAGTGAGGAGGGAAAAGACTTGAAAGAAACTTTCTGAGTTTGGCCTT
>Ga0307517_10008884_pt1 | contig 14351 bp, 13 predicted proteins | sample 23_EM_MG_FD_194515 | JGI IMG/M metagenome (GOLD analysis project Ga0307517, IMG submission 194515) | Populus trichocarpa ectomycorrhiza microbial communities from riparian zone in the Pacific Northwest, United States - 23_EM | ecosystem: Host-associated > Plants > Roots > Unclassified | place... | reverse complement strand
TGGCAGATCTTCTTTCCTTGATGCCGCTGTTCAAGATTGGCAATCCCTACAGTCCCACAATTGACACGTGTTTGACATTCTGGACAAATGGCATGTCCATCTGCAAGTAGGACCCCTGCTGGCTGTCAGGCTAATCAGCAACAGCCAGCATTGTCAACTGCAGTTTGAATACATACCTCTTCTTGAGGTTCCATTTTCTTGTGGAATTGTCGTTAACAGTGTCAATAGTTACAGACTAGAGTTGGTTGATCATTCAAGCCAGTGTCGGGCCAATTTTGCCGCTCATTTCCTTGTCATCAATTTGATGTTTTGCTTAGATTAATCTCATTATTATCAGTTTTAGCATATATTATGCATTCATATACACATCTGTGAACATTAAGGTGTTCTAGATGCTGTGAATTGACATTTTGAGACCAAAATATGGGGGGTTCAAATAAATTTTTTTCATGGCCAGTGCCCGGACTAACTAACCGGCCCACGGTCCGGGATTCTAATCCCGGTGCCCCCTTGACATCAGGTGACTTGTGTGAAATTTCCTTATTTGGAAGATAGTTCCCACCACCTGTTAGTTAGTTCACCCATTGTGGTTCTTTTTAAAAAATTGACCCCATATCCTTAATTATTTTTTGGAGCCCCCTTGAATTTCAGTAGATAAATCTACTTAAGTAATGAGGGGTTTTCCTGATGTGCAAGTTCAGACCCGTTCAAGGGATCATATTATGGCAAGGTCAATATCCTGAACTATCCAGTATTACTGATTACATATCTCTTCTCCTCTCTCATACCTCAGGCTTTTGAATCTTCTTTCTCACTTCTCTGGGCCTTCTATAACCCAAGCGGAGTGAGATCCTATTCAACTTGAAGGACTGCCGGAACACTGTTGTTGGCCGAAAATCCCCTTGAATTTTTTTAAGGGGGATTGTCATTTGAGTCTTGACAACAAAAACAGTATCTACTGAAGTTGTGCAAACATATTCTTAGAAATCAACAAAGTAGATATCTCGGCCTCTGAAGTTTTTTTCTAGAAGGAAATGAAAACCACAATGTACCACCATTCATACAATTATCACAACCAAACTCACCTTCTCTTCATTTGCTATTCTCACACTCTCAGGAATGGTTGATTCATAGTCGGGTTGTGAGATGACTTTCATTATCTTTTGCAGATTGAGCCGAGCGAAGTCAATTTTTTTGTCACACTTTGCAATTTCCTTCTCGAGATCAACCAGGCCCTAGGTAACAGTTATTTACACATATTAAAAAGGTTCAAAACTCTTTGCTCACCCGAACAAGTGTATGAATGATCACAGTAGGAGTTACGACAGCACTTGCACATCCCGCTGGTATCTGAGTTGGGTCACGCAAAACCGTGGCAGATTTACACCCTTTTGTGAGAGCAACAATGGTTGGGACTTGGGGGAAGAACAGAGTCTGTTCCTCCTCAGTCTGGACTTGGATAAAGACTGGAACGCATAAGTTAGCAATTATGATCAACGAAAGTAGAAAGAGATGACGTGCATTGGATATCACTCTGAAGGGTATAAGAAGCCGCAAGAGACCGTCCCATCTTGAGCGTCGAAAACACCAAATCAAAACTCTTTGCTGATTCCTCAAACACGAAATCGCCGTCCTAACAAATCATCCAACCACGTTAACCCCACCTAAATTATAACAACCAACTCACATGAACAGGGAACTCGGAAACCATAATCGAAGGTGTCAAATCTCCCCGTCGTCTCGGCAGACGCTGCCACAGCTCTTCCGTTACATAGGGCATGAAAGGATGCAAAAGTCTTAACCCGTAGTCAAGGCATACATACAACGTGTCCTGTGCGGATTTGCGAACGTCAGGTGAGGCAGTATCATCCGTCATTGGTTTCATTGCTTCCTAAGAAAATAAAATGAGGCAGTGCAGCAAATGATTTTAAAGAGGGAGCTTACAATGTAAACATCACAAAGCTCGTACAACCAGAAATTGTAGACCGCATTCGTAGCGGCCATAAAGTTCCTCTCAGCAAGGTACTTGTTCACTTCGCTTGCAGCCACATCCAGCTTGTTCAAGATCCACTGCTCGACCATGCTCTCTTTCCCCGTCGGCTAAACCACCATTGTCATCGAAACGAAAGGGCATTAATAGGTGTACCATGCACCCACCTTAGCCTCTCTTGCCTCATACCCTCCTTCCAACTTCAACATCGCGAACCTCGTCGCATTAAAAACCTTATTACAAAACTTCCTATATCCCTCCACTCTCAAAATATCCAAACTGATATCCCTCCCTCCCCCCGAATATGCACACAACGCGAACCTCAGTGCATCTGTCCCACACTGTGGTATACCCCTCGGGAAATCTTTCTTCTGCCCCGCCTTCGCTTTGGCTACCTCCTTATCATCCAAGTTGCCCTCTTCCAATTTGGAATGAAGAGTTTCCAAGGAAACACCACGAATCACGTCTAGAGGGTCGACGACATTCCCAAGCGACTTGGACATCTTCCTCCCATGCGCGTCACGTATCATCGCATGGCAATACACCTCTTTAAATGGCATCTCCCCGGTCAAATAAACACCCAGAAGGCACATCCTCGCTACCCAAAAGAACAGAATGTCCCATCCCGTCTCAAGCAGCGAAGTGGGATAAAACCTCTTCAAATCCTCCAAGTGTTCATTCGGCCAGCCGAGGGTAGAGAAAGGCCAAAGACCACTGCTGAACCATGTATCCAACACATCCCGGTCCTGCTCCAACTCAAATTCCTGCTCCTCCCCAACTAACCTCCTCGCCTTCTCTTCCGCCTCTTCTTGTGTTCTGCCCACTACCCATTTCTTCTCATCCCCATCCCCATCCTGTCTCTCCTCCCCCTTCACCTTCACGTAATACGCAGGAATCCTGTGTCCCCACCACAACTGCCTCGAAATGCACCAATCCTGTATCCCCTCCAACCACTTATACCACTCACTCTCACTCTGTTTTGGGGCGATCTTCAACTCCCCCTCTCGTGTCCTCCTTACTACTTCACCCTTCAGCCTTCCACAATCAACCCACCACTGTGGCTTCACAATTGGTTCGATCACATCCCCGCTCTTTGGACAAATCGGCACGCTCATCTTATTCTCCACCACACCCACATACAACCCCGCCCTCTTTAGCTCCTCCACGATACTAACGCGCACGTGAAACCTCTTCATACCCTTCCACTTCCCCACGACTGCCTCATCGTCCACCAATGTCCCATCGTCTCTGAGAATCGAGACGAACGGCAAGTTATGCCTCTTGCCGACATCGTAGTCCCTTGGATCATGCGCGGGCGTTATCTTCACGGCACCTGTGCCGAAAGCAGGATCGGCGATGGAGTCGGTGACGATGGGCAGACGGCGGTTCACGAAGGGGTGTGTTGCAAATTTACCGTGGAGGTGCTGAGAAAGATTTATCAATTTATCAGGTGATAAGAGAACGAAAAAAAAATCATACCTTGTATCGCGGGTCGTCGGGATGTACAGCAATAGCTGTATCACCCAACATCGTCTCCGGGCGAGTTGTCGAAATCACAATCCGTTCATCTATGTAAATTCATTAGTTCCGCTTGAAAGAAAGACAGATATTGGGAGAAGTTACCTGACCCCTCAATCGGATATGCGAAACTTGTCATAACTCCAAACTCAAACTTTTCCTTGGGATCATATCCCGGAATCGAAAGAAATGTCCTCCCCTCCAACTCTTTCTGCTCAACCTAAGGCAAATGTTAACTTGAATAAACACAAAATAAATCATGCCACACCTCTAAGTTCGATAGCGTAGTATTCAGCCTCACACACCAATTGACGAGTCTATTCGCACGATAGATGATGCCGACCTCGTGGAGCCTACAAAAAGTCTCGACGACCGCCTTGCTCAGTTTCTGAATTCATATGTAACTTAACGGATCGGGAACTGTCAAAAGAATAAACGACGTACCTCATCCATCGTAAAAGCTACTCTATCCCAATCATAACTCCCTCCGAGCCTCCTAAGCTGATTCGTAATCCTCTCTTGGTACCTAACCCAGTGTAAAAGAATGGTTTATAAAGGCAAAGAAAACTGCTTACTCCTCCTTCCACCCCCAAACGCTCTTTAAAAATTCTTCCCTCCCGAGGTCGTGTCTAGTTTTGCCCTCCTTCTTCCAAAGCCTCTTCTCGACGACACTCTGCGTCGATATGCCGGCATGGTCGAAGCCCGGCACAAACAACGTCGGATGGCCCAGCATGCGGTACCTAAGAGTAAGCCGGTAAGAAGAAAAGAGAGGGAGGGAATGAGAATGAGCAAGGCACTTACCACCTAATGAGCCCATCCTGAATCGCTACGGTGAGTGCGTGTCCGATGTGAAGGCTTCCCGTGACGTTTGGCGGGGGTGAGGGTATAACAAAAGGCTCTTTTGTATTTTCCTTGTTGTTTAAATTGCTATTCTTCCTGGAGGGATTCACGTATTCAGGCTTGAAGAAACCCTGCGCAAGCCACCAATCGTACCACGCCGCTTCGACAGCTATGGGATTGTAAGACTGGGGCATTGGCTTGGACATATCTATCCAAGTTAGCAATGAATTCCATCCGAAAGAAGGGACGACAAGCGAACCTTTTTTCTTGCCCTTGGGAGTATCATCAACATAAATGTCCTCTTTTTCCCTTTCCTTCTTCTCCTTCACCTTCTTATCAAGCGCGCCAACGGGACTGGTCACAGAGTTTACACTCTTCGCAGCAACCTTGGCTACTTTTTCCAATCTCTTGGCTTCTCTTTTCAGAGCGCTCTTCGATGTAGTCGTAGCATCAGGAGAATCAGCCATGGTAAAATAGAAGGACCTGTAAACCGATCGATGAAGCAGATGATGAGCACGATAACACCCAAGTCTCGATGCGTTCATTCAAATAATCAAATTTGACTCGAAGGCGTGACTCTGATCAAGTGACAAAGATAGTGCAGTTCCTCATTCATTAATCCACAACAGCCCTTGCCGAGTCAGCGCTTTCCGCGCTCACTGTCGAAAAGTATCCCGGCGCCGCTGCTTGGGATATCCGAGTCGTCAATGGGCTTTGCTGGTTTGCTATCATTTCTGGTTTTTGTGTTCACCTTTGAGGTGAACTTGACAAGACCGTGTTGAGCGTTATCCTTAACAGCCCAGACGTTGAGGCCGTCACTGAAGCCCTCGAGTGAATGTCCGAAGTGCAGAACTACATTTTCTCCGATCTGCAAGATAGGGCTAGCATCTCCTTATGTAAATCAGTACAAGTTTCTGCTAATGCGAAATTTCGTACCATGATAATCCAATCAGGACTACCATGACTAGTGCCACAGGCAATTCCCGCGACGATTTGTTTCGAGTCAACACAAAAGGTTCCTAGTAATTGGAATATTAGCTGTGCACAACCGAGATCATGATTAATGCTCGGTTCACAACCCCGGGCTCAGGCTCTACATCCGACATTCATCAAAGAATTTGAAGCAAATAAAGATGAGAAGGTCCTCTCTACTAACCATCTCTGCATTTCTTGTTGTCGCAGGAGTTGGAGCAGTGTCGCTCGAAAATCCAGTTGTCACACTCTCCTATAGATCTTTTCGCGGACAAGTTGTAGGGCAGACCACACAGTTTTTAGGAATGCCATTCGCTGCCCCTCCGTACGTCACCACATACTATGTTGTGAGTCTCATAGCCTATTTGTTACACAGCATAGGTGAACGTCGATTTGGTTTCCCTGAACCACCAATACATTTCAACGAAACAAAAAATGCAACCGAATTTGGAGCATCCTGTCCTCAGCAAGCAATACAAGTCCCCAAAGATTCTCCTTTCCAATTCCCTCATCATAATACGTCGGAAGATTGTATGTCAGATCAGCATTGGCGGGCTGCAGAACCCTCTAACTCACATGGTTCAGGTCTTTTCATTAATGTATTTCGTCCCGCGAATATGTCGCAGGAAAACCTTCCAGTTCTTTTTGTAAGTGATGAATATTCAACGACCACCCAATTCATTGCTATTCGTCACCCGTGGACAGTGGATTCCTGGAGGTTAGTCGAATCTTATTCTCAGTTACGTAACTGAAGCCGTTCGCTGCCCAGGTGGTTTCCAGGTCGGGGGTTCCGCGCTCTATCCAGGATTTAGCCTCATAAATAGGTCATTGACATTGGGGAAACCCATAATTTTTGTGACAATCAACTACCGTCTTAACGGTACGAAAACTTTTAAAAAACCATATAATTTCATATTTACCTCCGGGTCCTCCTTGTAGCATTTGGATTTCTGGCTGGCAAAGAAGTGAAGGAAAAGGGACTCACCAATGTTGGCTTACGCGATCGTGATTAATCCGTTCCTCATTCGTGGACTTGTTGGATTCATATGTCTTGGTCTCCCTGCAGAAAGATTCGCTCTTGAATGGGTCCAAGAACACATTGCATGCTTCGGAGGTGATCCAACAAAGGTCACAATGTAAGTCCAATATCTATTTTCTCTTCGATTGTAACTCTGATTCCTTGTCAGCTGGGGTGAAAGTGCGGGAGCTATTTCAGTCGGCCTACAACTCCTCCTCAACGAAGGCAATCCCAGTGGTTTATTTTCCGCTGCCATCATGGTGAGTAGGTCCTCCTCAAAATTCACCTCCTCCATTCCTGTTTGTATCAACAGGAATCAGGCCCGCCCGGACTTGCTCCAGGAGTCTTAGACCAGCAAATCCACTTCGACAACCTCGTTGAATCAACAAACTGCACCAACGCAACAGATCGATTTGAATGCCTCCGACAAGCTCCGTTCGCCGCACTCCAAAGTGGTGTCGATGCCTCGCCTTCACTGTTTCCGTTCAAAAGTCTGAATCTCACCTGGTTGCCGGTTGTTGATGAAACTTTGATCCCTTCTGATCCTTTGAAGCTCGTCAAGAGTGGGAAGTATGCCAAGGTAAATAAAACACTCTTTGGCATGGACAGTGCTTATACAGTTCATAGGTTCCTATCATAATGGGTGATAACGAGGACCAAGGAACGTAAGTCCATTGCTGGTCGCATTTCACTCGAATACCAGTACTCACTACTGCCATTAGTCTTTTTTCTCAGGCATCCTTGAACATTACGTGCGTAACGACTCAATTCTAGCTAGTACGTCCACTCAACAAAGCCCCTCAATAGAACCAACGCTGAATTCATCGAGTACATTAAGTCAAAGTTCGTGTTTACCACTTGTGGCGGACATGCCAATGTATCCTAAACTGGGTTTCTTTTCAGTTATTTCTCGTTCATCACAGATGAACAAATGGAGGCGCTTGCAGCCGCCTATCCAGACGATGTCACTCAAGTCAGTAGATCTATTTCTTCTGTGCGCTTGGCTAGTATACCAATACACATTTAGGGTTCTCCCTTCGGCACTGGAACCTCCAATGCTAAAACGTAAGTGTTCCATCAGCGCGTAACCTTTCAATATTTTATGCATAGTTTTCAGCCCGGAATACAAACGAATTGCCGCCTTACAAGGTGACATGATTTTCCAAGCACCACGCCGCGCTTTCCTGGAGGAGGCTTCGAAAACCCAACCGGCCTACTCTTATCGTAGGCACCCTGCTACTAGTACTTTACCACCTCACCCTCTGATCTATTTGCAAGATAGGATATGCTCGTGATGGAACTTTCGCTCCGACATATGGAACATTCCACGGAATTGAATTATCCTACTTCTTCAGTTTTGACCCCAACCAAACGGACTACATCGCCACCGACGCCATCCGTAAGTCCAGATCCCATACTCTCCTTTCACCAAGCTTACTTTAACCCATCTTATATTATAAAAGTCTACTTTGCCAACAAACACGACCCCAACCCGCCCAACGATTCGATAAGCCTCCTCCGCAACACCCATTGGCGAAAGTGGAATGACTCTGAGTGCTGTCCCCCTCTTCTCTCCTTTTTCGACCCGCCACCGACGGTGAATATTACAGAGGATACGTACCGCAGAGGGGCAATGAGTTTGTTGAATCAACTTTTATTGGTAGGATAGTTCAGTGTCCCAGTGCGGCACGGCTTCGACCCTTTTCCTTGAATCATCTGCAACTCAACTGTAGTAACATTCAATTCATTCAATTGCAATACTAACCTCATCTGTCTCATAGCTATGGCGTCTGAGATCGAACCTTTTCGGAAGAACGGGGATAAGTTTGAATTCTGCCTTTGAAGATTTTTCTTTCCGCGGCGAGGAGGAATCATGGCATTTAGTCTAGCCTGCGAATTCATTATGCTGTGGTTTGAGTGGCTGGATTGGACACACTACAGCGTCATCATAAGTGATGGATGAATGAAGGTTAGAACTTTTCAGCCAGGCTAGTAGCAATTATTCCATCGTCCTTCAAGCTCAAGCCTCAGGCAAGCTGAACTGTCGCGCAACCGGCACAACACTGAGCTGAAGGTCTCAGACCCGGTACGAATTCCGTCATGACATATTGCACTTTTTGAGCTTAGCCTGATACATGATTAATATTAGAATTGAATTGCGGGAAAATTTTGACAGTGTGCATTTATTTTCCCAGAGGGAGCGCAGTCACCAGGAGAGAGGTATTAATAGCATACTTTACATGTGGATGTTTTTTTATTGGCTTTCACTTGAAGTACTGCCCCCAAAGTGCGGATAACCTTGGCTATTTGGCTGAATTACGTAGCTGAGGTTAAGTATTAGGTATACCTTATACAGTCTGAGTACATAAGTACACTAGATACAGTTCTAAGTTTAGCCCTGATTGACGTGTCAAGTTGACGCCATCATGTCGAAGATTTTCAACACCTTAGTTGCTCAATCAAATTACTCCTGAGAGGCCAAAAGTTAAAGCTAAAGCTGTAAGTGGGGTTGAAGGTCCTTCAAGTTAATGAATATGGGAACTAATCATTTGCGGTACGTGTTCCCTCGTTTTCAGAGTTTTCAAGGCTGGTGAAGACTGGAGTTGTGTAGACCAATCGGAAATGCTGTCGATCCCTTATTCGCTTCACGTTCGACATGACAACACATTGTGAAAACAGACTCAAGTTTAATTCGGTTCCACGACTGAAGAAAGCCTATAAAATGCGTTCCCACCAACCTCGATTTCTTCACTTGCACTTTCTGCTAGTTTCCACATTCTTTTTATCATGCGTTTCTCCACAACAGCCCTTGCACTCCTTTCTCTTGCCGGGTCAGCGCTTTCCGCGCTCACTGTCGAAAAGTATCCTGGCGCCGCCACTGACCGATACCTTGTCAAAGTGAAGGACGACGTCAGCAAAGACAACCTGATTGCGCAAATCGAGAAAGACGGTGGCGAGGTTACACACAATTGGGATATCATTAATGGCTTTGCTGGTTTGTTATCATTTCCTGGTTGTAGTGTTCACCGTTTGACGCGGCGTTCATGGATTAACAGGTAAATTTGACACGACCGTGTTAAACGTTATCCTCAACAGTCCAGACGTTGAGGCCGTCACTGAAGATGGTGTCGCCACTATCTCTGGCGTCCAGTACGAGACTTTGCATGCCATTTTAAATCTTCTGCTAATGGATCGTAGATACGATGCTCCCTGGGGCATTAGCCGCATCGGTAACCGCCCACCTCTGCCCAAGGGATCGGACCCAAAGTGAGTTAAATTATAACGGATGTTGTTTTACTTATGCATGATGCCGCAGGTCACTCACCTACCCCTACTTTTTCCCTGATAACCGCTTAGGAGAGTCGGCTGACATTTACGTCGTTGGTGCGTTACTCTACCATTTTTGACATTGTTGCCAATTTAGAACTCTATTTTCATCGCAGACACTGGAGTGCGTATCAGCCACGTGAGTATCCTTGTTGAACTTGACCTGGCTATGTTCTGAGAGCCGTTAGCAAACCTTCGGTGGTCGTGCGTTCTGGGGAGCAACCTTCGGTGGTTATGCTAACCAAGATGGCAATGGTCATGGCACACATGTTGCGTGCGTCTAGCCTCCCTCGCTCCTTCCATCCACACTAACAGAAACTTCCTCAGTGGAACAGCAGCTGGTGGTCAGTATGGTGTCGCAAAGAAGGCTAGAATCATTGCTGTTAAAGTCTTGAGTGACGAAGGGTGCGTTTTCCCTGTAACATTATACGAAAGGTTATTGAATAACAACTCACTAGTGCCGGTTCCTATTCCGACGTGTCAGTGGACCGATTTGACTTGGGCTTAAAGCTGTTGCTAACTAGACTTGTAGTATTTCTGGCCTTGATTGGGTGAGGGCTGCATCCGGCAGGACAGGAAGGCCTTCAATCGTCAACATGTCTCTTGGAGGTCAAGCGAATCTCATGATTATTCAAGCTGTTCAAAGGTTAACAGGCAGCGGTGTTCACGTTGCCGTCGCTGCTGGGAATGACAACCGCCCTGCTGAGGCTACTTCACCTGCTAACGCTCCCAGCGCTTGCACAGTGGGAGCCTCGGACATCAATGACGCGCGTGCCACTTTCTCCAACTATGGGACACCCGTCAAGGTCTTCGCTCCTGGTGTGGCAATTACATCTGCTTGGAAAGACTCTGACACCGTCAGTCCCCTTTTTAAAAATTGTGGTGCCGTTTGACTAATTTATTTTTCAACATCAGGCCGTCAAGACCATTTCCGGAACATCGATGGCAACCCCTCATGTGGCTGGTCTTATTGCTTATTTGATTACGGCAGAGGGCTACCTCCCGCCAGCGAACATGATCCAGAAGATTCAGGCGTACTCTGCTAAAAATGCATTGAGCAACATCCGTGAGTATACAAATTTCGATGACTCCGAGATTAAGACATTAAATATTTCCATTAGCCGTTCTTACCGTCAACTACTTGGCACAAAACAGAGCTGCTTAAGGACTGCGCAATACTATACCCTCAACTTGTGGAAAATACCATTAGCATTTGCACTACGTTATAATAATACTTGCCATAAATTCACTCGTTTTGCTATATTTGTTGCACATTGGGCGGTTGGATAGTGCGGATTTGCGTTACTGAATTCGGTATCAAATTTACCAATGATGAGCGAAGCGGAGGCAGGCGAATATTGGCGCTCGTCTCCTGCCCTTGTCGAAACTCCGAGTCGCACCAGCCTTGTGCGAGGTTTTCTCTTCCCAGCACTTTTCAAGACAACAACAATGAACTAACACGACCCTGACACGACACGTCCGTACGGCGGTACCAAGGCCTCGAGATTGGCGTTTTTCGCCTCCCTTCGACTCGCCCCGGAGCCTACACGGTTCAAAAGTGAATCTCAGGACCCAGGTGAACTTACTACATACCACCGTGACCCTGCCACTGCATATATCCCAAAAACAGCATATCTGTCCACTCGAACAGAGAATGAGGCTGGCAGGTGAGGCCGGTGAGACCTGGGCCTGAGGCCTTTCTGAGGACACTTTGCAGTCGTGCCCCTATACGTAAAAATAGAATCAATTTTCGATGTACCATCACAAGCCAATCACAAGCTTCCAAACTATGACACTTCGCTAGTTTTCAAACACCTGAAGTTTTTTCTTGCGCCGCCTTATTCTGGAAAGACGACAGGTCAAATGGGTTTCGGGGCAGCAATATGGTCTTTACTCGCTCCACATTGACAACCCGGACAGACCTTCCATGACTTTTCTTTTCTCGGTTCCACCGCGCTGAGGGAAACCCATAAAATGCGCTTCCACCAACACGATTTCTTCACTGGCACTTCCTGCTAGCTTCCACGTTCATTACTATGCGTTTCTCTACAGCCCTTGCATTCCTTTCCCTTGCCGGGTCGGCACTCTCCGCACTCACTGTCGAAAAGTATCCTGGCGCCGCTACTGACCGATACCTCGTCAAAGTGAAGGACGAGGTCAGTAAAGACAACCTGATTGCGCAAATCGAGAAAGATGGTGGCGAGGTCACTCACAAATAGAGTATCATCAACGGCTTTGCTGGTTTGTTATCATTTCTTCCCTTTTGAACGCACTTGCTTATGGTTCCTGGATACATAGGTAAATTTGACACGACCGTGTTGAACGTTATCCTCAACAGCCCAGACGTTGAGGCTGTCACAGAGGATGGTATCGGCAGCATCTCTGGCACACAGTACGTGGCTTCGCATACTCTTTGTGCAGTAAACCTCATTGTTGCTCACAGGACTAAAGCTCCTTGGGGTCTGAATCGCATTAGCCATCGCCGTCCACCACCGAAGGGATCGGACCCAAAGTGAGTCGGTTTTGTTATGGGGAATACGTTACTCATGATTTGGCGATAGTTCCCTCTCTTATCCCTATTACTACCCCGATAACCGCTTAGGAGAAGGTGTTGACATTTACGTAGTCGGTGAGTTTGTACCAATCTTTTAAAATCGTTGTAACCGAAAATGACCTTCACAACAGACACAGGAGTTCTTATCACTCATGTAAGCTTCCTCTTGATTCCACCCAAGCCGCCGAGATTCTAAAGCTGGATAGAAAACGTTCCAAAAACGTGCGGTCTGGGGAGCGACCTTCGGTGGTCATGCTAGTGTCGACGGTAACGGCCATGGCACTCATGTTGCGTGCGTTGAAATTTATTTTTTTCACATACTTTCCAATCACATTTACCAACCTTCGTCAGCGGAACTGCGGCTGGCTATGAATACGGTGTTGCCAAAAAGGCGAGAATCATTGCTGTGAAAGTCTTGGGCGATGATGGGTACGTCCAATCTTTATGGTTGTCTTTAGGGAGGTTATTGACACAGAGTATTCAGGAAAGGCAGTTACTCCGACATGTCAGTGAATTTATCATGACTTGGATCTGTCGCTGACTCTGTATTTTAGTATATCAGGTCTCGATTGGGTGAAATCGGCGGTTGCCCAGTTCGGGAAGCCTTCCGTTGTCAATATATCGATCGGGGGACCAGCAAATCTCATGATGGATGAAGCCGTTCGAAGCTTGACACGGAGCGGTATTCATGTTGCCGTTTCTGCTGGGAATGATAATCAACCTGCTAACCTTGCTTCTCCCGCTCGTGAAGAAACTGCCTGCACAGTTGGCGCCTCGGATATCAAGGATGCACGAGCTCCGTTCTCCAACTACGGCACCCCCGTCAAGGTATTTGCTCCCGGTGTATCAATAACATCTGCTTGGATTGGCTCCAACACAGTTCGTTCATATCCCTTTCGTTGCTTTCCCATCCGGACTCACCTGTTTTCAGAATACCAATACCATTTCGGGAACGTCCATGGCATCCCCTCATGTGGCAGGCCTTATGGCATACTTGATCTCGGCTGAGGGCAAGACCTCTCCCTACAACATGATCCAGAAGATTCGGAATTATGCTGTTAAAGGCGCATTGAGTGACCTTCGTGAGTCAAATTCCATGAAATACTTGAAGGACCTACTTAAATGTGTCACCAGCCGTCCTTACCGACAACCTCTTGGCACAGAACAGAAAGACTTGAGATAGGACGGATGGTAGGAAGCGTTAGAATATACTTATATACCATTATCATTGAAATATATTCACAAGCTTGCAATACAAACACACTCGTTTTACCATTTTACAGCCTATTGCTTGTGGACACTTGCAAAAAAAAAAAAAAAAAAAGGAATGCTATGTACCACAATACGGTTATGAAAATTGGCCAAGCGATTATTGGGTGCATCCACTTGTCTTCGGGAAATCTGATTCAAGTTCTTTGGAGATTCTGGCCTTGATTCTGGTAGCATAATGACGAGATCTTCGAGTCTGATTCAACAGAAGTGACAGAGATTGATTCCCACGACTTACTTGTGCTCGCGGCATGATGGTGGTCTAGATCATCACGGTTTACGTTGAGCAAGGGCTCTTGTCATGATCACCCCAGGATAGCTGGTCTGCATTTAGTCGTCGCAGGTTCTCGTGACGTTTGTGATCTATGGGCAGTGCGCTGCATTCCAATCCAGAGATTTTCTGATTCTCCAGAGACACCATCAGCGAGCTCTTTTTTTCATCCAATATGGTATTGGCTCTTTGCTTACATTAATTGACGATTTCACCCAGTTGGTCTCAGAAAATATTATCGACAACCATGTAAGATTGTTTGTCAGACTGGGGATTGTTCTTGACGAAGGATGCACTCAACCGTGTCATCGATGTGCTAGTCACATTCAGGATTTGAATCCCGTGCGGAGCTCATCCACCAAATATCTGCCCGTACAGGTCTGCTCGATGGGTCATAGAGCTCAGTGTGGATGATGCCCTGGCTCAAGAAGCTTCGGTTCGTGATGCTCATCTTCCGCCGATATATCGCAATAAAAATCAAGTTTTCAGTAGTCCAATGTGCACCCTATAGGTTATCCTGTGAGGAAGACCTTATCTGCCACCGCGTGGCTATTCCCTTTGCAATCCACCGCGTGGATTTTAAATGGGCTTT
>Ga0307517_10008883_pt1 | contig 14351 bp, 7 predicted proteins | sample 23_EM_MG_FD_194515 | JGI IMG/M metagenome (GOLD analysis project Ga0307517, IMG submission 194515) | Populus trichocarpa ectomycorrhiza microbial communities from riparian zone in the Pacific Northwest, United States - 23_EM | ecosystem: Host-associated > Plants > Roots > Unclassified | place... | reverse complement strand
ATGTTGAAGGATGAAATTTACAAAAAAAAAAATCAATTAAAAAAAACCATAAAACAAACAACTTAGGTCATGTGCTAGGATAACTCCATAGAAAACAAATTAAAATAAATTATAAACCTCAATTCTTAATAAATTCAATTTTGAAGAATGAAATTAAAAAAAAAATCAATCTAAAAGCAAGACACAATAAAATGACATGAGTCTACCCGGATTAACCTGCAAAACATATAACCCATGTCATAAGACCATGATAACCTCATAGAAAGCAAACAAAAATAAATCATGAAGCCTAATTCATAATCAACTCAATGCGGAATGATGAAATTAAAAATAAAAAAAACTTAGTCATTTGGGTTAACCCGCGACTCGAATCATGAGATCGAGATAACCACATAGAAAATAAATCAAAATAAGAAGTTTAATTCTCAATGTTAAAGGATGAAATTGAAAAACTATATATATCAATTAAAAAATAACAAAAATAAAACTTGAGTCAATCAAGTTAATTCATCAAACTCGTGACACGGGTTATGAGACTGAGCTAACCACGTATAAAGCAATCACAATAAATTATGAAGCTTAATCTTTAATGAACTAAATGTTGAAGTGTGAAATTAGATAGGGAAACTATTGAAATGAATAGTGTTTCACCACCTCTTTTAGTTTATACTATAACTATAATATAACTAGTTATTTAATCTGCGCTCCGCCACGAGCTGTAAATTTTTTTTCAAACAAATACTCGGTATGCAGGCTATCTCTCGATGTGATTTTTTACATAAAAAATTCAAAATATAAATCGAAAAGTCTATGTAAGCATATAATTAAATAAATCGATAATCATCTACGTAAATATACAAAAAAAAAATGTTAACAAATAATCAAAAGGTAAATTGAAAAATTGAGAGATAAATATAAATCAAGATATTCAATCATAATAAAACATTTACCCGATTGTGTTTACTAAACTTGTTTATTTAAATTAATAAAAGATAATATAAAAACACAAATAAAATTGATTGAATAAACCCACATCCTAAAAAAATATTTCACAAGGCCAAACATATAAAAAATATTATTTAAAAATAAATATTTTTTATTTTGAAAAATAAAATCCATATGTATAGAACAAACAAAAAAATATATAGATAAGTTAGAATAATATCTTCAAAAATCAAACACAAACAAAATAATTTAAAAAAAAAACTTAAATCCAAAAAAGGCATACAAAACTCGTGATACATGTCATGAGACTAATATAAACTCGTGGAAAAGAAATTGAAGATAATCACAAAACCAATATTTAAAAAAAAAAAACTAATGTGAAACGATATGATCGTAAAAGAAAATGAGCAAAAAAAGAGATGCCAAACAATATTAACTTTTCAAACTCGTGATCGAAATCATTAAATCGAAAGCACTACAAATAATAAAAATACGAAGCTGAATTCCCAACAAATTAAATGTCGAAAGATGAAACCAAGAAAAAAAATCAATAACACAAGAGGATCTAAGAAAAAAATTTAATTAAAAGAATGAGGGTGAAAATAAAAAAATAATAATTAGAGGACAAACAAAGATTTCAATTGGAGGGTTAAATTGAATTGAAAAATAACTTTTAACAAAAGAAAAAACAAATAAAAAAAATTAGGGTTAAATTGAAAAAATTAAAACATAAATGTTGATTGAATGATGAAATTAAAAGTCAATAAAACTTTAACAAAAAGGCTAAGGAAACAAATTAAAAATCAAAAGAATAAGGACCGAGATGAAAAAAATTATAATTGAAGAACTAAATTGAAAGCCAATAACACTTTAACAAAAAGAATAAGAAATCAAAAGAATGAGAATTGAAATTTAAAAAGAAAAAACAAAGGACAATTGTGCATTTTATTTGGAAAGAGAGAGAGAAGAAAAAAAAAAGCCACCGGCAATAATCCAACCACCATACATCGTCACGCACCACACCATAAGAAAGAGTACATGGTGGCGCTTCCAAAAAACGACGGAAGGTTATGTTTGGGCACCGGGTGGCGTCACATGCGCTGCCTAAATGGCAATGACGCCACTCACTTGCTAGTACATAATGAGCATGCAATAACAGCTTTCTTGAATAAAAAAGTAAACGTGAAAAATACCAAAACACCCTGCTAATTACTAAAACAACCTATGTGAAAGTACAAAAGTACCCCCAAATACCAACCTTATTTTGTTAACATTGAAGAAGAAATGCATATTTTTAATGTATAAAAAATTTGAAAAAGACTAACATACCCACCAATCTTATAATGACCACTAAGCCGGTAAAAAAAACCAGGCACCCCCACCCTCGAGGCTTCTTTTTATTCCACCCAAAAACAAAAGGATAATTTCAATGTGGATTGCAATCCACGGTGAACTATATCCAATGCTACAGTGAAACACTCACTTTCACGCCCAATTTATTTTAACAACGTTGGTACATACTGGACAATACCTTGCTCAAATGTGCAACGTGCCGGATCTTCCCCAAAATAAAGAGCCAGTGCATCCGCATTTCTACCCTAAAACATTCAGATTCAGAAAACAAAAACCTCTGGTATTGAGTGTTCAAGTTCGAGTACAGAATTACTGTCCAAAAGCAGCTGGTCAAAATAAAATTCCATATACATACCACGCAGGAATAAAGGCAAGCCAAAGACCTCACTTCACTTTCAGCAAAAGCAAGGAATTCCTTAAGAATCTGAACATTTCCAAGGAAAAGGAAAGATATATTAATTATTACAATCTGCCACAATAAAGGATATTATACAGGTGTGTGCATGTGTGCCAGCATGCATGCCAATGGCGAGTAATTCCATTAATTGCAGGTAATTCCTGCAGCAAATCCTGAGAAACCTTTATACACAATGAACAGAGTAGCTGGAAGGACTTGCCTTGCAAAAATTTTCTGAGACCAAACCATCATTCTCGGCAGCACTCAATTCCTGCATAACTTTCTCAAGTCCTTTACTAACGGCTTGCATTTCCTCTGCCAAATATTTCAATTGTATCTGCACAAAATTGAATGTATAACTTAGCAAGCAAACAAAGTAAAGGAAACTGAATTTCCAAAAAAAAAAGGAAAGAAAGGAGGAGGAAGATTACTTTTGTTGCAGCCTCCAAACTCACAAGATCCTTTGGAAAATCTAGCAGTTCTGCGAGCTTTTCAGCAAGTACCTACAACTCAGAAGCCAGCAAGAAAAGAAAAGTGAAAGATAAATATCTGTGGTGGGATGAAGAAGCTAAGATTTCTATGGCTACCAATTGATTCATGCAAAAAGATTCAACACCAAACCCAAATAAATAGTTTTATCAGAAGTTTTGTTTTCCATTTCTTCAGTATCTTCTAATGTTCAATGTGTACAAAATATATGAATATTCTGCAAAAAAGTTAACAATTGCAAATATATTTCTCAGTAAAAAAAAAAAAAAGATTCACGCACTCTGTGATGATTAGATTTCAACACTCAGCGTCATTAAATGCATTTTCAGCTAGCCCAGCCTCAGCAAGACGGGTTTTAGTGTAGGTATCAATTGCCATCCGATCAATTTAACGAAACAGCTGAGTCAATTATATTTCTGGATATATGTTCTTTCAGTCACTAGAACCTTACAGCCACATAAAAGGCAAATCAAAGGATGTAACACGAAAAACTTTTCATTTATTAGCTCTCCAAAATCCAAGTAAACCTTTTCTCATCTGTTCAGCACCAGTGACTTGATTCAGCTTTAGGAGCAAGGACAGTACAAAAATCACTCTTAAACAGTCATAGACAGTGCAACTTCATCAATTTTCCTCTTTCCCGCCCTCTAGATGTTATCTCAAACAACTAAAAGGAATGGAGTGGGGAGGAATTTTTAGCTAATAGACCAAGGGAGGGTTAAGGTGGGGGAGTAGGTCTTGTTTAATTCATGCAGAAATCAATTGCCCTTGGTCTTGAAACAGCCTCTTGGACAATTCAATGGTCTTCATTGTCTAAAATTAACTCACATATACTGATGGTAACCAAACAAATCATAAATTCATGATTTAAGCTGCAATTCAATTTAAAAGGAAAATATTCTACCTTACAAAGATAATGCATGAGAGTCATCTTGTTGTTTCGAGCTCGTGTATCAGTGAGTTTGAGGAGACTATCCATTCGAAATCCAACTGCAGAACCTAAAGCAATGAAATTTTGAATTTACTGAAAGAACAATCCAGATCTGATGCAAGCACATCAAGAGGATACAAGAGAAGCACAAAAGAATAAGACAGGCAGAGAGATTAACTCCAAAACTCCTGGAATTAATCTCATCAAATAAGATCTTCAATTTCAGAGAAAATATTCTGCATATTTTAGGTCCCATTAATAAGGTGGGAGAAAGGGCTTTGGTTGACCATATATGTATGGTGCATGCTCAACCACATGATCTTGCAAGTCCAGGTTCAAGTATAACATTCCAACCTCAGTGTAATTACAAAATTAGATTGCATCAAGGTGTGAGGTATAGTTTTCTATCTTGTTACTTCTTTAGCTTTAATCACTTTCTGGGCAACAATGTCTGGTACAGAATCCTACAGTAAATGTTTGGATCTTACAATCAAAGACTTGAGATTATACAGGAGGAGGTTCTGGATTTACAAAGAATTCAGCATCTTATTTAAAACAAAAAATTGGGATTTCAAGAAGAGACATAAAAACCAGACAAAAAAAAAAAGAGTCATCAGTATAATGATTTTGCAAAAAAAGGTCCTATAGATTAGATTAATGGCTCTCTCGAACAAGCTGTCTGTTAAGACTTTTCTAACATGGGCACAAACTAATGTGCAACACTGTTATGCCTAATTCCATATTCTCTAGAGTGATGTGCATTACTGTTATGCCTAATTTCATATTCTCTAAAGTGTTATAACAACAGGATGCTAACCAATGGAGTTGCAACTTACCCCTTGCAGTACCAAAGTTGAGAGCATTACCAAGAGAAAGAATTGTTTGCATGATCCTTTTCAACTTTGCTGAGCTCCTGATCTGATAAAATACATGATAGGAAATGCTGTTAGAGTTGAAAATCTTCAGAGAACTAACATTGCTGGAAGAAACTAGAGAAGTAAAAAGATCCGACTTGCCTCTTCAGAAGCCGAATTTACAATATTCAAATTACCTCTGAGATCAGAAACCTGAAATAGGTGTGAGACAAGGGCTAAATATTTGCAAACAATGGTTTTACTGCAGCAGGGGTCCCTATGCTTCAATGCTGCAGTCACATCGAACCCCATGGTTCAAAAAAGGGCAATTGAGTCTTGAGATTTGAATTTCAGACAGAGTTAGTCTCTCCATCCAATTCCATAACCAATTTCCATTAAGTTACAATCTGTAGCCAAGTTTGGTCAATGATCAAACTTGACCAAAATCTCAGCCAATCGGTGAGTGCCATGTGCCCTTAAGCTAATAATTTGACATTAGCAGAAATTTCTAATGAACTTGGAGGGAGGGACTAACTTTGTCATTTCAAGAATCCAATAGTCCTTTTGAAACCGCAGGTTTCAATGTGACTGAATCATTGAACCATAGGGACCTCTATTGCCAAAAAAAACAACAAACAACGATGAAAACATCATAGAATCAACATAATCAAAGAGATTGGCCAATAACCTGGGATTGGAATTGTATCTTAAACGAAAAAACTCTTAGCTTTGACTCTGCACGTGGCACTTTCATCATTTCTAAGAAAAACTATCATGAAAAATGCAAAAGGTGTTGAATTAGAATACAAGGCCAAAACATGTATGGAGTTGACATTCTCAAACCACATTGCAGCTCATTTACATGATTTGTTTCCAATGATATGCTACAAAAGTAGGAACCAGAGGTTCACAAATGTCAATAAGCATTATTCATTGTCTAATGGTTGATTAATCAATTAAAAAGGAGTAAAGAGCAAAATAAGCCAACCTTTTGCATTTCATTTGTAACAAGGGCATGAGCTATAACAAGATAGAAAATACAATAATAAGAACAAGAAAGTTAATCTGAAAAATAAATACTTCACTCACCTTTTCACATTTTCCCAAGTTCTCTTTATCTCCATTATAACCCTGAATGTAAGAAATTCTGGTTTTAACTCAATGAACATGAGGGACTGCATTAGCTGATCGATGTTTTAAATTATGAACAAATAGAACAATAAATAATTGGTGGTGACAGCTCTCAACATGGCATGAAGTGGTAGAGGATTTATGAACAGAAAAGGTAAAAAAGCAGCAAAAGAATTTGTAATACCTTGAGTAATTCCATCTCTTCTTTTGTTGGACAAAACTTAATAAGGTTATCAACCTGATCAACATCCAATGCTGTATCATCCAAAGCAAGAACCGAACTCTGCAAGACAGTTAGAGAAGCAAGGATGTAAGAGAACCGACCAAAAACATTTGAGCAGTTAAAGTCTCTGAAATGAATGCAAGCATGCATAGCAAACTTCAGCAGGAAAAGTATGTCTTTGTTCATTTGCATTAAAAAGGGTCAGGTATCAGGGTTGGCATGTTTTCTCAAATTCAAAACCAATTACACGTCATCATTTAGTAGATTCCAGAAGAATTATTTACCGCAGCATGAAGGCTGGTATATGTTTAACATTCAAAGGAATCACGTAGGAATGCAAGGTACATGGAACAACAAGAAAACTTTTAAGTTTTCAATCACCACCATGAAATCACTATGACAAACATTCTCACATTTATGGATAGGTACAGAAGCTTTGAACACAAAATAATTATGAAAATCTCCTCACCTTTGAAACTGCAGTCCATAATACAAATTTTGTACAACCTAATTTTAACACATTGTTTTACGAAAAAATTAGCTCAGACAAGTGCAACAAGGTTCATCTTACCATCAGATCTGGCAGAGGAATTTTAACCTTTGAAAGCATGATTTCACAATTATATGCCCGTCTAAGTTCAATCTGCAGAACCAGTAAACACCTCGTGAAGAAACAAATTCAAATGAGATGTTTTGCTAGTTATCTACTACTATCCAGAATACAGGATACACTGCAAAAATGCATGCCCAAGCACTGAACATGAGAGCTTGCAATAATACAGTTCTGTAATTTGCAAATAAAAACCAAATAAGAGTGATCTTTCAACCAAATGAATTGTTGGGTACAAATTTCATATTAATCTCTTTCTTTAAAACAATATTAAACAGATAAAATTTGGACTACCAACATCAGGTGAGCAATTCTGTTTGATATAATATCGCAAAACCAATTGCCTAACCTAAATTGAAGATGACCAAATTCAATCAACTGAAGAAACCCTACCCTAACCCTACATGGCTACACCAGAAAGGCAACCCACCTAGACCTGACTTCGTTGTTTAAGGAACCTATAATTATCTGCAAGTATTGGTAAAACTAAACACGATGGCACTTGAGATGCTTGTTAGTGAATACTAAGTAGAGTTAAAATGGGTAGGCTAGTTGGGATGCCCCAAGTAGTGAATTGAACTTGGCATTAATAAATCTAAGTCATGCAATCGATAAAATTAAGTATAGGCTCCACTCCCATGAATGCAAACTGATTACCAGCTGGATTTTATCAGATTTATGTCCCACGGTGCGCCGATTTGATTTCCCTGCTGTGCTCCCACGATCAGAATTTGGAGCAGCTGCTGAGAAAAGAGTCTCAAGTTCTGACATGTCAAACTCTGGAGCCCTAGTACAGACAAATTTGATAAGGTATAATAAGTGACAACATAGAGATAATAGAAGAAGGCCATTTTGAAGAGAACAATAAAACAAATGGTGTATACTTGGAAGCTTCATCAGCTTTTTGCGCCTCAGCCCATAAACTGCCTGACACGGCCCTAGTTAATTTTAACCAGTGATAAGGTTTCAGGTTGGCTTTTCTGGGTTGATTTTTTGAATTTATACGAAACATGCCCCGCCCCTTTGCACTAAATGGAGCACCAGAAGGTGGTCCAGGAACTGAAGGTACATTTCCATTACTAACTCCAGCATGTGATAGTGAGGAGACACTGCTAGCTCTTGACAACCCGTTGGCCAAAGGAGCAGGAGGAGGTGGCACAGGAGGAATATGCGCGACATTGTTATATGAAGAAACAGCAGAGCTATGAGGAGGAGGTAGTGGTGGTGGCACTGAAGGAGCACTAGTGAGACCCAAGGCAGATCCAGAATGCAGAGGAGGTGGTGGTGGTGGCACTGAAGGAGCAGTACTGGGGCCCAAGGCAGATCCAGAATGTAGAGGAGGAGGTGGTGGCGGCGGCGGCACTGAAGGAGCACTAGTGGGGCCCAAAGCAGATCCAGCAAGTAGGGGAGGAGAAGGTGGTGGTGGTGGTCTGGGCACAACAGCCAAGTTCTTCACAGACTGCGAAGTAACTGAGCTAGCAACCATAGAGGCCATTCCCGGGGGTAGAGGAGGGGGAGCTGGATACGAGTTCCTGTCAGCAGAAGATGGAAGTGCTCCTAAAAAAGAAGGGGGTGGAGGAGGGGCTGGGGGGGCTGAAGATGAACTCTTGATAACAGGAGACGAAGAGGCAGAAAGAGAAGAGTGAAGAGGAGAAGGAACCAACGGTGAGTAAATACTGCCAGATGTTGCCTGAGGATGTTGACTGAGTAAAGAATCTGTTTCTTTGGAAAAAGATTGAGCAGGAATAGAACAAGAAACAAAAGAATTTTTGATAGTTTGAGGTGTTTCAATTGATGATTGCAATGAGTTAGGAGGGCATGGTGGTGTCCCCGGAGTAGACACCTGATTGAGTTGTGCAGGTTTGGATAATTCTGTGACGGAAGAAGAAATTGAAATGGGTTGAGGAGTAGGAGGAATAGGACATGTTGGAGAAGGCTTTTCTGTAGTTTTAGGAGCTCCAATTGAAGATTGCAATGGCGTAGGAAGTGGTGGTGTCCTCAGAGAAGACACATTACTGAGTGGTGCAATTTTAAGTACACCTGTGACTGGAGATGATATAGCAGAGGAAGGTAGAGATAATGTCACTGGACAAACGACTTCTTCGCCTTTAGATGCAGCATGATCATACAACAAAGCTGTGATGCCAAGGTTAGAGGGTGCACCATGGTATCTTGACATAGGCACAGGTGAGGCCTGCAAGGAATTGCTATAGGAAACTGGAGAAGAGTGCGATCTCTGAGGTACTCGCTGTGATATGAGCTTAGATTGAGCTGACAGTTGGAGAGCAACCTGGAGCTCTTGTGGTTCAACCTTCTTTTGAGTTGAATTTTCATCTGAAGATGGCTTAATAGAGGGCGTAAATTGGAGGGCAACCTTCAGTTCTTGGGGTTCTACCTTCTCCCCAGCTGAATTTTCATCAGGAGATGATTTTATAGAGGGCACAGAGTGGAGGGCAACCTTTAGTTCTTGAGGTTCAGCCTCCTCTCTTACTGAATTTGTATCTGAAAATGGTTCAAAAGAGAGGATAGATTGTTTCATCGGGGTAATGGAAGTGGGACTTGGAGTCTTGTTTTCTGATTCTTTTAGTTTCAATTTCTCTTGAACTTTAACAAGGGTTGATTCCATCAATACACTGCCTATTTCTGCCCTCTGGGGAGAACTGTCCAAATTTTCTTGGGGTGCTATGATATGCTGGTGCACATTTTGTGCTACATCAGTTTTTGTATCTGGCCAGTCCACGTTGCTGAAAATCTCATGCACTCTTGCAAACGCTTCCATAGGTAGGCCATCTTTCTCTTCTAAACCAGGCAAATCAATTGCAGCAATTGAAGTAGCAGAATCCATCTCTGAGAAAAGAACCTTCATCCAGACCCAAAACATTAAATTATCTCTAGTCATAGTAAATTTCAAGAAATGAAAGATAACTAGATACCTCTGCTCTGAAGTCCTTGGGAAATTGATCCTTTGCATTCCATAACGTGTCAATTTCATCACGATTAAACATCAAGATATTTGATCTTATAAAGGCTGTGTTGAACATGACCCGAAACATCATCTGTTCCCTTTCATGATCACTGTCCAAGGAAATACACTCCATGACAATATCACCTTGTATATGACAATGGATGTCTATTTTAACCAATTCACATTCTGCCTGCCAAAATAAACGAAGAATTTGAAAGCATGCACAGCAAACTTTACAAAAAGTATAAATGCAGTTTTCAGAGACAGGATGAGAATGGAACAAGTTTACCTAATAATAGAGATGATTACATATAAATTTATGATTATCAATAGACTATGGTGCAAACAGAAAGCATAATTTTGTATGTAATGTGTGTGTGAGTTCATATCAGTATGTGTACTATTAACAAATCTCTAAAGATAAGGGGAAGAAAACCACCAGCTGTAAACATAAGCAATTTAGAGATGAAAATACTATCTCAGGCATAATATTGTTTTGATCACAGAAAACCATAATAGTCACCTTAACATAACAGATGCTTATTTCAGAAAAGTCGAAAAGAATGGCATGGACGACCCAGCACCTTAAGCTTTTAGAATTACTTCATGTGCATCGGCAGATATAACATGAGTGTTAAAGATAACAACTCTTTGCTAATAACCATCATAAATAGAAAAAAAAAACATGAAAGTAGCCAACTGAAAAGGTCAATCAGATGGGAAAAAATATGCACACGGACACTGCTCTTGCAAAGAAATTCAACTGTTTTATTACTGCTCCTAGTAGTAAGACAGATCCTGGAAAGGCCATCTTATTTAAGTAATGTAGAACACCATAAACAATGATAAGATTCTGTTCTGGAGAAAAAATACAATTAACTTTTCAAATAAAAATTGATAGAAATTGTACAAATTGAAGAAACTTGAGCTACCTGCTTGAAATGCCGGACGAATCTGCTCCTTTTTGGTGTTGAGAACAGAACTTTAGGATTCCTATCTGCAGCCATAAAAGGGTCTTGTCCATATATCCTAAATATCGGCCTGCAACCCCCCTCTGTATCCATACCAGGAACTAATCTAAGAATAATGCAATCCAATGTAAGTGCTCTATCCAGAGGAGGCCATTGTGTTCCCACGTTCCTCCTTGATACATACTGTAAGTACCTCAATTGCGAAGGTAATGGATTAATAGGGGACATCAGCTGTAAAAGCTCTCGAGGCCCTTGCTTATAAATCATGTCTAGAGTTCTCTGCTCACCAGTGAACTGCTTCCCATATAGCAATAAGGCAGCAAGCATGAAAGCCAGAACTGGCCACCCACCTCGTTCGCAATGCATCAAGACCACATTTTGTTGCCCAAGTGACAGCCAGCTTTCACTCGACCGTAAGAAGTGATGAATCATCTCCATTGAGAGTATGGGGCAACTTTCATAGTGTCGGGGATAGTCCATCACAGTCATGTCAAATTCGGACAATACGCTAGAAATCTGGCTTTGGTTATCGCCTTCTCGGAAATTAAACACCATAAATGAAGCATCAGGCAAATGGTTATGAAGTTTACCCACTATGCCTCCAATGTACACTTTATATTCTTCATCTTCAAAAGTGTCCGTACAATAGCAGCAATCAAAGACTGAAACCAAACAACACGAACCATCATTAATATTTACAAAGATAAAAGCATAACATCAGCATTATCCACAATAGTATTTCCAAAGATAGAAACTTTAAAACCAAATTAACCATCAACACCAATGCAAGTATTATAAAACATTAGACGTAATGACAAATAGATGATATAAGAAACAAAAGAAAACCGATAATCTTGAGCCCTACAGTAAGCAAATAGTTGCTATTTACATATCACAACATCTGCATTATCCAGAATAGTATATTAAAAGATGGAGGCTCTAAAACCAGTTAGCTATTAGCATCAATACAAGTAGTTTCAAACACTAAAAAATCAAATGATAGAAAAAACAAATCAAAAAATAAATAAAACCCATGAATCTTCTTCAAACCTGAAGTTAAAGATAGAGACTTCAAAACCAATTATCCACAACCCCAACGCAGGTAATTCAAAAAACTTAAAATCAGTACAAACATAACATCTACATTACCCACAATAGTATCTCAAAAGATACGGACTTTTAAGACCAATTGCCTACCAACATCAATGCAAGTAATTCAAAACACAAAAGAACCAAAACCCATCAACCTTTAACCATAAAGTTTGCCAAATTGTTCAAATTTAAAGCATACCGTAAACCCTTTCAGAGATCTCCAAAAGCCCATCAGGTGGTTTTCTAAAGAAGAACTTCCTAAACAAAGCCATTTATTTATTTCCTTTCCTCTTTCCTTTGAAGATCCAATGGAATCACCTACAAAATTGAACCCACATTGCACCAAGAAGAAAACCTTCCTCGAATAAGCTCAAGAAACCCCAATAAACGATTGCACAAAACAGAGCAGTGTCTGTTGAGGAACCAGAGAAAGCATTAATTTTGCTGGGTTTTTAAGAAACCCTTTTTCGTGGGTAACTGTTATTCTTGTCTACCAATTCACACTTTGTCTCTCTCTGCCTTTGTATCATAGAAAGATTGAAAATTTGCTTTCAATCAACATACTTTGATAGCTAGAGAGATATACAGATAGAAATAGGAAGAATATTCAGTTTCCTTTCTTTTCTTTTTTCTTTTTTTCAAGAGGGACGGACAGAGACAGAAACAGGGATTTGGAAATGGAGGTTGTTGTTGTTAAGGAACAGAAATGGGAATCCAACAAGGATCTGAAGCTTGTCTCTCTTAGGTTTTGTTCTGTATCTGAATGTTGTTTGTGTTATTGCATGATGTGTTGTTTGTGTACATGTAATGATTTTTCTTTCTTTTTTCTTCGCAGGTGTTTGTGTCAAACAGAAAGATTAGACGTTGGATTTTTTGTACTATAAGTTGCTTGATGGCACGTGTTATGAAGAAAGGACGACATGACAAGGAAATTTTGATTAGTTTAATGAGGGGTTAGGAAAGTTCAGGTAGATTTAGTTTGGAATTGTATTTGAAATAGCATTTTAAAAATTTTAATTATTTATTTTGATATGCTGATATTAAAAATAATTTTTTAAAAATTTAAAAAATATACTATTTTGATATATTTTCAAGAAAAATACATTTTAAAAAATAATTTATATCACACTCTCAAATACCTTATAAAAATTAAGATTGCAATTTTTTTATAAAAAAAAATAATAATAAGTTATAGTTTTTTTAATTAAAATTTAAAAATGAATTTTTAATAAACTCATGTAAATTTATGATAGATAATATTTAATCAAACATAATTAAACATGTGGATTAAATAAAATACAATCTCAATCACAATATCAAACATAATCAAAGAAAAAAAATGAGTTTAGTAAGATCAACTAGTCCATATTAAAGTACAAGATTGTTGGAAAATTTGTTTAAGAATATGATTAATGGACACAATTGAGGTCAAAATAAAAATAAAATCCACTTATTTTTTGGGTTAAAACTTTATTAAAGTTTAATATCCAATATAAGTTTTTTAACATGAAACAATAATGTAACTTAAATAAATTATGGGTGAATGATAAATTATTTTAGAAAAATCTAGGTTGGTATGTTTTGGTGAAACCCGAAACTCTCTAAAAATACAGTCTCACGTAGAAGAAAAAAATTGTATTTATAAAGTGGACAGTTAAGAAATTAAAATTGAGCCCAAAATGCACTCAGGTTTTTGAAGAAGAGAGTAACTAAGCAAAATGAACTTTGGTCTTAAACTCGCACACGCACGGCTCGTGCTTGGGCCTAGGTATAAGTCTAGGTTTATTGTAAAATAATATTTTGGGTTATAAAAGATTGTTTTTTATAACTGGGATTTAAACTTGGATCTAGTCTATGAAGAATTTTTTTTACTCATTGGTTTGTCCAATCCATAGAAGGAAGAATCTAATTATTTTTTTCAAAACTTTTTCAATACCACCTAAACAAATTTTCCAACTCAAAAGTCATTTGATTTAAATAAAAAAATATCCAGGTTTAATTCTGGTTTACTATGGGTAATTAAAGTTGTTAGTAAGGTAAATCCATCAACTTTTATCTCTTAAAACTCTTTATACAAATGGGTTGAAGAGGAGTATTTAAAGTTGGTTAATTCTGCATTGTTTTGACAGAATTTGATACTCTTCTTCACCTTATTTTCTAACATTGGTTTTTTTGTTTTAAACATTCATTTTCTATCAAAGTTTTTCTTAATCTAAAGCTTAGGTTTAACCTTTATAGAGGGTTAATTTAGTATTATTTTCTTAGTTTGTTGGATTTTGTTTACGAGTACACCTATATAAGGTGATGTTGTTAAATCATAGGAGACTTATTGAAGAAAATCTTATTGCACATAGTAAGGAGGAATAAAACCTTATGACAAATAATTGATC
>Ga0307517_10008882_pt1 | contig 14352 bp, 5 predicted proteins | sample 23_EM_MG_FD_194515 | JGI IMG/M metagenome (GOLD analysis project Ga0307517, IMG submission 194515) | Populus trichocarpa ectomycorrhiza microbial communities from riparian zone in the Pacific Northwest, United States - 23_EM | ecosystem: Host-associated > Plants > Roots > Unclassified | place... | reverse complement strand
ATGATGATGATGATGATGATGATGTTTGTAGGATTGAGACCCATGACAATTGGGTCATGATTGAGTTATGAAATGTGAGATATTAGAAGTGTAAACATATTATATGTCGATAACAAGTTATATTTCGGTAGATTTTTATATGAAAACTATAAAAAAAAAAAAATACCCTGTTTTCCATTTGATATATGATTGGTGTTTTATTCCGTATAAAGGGATGTTACATATAACCTCATGTATACAAAATAAAAAATAAATATGATGCTAAAAATTAGGTTTTAGAACGGTTAGGATTTAACCCGATAAGTTAGAATCTTCCTCATGAAGAGAGATTGCCTTGAACGTTAGATGAGACCAACGAATAGAAACGCAGTTAAGAATAACAATCAATCAACAATGTAGTTTATCTTAGGTATGGTGCACTGGGGGTGATGCATCTTTCCCCTGCACAACTAGATCTCTTACCTAAACTCTCGCAGACCATAGATTTTCTAGTGACCATAATACTAAGTGGTGACTCCCTCAAATCATAACTATATGATTAAACCCAAAACACCCTTCAATCTAGGAGGCGGCTCCACCATTCGATGTTGTGCACACCACGACAAGACAATGACTCCACTAAGGACTTGTCTTGTTGGACTAAACTTTATATATTTGATTGTTTGCCTGTTTATTTTTATTGGCCTGTATCATTTAATTTTAGCATGCATTTGTTTTACATACTGCTCATGCATAAACACATCGGGTATGAATTAATGCCTTCATGCATTTTAATTTTGAGAATAAACCAATTCGAGGTTAGGTGAGGAGTAACGATCTACCTCATGACTTTTAGTCGGAGTTCAGATTCGTAAAATATCCAACTATAAACTAAGCATTTACTTGGTAATGACAGTCATATTATGCTCCAACCATTCTTTGTAACTCTTATATTGCATTCATGAAAGTAGTCACTAGACTACCTAGGCAAATCATAGATCTTTTTAGACTATGTAATAAGCCTATGATTAGACTATGTAATAAGCCTATCCTTCGTGGCTTAGGATCTGCCCTTAGAATATGAATAAACCTAATCAATAAACTCACCAAGATATTTTAAGCTAATATCATGACTTTTTCTTAGTACAGGGAAGAATCTAAGATAATATAACTAACTAGAGGGAATCACCTAGGACCAAGATTAAGAAATTACCACAAAAACTATTATTTTTTTTTTGAATAAAAATAGCTCAAACCTATTTTTTGTTTGTACTCTCAATATGTATGAGATTTAATCAAAATGAAGACCACGGATTTTTACCTATATACAATGAAGAAGTCATGAATTAGCTAACAAGTTAACCCAGATTATTTACAAAATAGATTTTAAAAAAAAGTTTTTATTAATAAAAAAATATAAATTATTTAAACTTCTATAAAATCAAGACTTAAAAATACAATTATATATAAAATTCAGTGAAAAAGGGCTAAAAAATCTCGGAGGATTAATTATCCTGCTAGAATACCAAAGCCAAGATACAAAACACAGGCAAGGACCTCTATTAGCTCAGTGTTTGCCCCTTTTTTTTTGTTATTTCTTCTGATTAATAGTAATTCTATTCAAAATACAACTTGAAGCAGCAAATGCCCAAAAAGGATTCGGTTATCATTATGATTCACTCACCTAATGTCATAAAAACAAAAACTGGCGAACAAAAAACTCGACACAGGAGAAAATATCATAAAGCATCATCATGAGCAGCTACCAGACTCATTTAGGCGAAAAGAGAAACCATGGCCTCTTAGCAGGCAGAGGAAATCCAGTCATTTGTCAGCATAGCACATTGACTTGACTGGGATAGAAAATTTAATCAAATCGGTGCCACCTTGACCAGGATTATAAATTAATCCGTGCGATGCCTACAGCAAATAAAATTAAAAAACCAGTCAATACCTAGGCAGGCCAAAAAAGAGTCGAGTATCTACACTTGCTGCAACATAGAATACAAGAAATTTGACCTGTGTCAATTGTTACATCAATCATCCAGGTAATAATATGACCCGGCAGTTTTCTGCTCCCTGTCCTTGGTCGAGTCCAATTTGTTGATTCTTGGCCGGAAATTAGTGGGGTCTCGTCTAAATGTGATATCCAGATGCTGCATCAGAGTAAGAGAAGTGAATGGGAGAGAGATGAAAGCATGCCTAAAAGAATATAGATGTGTCAAATATAGGACAATACAGATTACTCAAGCAACTGTGAACTGTTCAGGTAAGCTTGGTTTGATTTCATCTCAATCATAACTGGTAAGAATAGAAACAGGCACCACACTAGGGGACATCATAAATGGATCATTATGGATTTATAACTGAATCTACAATGACTTGGTCTCTTCATTAATGTTTTCATCTTTCTTTACCTTTTGTCTCCTTAATGCATGAAGAATAGGGATGAGAATACTGGACTTACAGACAAGAAGAGATTCATCCCAGTCAACAATGACTGAGGAGAATTTGCTGTACAATCCACAGAAGGCTGTCCCTCGTACACAATAACTCTATCAGCCAGGTATGTTGCCATTATAAAATCATGCTCCACCACAAATGCAGTCTTCTTTGCATGTAGGATAAACCTCTTGATGACTTTTGAAGCAACAATACGCTGCTCAGAATCAAGATACGCACTTGGTTCATCTATCAAATAAATGTCTGCTGGCTACATCAAGAAAACCACACACCAGACCATATTTAGCAACCTTAAATATATTAAAATGCAATCTTGAAGAATGCTGAATAGCAAGCCATTCAATCCAAGATGTCCAACTGAAGGGACTAAATTGCCTGATATAGTAAGGTAAAACAGAGGAAGAAAGCAATAAACACATCATTAATCATCAACGTATTGTCAAGGCATTTTGACTGACATAAATTTTGAACACATTAACCTCTCAAAAATCAGAATCTATAAAACCACTATTTAACAAACTTGTGCACTACATGTAAAAACTCTATCATGTCACAGGACTGCTCAACACATGAAACAGAGGGGTTAAAAAACAAAAGGATACTTTAAGAGAACAGCATCACGAATTAAAGCATAAACAAAACAAATCCAAAAGTCTTATCTTCATTCACGGATATAAATGATAAGTAGACCTGATAAAATTTCTTTACCTTTCCAAGGCATAGACATAATGCAACTCTTTGCAACTCTCCACCAGATAGATTTACAACTTCTTGATCCATCAGTTGCTCAATAAGAAGTGGTTTCATGACATCTGAAACAAACTGAGGATGCATATACGAATCACGTATCTTTGAATGCAGTAACTGTCTGACACTGTGTTGAAACTTGGGGCTTATCTTCTGGGGTTTGTAAGAAACATTGAACTCAGGTATCTCAGATTCAGAATCTTCTATAGTATCAGGTTTCAGCAAACCAGCCTGCATGTTTTGCCAACAAAATAATTTATTAAACACGCAGAAGATCATGTTGTAGATAGAGAAAGGGAGATTGATGAGCGGAGAGAATACCAGCATGCGGATAAATGTTGTCTTCCCTGTCCCATTCTCACCAAGCATTACTACAATCTGAGAGTCAGTAAATTCACCCTCAACGACACTAAGCTTGAAATTGCCCTGAGTTTTACTCATGGTTGGGTATTTGTATCGTGCATATGTTTGAATCTCCTCAGCATTATCCTGTGGGGTCTCAGCAACCTGGGAAAAGCAACAAAAAAACAATTAATGACAAATAATAATACAATGAAGGGAAGTAAATGTGTAGAGGATTTAAAATACCTTGAAGGTTAAAGATTCATCCCGGAATCGTAGGTTTTCCGTAGGAACAAACCCAGACAAAAATATATTGATACCTTCTCTCACAGAAAAGGGAAGGGTTACTACTCCATACGCACCCGGTTTCCCGTACAAGCAGCAAATGAAGTCAGATAAATAGTCCAGGACACTAAGATCATGCTCCACCACAATAACATAGCTGAAGTGAAAGCACAGTCTTAATAACCTAAATCCTCAGTACAAAGTGCAAAGCAAAGCTAACAACAAGAAAAGAATGGAGTCAAACCTGTTGGCCCTGAGCAAAGATCGGATAACTTGGGCAGCTTTAAGCCTCTGCTTGACATCAAGATAACTTGAAGGTTCATCAAACATATATATCTCTGCATTCTGTATTGCAACAACAGCAATAGCAAATCTTTGGAGCTCTCCACCTGATAAATCCCCCACATTACGATCTATAACCTGGTTCAGATCAAGATCACGACAAAGTTCTGCCTTCCTGTGGCTCTCATCTTTTTGGTCAAGCACTTGCCCGACATTGCCTTGAACTGCTCTTGGAATGTGGTCAACATATTGAGGCTTTATGATGGCCTAGGTATGAAACAAGAATGATTTTAGTAGGAAGACACAAAAAGTAAACTAAAGGCAAGTATATCAAAGAAGAGGCATGACAAAAACAATCAGGATGTGAAAACACAAGTATAAACCTGAACATGATTTTTCATGTTGATTTTACATCATAACCTGTCAAATACATTCTTTAAGAAAACATCATTTCATGATTGTTTCCATAAAACATTTTTTCAAATATGAGGGTTGGTTATTCCCAAAGGGAAGTGATTGCATGGTAAAGAATAAATTATGGCATGCGCAAGCTTACATGACATATTGCATACAAATCAAATTGTGATTCAAGCTATCACATTAAATGCGTGATTGTTTTTGCGTTTCAAAAGCAATTTTGAAAAAATTTAAATATTTTTTTTTTTTCTTTGCTTCAAAATTTTTTTTTTTTTTTGTATTTTCCAATCGTTTTGATGTGCTGATATCAAAAATAATTTTTAAGAAATAAAAAAATAATATTATTTTAATACATTTCCAAGTAAAAAGCAACCGCCACCACATGAATCTATGACAATCCCATCTTACAGGTCTATACAGCACCTTAGTGAATGAATCCTAACAGCACAGTTATCTGAATGATATCATCAGACTTAATACAAGCATTCAGGAAAAAGTGGTCCACAGACAAGATAGGTCAAAGAAAACAGTACCATGGCTCCTACTTTAGTGTGGGACACAGACATTATTATTTCACAACAGGGAGTAATATATCTAGCAGTAATACAGAGTTTTAAGTGCAGTTGAGCAGTGCCCAAACAGAAAGGTTACCTTCAAATTATCCTCTAGGATACGGGTAAAGTAATTCTGAAGCTCAGATCCTCGAAAGTAAGTCAGAATTTCCTGCCAATCAGGAGGGTTCTGCAAAGAAAAATAAAAAAAGTAACTAACACAAATGCATCGTCATAGGGTAGAAATAAGAACAAGGATACAAAATGGGCTGCTTATTACATTGAAACGACCCAAATTAGGTTTCAGTTTTCCAGCTAGAACTTTGAGAGCAGTGGACTTGCCAATGCCGTTTGTTCCAACCAAGCCAAGAACTTGCCCAGGCCTCGGAACTGGTAGCCTGCAAATGCATCATTTTTTTTTATTTTTTTTTTTCACTAGAAAAGCATTTTATTAAGCAGGTGAAAAAGGCAGCCAGCCAACCTGTGCAACTTAAAGGTATTGGGGCCATAACGATGGGTGGTGTCTTTATCCAAATCCTTAGGCAAGTTAATGATCTGAATTGCTTCAAATGGGCATTTCTGCATCAGAAGATAAATAATCCCCTAATAAGCAAGCTAAGCATAGATACCACATCCGATAAAATATCAAAAACAACAACAGTAATTATTGAATTCCAAAAGAGAACAGTATAAGCTTGCCTTGACACAGATACCACATCCAATGCACAACTCCTCCGAAATAAAAGCTATCTTCGAAATAGGAGTCACCTCTATACACAGTTTCCCTACGATTTGTAATATGTAATTAGAGCATTACTTATTTATACTTAATCATAATTCCACAGCAACAGCAACAGCAACAGCAACAGTAGTAGTAGTAGTGGTAGTAGTAGTGGTAGTAGTAATTATTATTATTATTATTATTATTTGCTCTCAAACAAAACCTAATGCTCCAAATTGAAAATAAGAAAGCTTTGTAAGCTGCAATCATGGGCTAAATAAAACAGATTCGCCAAATCGAGGTGAATAATGAGGAGAATGAAATTTAAAATAAGAACAAATTGTGAATCAATTAATTAAAGAAGACAACAAGAAGAATTAAACAAAGAAAAAAAGGAAAAATACCAGTTTTAACAACGGGGCAGCTCTTCTTGCACTCTTGACGGCACTTCTTAGGCTTGCATCTATCAGAGGTTACTATGGCTATACGCGTCAATCGATCTGCCATCTCTCCCTCTTCTCTTTTTTTTTTATTTAAGTTGATACTACACGCAAACTAGGAAGAAGAAGGAGATGATAAGCGATCTAATGACTATTTACGAAGGAGAAGAAAACAGAAATAGATTAAAATTATTACCAGTTGACGAGAGGGTGGATCCGAAGAAGACAAGGAGAAGCTACGCTACGCGTGGTGGGAACGCCCTTTCGACTTAAGCCCTCCCCCCTCTATTGTATCCCAGCGAAAACGCCTACCGAAAACCTAAAACAATAAAAATTAATAATAAAAAGGTACCACGCTCTACTAGCTTGTTTTCGGTTGTTTATATACCTTTGAAGTTTTGAACCACCGTCTTCTTTCACTTTTCGCTAATTATCTCATGGTTATCAAACCCGGCTTGGGTTCACCCGGTCAAGAGGCGGGTTCCGGATTACACGAGTTGACCTGAATTGTCTCGAGTCAACCTGAAAAAATTAAAAAAATATTTGGAATTTTAATATTTTATATGAAAAAATTAAGAAGTAATACATGTGAATATAGACTATACATGTGAGTAAATAATGAAGTTTAAAAAATTATTTCAAAATATTTTTTTATCCACGTTGAAAAGATATTATCTTATTCTTTTAAGTTGAAGTATTTAAATCAAAAAGGTTTTTTCTCCCACATTAAAAAAAACATAATTTTTTTCTTGTGAACATAAAGTATATATACTAAAGGATTTCAAATTCCATATTGAAAAAATAAAACATTATTCTAGTATTTATATGGTGAACTCTGAAATGGGTTAGTAACCAACTGAAAAATATGAAAAAAAGGAGTCTCTGCTAGTAGAAAAAACACATTTGATTAAAAAAACGGGTCTCTATCAGGTTTTGCTAGATCACTTGGGTTTCGGGTTGAACCGGCAAGTCGATCGGTTTTTTCTGGGCTAATTGCATGCCCCAATTTTCAATAAAACAGACCTGATCAAGGTCCTGGATCACCCGAGTTCCGAGTTGACCCGTCAAGTAAGGCGGGGTGAGATAACTATGAATTATCTACTGGTGTTCAAAAAAAAATATCAAAGTTAAAGTTAGATAATATTATATTAGTGGTTGCTTTTGTCATCAAGCTATGTTTAAAATTTTTTTTAATTTTGTAAATAAATTTTTTTTTATGTTTTTAGATCATTTTGATATATTAGTATTGTAAATAAATTTTAAAAAATTAAAAAATATTATTTCAATATATTTAAAAAAAAACATTTTGAAAATAATAATTAGTAAAAAAGTCTAGGAAACTAATATTATAAGTTGGATGATGAGTAGGATTTTTAAAACTTGGTTAATTTGACTCTACTGGTCTATATTTGTTGTTATATATTTTTTCTCTCCTGCAATTAATTTTTTTGTTTTAATCTATTGATTCAATTAATGTATTAAACTTAAATTATTTATTATAACTTATAACAAGTTTTGAGCTAATATATTGAGATCAAATCTTAGTTTTAATTAAAAATTAGTAATATAAACTTAATTCGTGAATATCTATAATATTCACAAAAATCTCAGCCAAATTTGATATATCCTACTTATTCAAATAAAAAAATCTGAATGAGTCATATTTATAATTTATAAAATATTAAAAATTAAATTAAATATAATTATAGGTTTAAACATATCCCAAATATATTCATAAATACCCTTAATTCATTTCTAATCACTAACTAGTGACTTTCTACTATTTTATTACTTTTTTTACCATATTCTTCTCCTTATCGATTAACAAATAAACTAAAACAGAATGGATTTCCAGTGTATACTGCACTGTCCATTTATTGCAGAGATGCCATTGTCGAGATTTTTGCTTAATTTTCATGCCTTTGTTTTATCCCACATTCTCTATTCACGAGTCGAGCTTCTTTTTTTCTTTTTCTTTTTTCTTTATTGACATTAGAAAGCACTAATTAATTAACAAAATACTAAAAGAGATCACGTACAGTGCAGATTATGTGTAACCTCACAAAATAGTATTATTATTTATTTTAATAGATTTTTTTTTATTTTTGCTTTGATATTTGATTTGTTAAGAATTAAATTTATAATTTGTTTTGAATTATTTTTTATAGGGTTATCCTAATTTTATGACTCGGGAAGCACGTTTAGCTTAATTGACTCTTTTTTTTTTCATAATTTTATCATTTTATATTTTATTGATTGAGAATTACATTTTTTTTATTAGGTTATCTCGGTTTCATGGCCTGAGTCACGAGTTTGACGGGTTAACCTGAATTAACTCAAGTAATGTTTTTTAGTTATTTTTTTTAAAAAAAATTCAATGTTAGGTTAATTAAGAATTACGCTTCTTAATTTATTTTAAGTTGCTTTATATTGGGCTATCTCATGACCGAAACCTCGAGTTTGGTAAGTTAACTAGGGTTATTTTTTTAGGTTGTTTTTTATGAGGTTATCCCGGTCTGATGACCTGGTTTGCACATTAACACGGGTCGACTTGAGTTATTTTTTGTATCTTTTTTATATTGAATGTTTTTATTTCAATTTATTGCTTCAACATTGGATTTATTGGAAATTGAGTTCTATAATTTGTTTCAATTTGCTTTCTATAGGGTTATCTCATTCTCATAATCCGAATAGCGAGTTTGATTGGTTAACCCTGATTGACTTGGGTTGTTTTTTTAATTTTTTCAATATCATTCTTCAACATTAGGTTGATTAGAAATCAAACTTTATAATTTGTTTGAGTTGTTTTTTGTAAGTTTATCATGGTTTCAGAAATAGGGTTGTGAATTTGCTAGATTAACCTAGGTTGACCCGAATTGATCCATAATATTGTTGTTTCAATATTTTTTTATAAAAACATGTCATTTGAAATTTTTTAGTCAAATTATATTTTTACCAACCATCTATATTTTCTTTAAACTTGTTAAGTTAGCCTGAAATATATCAAATATAGTTTAATTTTTTTTAAAAAAAAACATTAATAATGTTTTGATATTTTTTAAAACATTCAAATTTCATTTTTTTTTACTTTATTTTACTTGGAGTGAAGCTCGAACTAATAATATAGTATTATCTGCTGTAAATATCGGAGAATTCAGTCACTTCTAGGTATTTCCATCTTGACCTAGTCTTTTCTGTTTTGAGGGACATGGCTAATTTGATGCCCACATCTCTCTCTCTCTCTCTCTCTCTCTGACCTTTCATATGCATCTTTCATATCACCTTTTGTTTTTTCTATAGAAAACAAACGGAAGCTTGGGCCAGATTTTTTGTTGCTAGTTTCCAAATCTCTCTTTCTTTTTTTTCTTACAGGTACAGTGACTGGGGGAAGTTAACACCAATCATCTCTTCATGAAAGGTTAAGTTAGTCTCCTTGGAGTTATTGATTTAGGTTTTTTTTTTTGTTTTTTTACTTGATGTCATTCACTCTCGCTTTTTTCACCTCTAAATATCTTTCTTTTGACTGGATATTTGGTATGTTTTTCTTAATTGATATTTTTTTTTGTTTTTCTTTCAATATTGTTTTATTTTTATTTCTTCTATTCTTCTTTGAGCTTGGTGTTCAACAATGCTAGGTTTGATGCCTTTATATATACAGCAACTGGAGAATTTTGCATGCTTCTAATTAAGCTTTGGCAATTTAATCTCTCTTTTTTCATCTCTGTATATCTTCTCTTTTGCCCTCCTTCACCCTTTTTCTTTGGTACCATCCTTCATTCCCATGGCATGTAAGAACACTCCAATCCACCATTAATGTCGCAGAGCCTAGATCTCATCCTTGTTTACCTTGAACCCACTCCTCTACAAGAAAACCTTGAATTCCCATTTCAGAAAAAGGCTAAACTCTAATCTACCTTAAGTGGTAAAGAATCGAAAGAGGTAACATGGGAGATGAAAAGGATGCAAGGAGAGTGCCTTGCTCTCGCTTCAGTGATGATGAAGATTGTGATGCTGGCGGAGATGCTTCTAAGATGGATTAGAGAATATGAGAAAACCTAAAAATGTATATTCTTTTATGGTTTTTATTTTGTTTATTGGGTTTGATTGCGAGCATTTATGTGTAGTTTTAGTTCTTGATGGGTTGTAGATTATTTTTCCAGATTTTCCTCTGTTTCTTCTGTTGTGGGATTTGATTCCTTTTGTTTAGTTGTTGTTTATATGTTATTGTCTGGAATAAATGCAGAGAAGAGAGGATTTGTTGAAGATTACAGGCCAATTTGTTGAGAATAATTAATTGTTAATATGTTTGAGCTTTCTTTTTTTTCCTTGCTGTTTCAAGTTCTTAGGGACAGATTTCGTGCTTCTCTTTGATTGTCGTTGTCCATGGTATATTACGTTATTTTCTATTTTTAATTACGTTTTTTATAGATTAGAACTCTCTATTTTTCCTTTTTAAAGCAATCAATTTATACTTCTTAAATTTGTAAATATTATTGAAACAAGTGTCATAACCCCATTTTAGTTGCATCTTGAAAATTGTTTAATAAAAAATATATTTTATTCAAAAATTCAAAAAAATCAAAAAATTAAAATTATTAAATATTTTCAAGACATGAGAAGATAAGTTTTTAAACTACAATAAATTAAGATGTTAGAAGAATAGCTAGATTAAGGTTTTTAACAAGAAGCGGAGAAAAATGTAAGTAAAATAAAGTTTAAGATTGAAATTTGATTTAACTAAAATTAGAAGAAATAATTAAGTTTAAATTCTTAATTAAATTTCTAATAGGTTTCATTGACTTAATTAAGGATTTAATTGAAGCAAAATTAAACCTAAAAGTCAGGCTCAAAATTGAAAGAATTAATTAAGTTCAAAGACTTTATTAAATTTTCAATGGTTTTAATGATTCAATCAATGACCTAATTTAAAAAAAAAAAGTAAGTTTGAAGGCTTAATTCAAATCAATTTGCAAACATTGGAAGATTAAGGACACAACTAAAACTTTGAAATGCTAAATTGGTGTAATTAGGGGTTCAATTATAAAAAATTTCAAGTTTAAAGGTTAATTAAGGACCAAATTGGAAAAATTCAAGATCAAGGACCGTTCTAGAAAAAGCAAGCAACATTGGGAGCTATACCGAACTTTTTCAAGGACTAGATAACAAAAATCAAAATTTAAGACTTAATTGGGGATTAAATTGAACAAACTGAAAACCAAGAGCTACTTTGTTAAAGATGCTAGACTTAAAGGATCCCAATCGTATAAAATTAGCTAGTCTTGTCTCAATCAATGATGTTTGAGCTTAAATTAGAAGTAAAACGACCAAATCAAAACTACTTCAAATTCCTATTTAAAATTCCTAATTTTTAGGGTTTTATTGGATGATGTGTTACTTAAAATTAAATGAAGAAAATGAATGATACATCATTCAGTCACTGTGTTTCACCTCTTTCAACCGAGGGGCTGATCAGGATACAACCTTTATGTAAATGAATATGGCATCTCTGACCACCCCAGGGGCTCTAACATCCACCAATAAACTGAGAAACATATCATCTACAAGGATGAGTCACTCTTTGTAACATCTCTCATTTCAGGATAAAACGGCAATCTCATATCAATCGAAAAACAGAGTAATTAATTTTTTTTGTATATATATATATAATTACAAGGATGAGTCACTCTTTGTAACATCCCCCATTTTAGGATAAAACGACAATCTCATGTCAATCGAAAAACAGAGTAATTAATTTTTTTTGTATATATATATATATATTCATGGTCTTCGTATTAAAATCTACCGAAATTTCGACGGAGTCCCCTCTATACCGGAAGGTCCCAAGTTATTGACATGGAATCTGTTTACACTTCTAATAGCTCACATCTCATAACTTAATTCCCGACCCAATCATCCTGGGTTTCAATTCCACACTTATACTCACACCTATCAACCACAATATTTATGATATGCATTATATAACAAAATATCATTATGGATGGATAAAAATAAATAAATATAAATACATAGACATGAAATATGATTATATGAACTACATGGTTAAATTCATTCAATTAAGGTTAAACATTAATTATACAAATAAAGTTATACAAACATCTTCATGTTTACAAAATACTGGGGTATACTCTCTAGAACCTAGATTACAAGAAGGGAACATAAGCTAGGATCTACTCCTATCGTGCATGCGATGATCCTGAAACAAAATACAAATTATTGAAAGGTGCATATAACAATAAATATAACAACACAAATATCTAACAATTTCAACAAGGTAAAATGCATTCATAGTTCATTCGCTTCTCCTTTCTAGTTTTTATTAGAATCTCTTCCTTATTCAACTATTAATAACTGTTTCCTCTATCATTTTCGACCTTCCTTCCAGACTTTATGAGATCGACCATGATTATTCTTGCTTATCACATTACTGATACCAATTTCACTAGTATCATCATCATAACCCCATAGGAATCGATGCAAGGTGATCCCCTTACCCGAGATCCTAACATACACTAAATGTATGCTAACCAATACATGGTGATCCCCTTACCCGGGATCCTAACATACACTAAATATATGCTAGTCCATACATGGTGATCCCCTTACCCCGGATCCTAACATACACTAAATGTATGCTAGTTTACGCCTCAAATCGCACTTCTCATATTTCTTTTGTCAGTGATAATTTTATTATTTGGCAATTCACACAACAATTTTTCACCTTGAATACACATAGATTTAGTAATTCACATTTCACATTGGTAACATAATAATTCATGGAATTAACTAGGAAGTACAGGTGCGATTCACCTACCTGCAATAGAAGCTCTACTCGTGCTCCCCTGCTACTGCTGCACCACGCCCGTGGTCCCTCTTGCAATTCACAGGTTTATCTCATAAATTTTCCTCACCTAAGGATATGTTTTATTATAACCATATCAACAACCAATAAGTCTTTCTTTCAGTCATTTTACGTTTTTCTCATTTCACCTATTAATATTGTCATTCTTTATCCAACCACAGTTATCATTCATTTTATATATATATTTTAATTGTTGCTGTTTAAATCCCGAACTGTCACTGTCTAGACATTGAACTGTTACTGACTTACTGTCTTGTTTTTTTTTTGAACTGTTACTGTCTCGTTTTTGAACTGTTATTGTCTAGATATTGAACTGTTACTGTCTCATTTTTTAACTATTACTGTCTAGATATTGAACTGTTACTCTCCGACATGTCCTCAGATTTTTAACTATATCTAGAATTATAGAACTCCGATTCAAGGGAGATTAGTCTTGTTGGAAAGCTAAGACATGAGGCTACAAGTTCTCTAAAGGAAGGAGAACCCGGTTCTACCTCTAAGACAGTCAAAATTTCTCATCAACGAACCAGACCTACTACCCCATAGGGTCTGTCATGACCCAGTCTCGGTTGGTGACCCATAGTTGGAGTTCTATAACTCCAAATTGAGCAAGACCAATTTCATTAGTTAGCCAACATCCAAACCTACAATTTCTATGAGGAACCTGATCCTAATTCCTTCATCCTCCTACCCGAAATCTCTCTGAAAGTCAAGAGATGAAACTGTCCAGATTCGTCAATCTTTCCATTTACATACAACAAATGAAGTTCTTTAATTTAGCAACTTATACTTTTTCCTCAATTCAAGTCTAAGAACTCAAATCTATAAATTAACATCTAGACATCAATTCATAATCGACTTGAAATGACTCATAAGAGCAGGTTTAGAATACATTACCCGGTACAAATCAAGGTTTCGATCCCTCCTTTTCTTTCTAATGACAGCCGGCCCTCCCCTCTTCTCTTTTTGTTCAATTTCTCTTGTTAATCCCTTTCCCACCAGTGTTTATTCTACTTATAACCCTTAATCTTGGATGGGTTTTTGAAATTTTGGTGTTTCTCTCTTGATTTGTGAAAATGAATATAAAAACTCCCTCTTTTCTTTCTTTATGTTATCTGCAGATCTGTTTTTCGTGAGAAGAGGAGTACTTATGCTCTATAATTATTCTTATTTGCATTTAGGCCTCATTTTCTTTAAGTGTATTCGTTTTGCCCCCACTTCTTTTTAGTTTAGTTTATTTCCTTT